>ERZ1106932.184-NODE-184-length-23687-cov-19.716063_pt1 | contig 23687 bp, 23 predicted proteins | sample MGYA00403665_ERZ1106932 | MGnify/ENA primary metagenome ERZ1106932 (study PRJEB35170, sample SAMEA104062448) | human gut metagenome | biome: human gut; feature: human-associated habitat; material: faeces | place: Denmark | collected 2012-08-24 ... | reverse complement strand
ATTAAACGCCGCAGACAAGCGACATATCGACCGTCAGGGAGATATGGCGCTTATCCTATGACTACTTTCCCTTCCAGCCATTCGCTGAAAAAGCCCTGAAGGTTCACGCCGCACGCTTTTTGAAAACTTTCAATCATGCCGTCCGGCGTAGCCACGCCGCAGCGGAAATCACGGAAGTATCTTTTCAGGCATTTTTCAAACCTGTTCTGCCCTATGGAAAACATGAGGTTTTCGAACATGAGCGTGCCTTTTGTGTAAGTCATGCAGACATATTCCTGTTCGGTCGCGTATTCGTTGACAGCCCTGTTCATTGACGTGTCGGCGTTGCCCATGCTTTCCATCACGTCCACGAATATCGTGTAATTACGTTCCAGCGTACGGACAGTCTTGTCGAAATTTATCTCGTCGGAATACTGCGTGTTCTTTTTGAAAAACAATGCCGTTGTAAATTCGGTAAGTCCCTCGTCCATCCACGCGTGCGCCGCCTGATTGTTGCCCACCAGATTATACCACCACTGATGGGCGATTTCATGGACGATAACCTGTTTCATCGTGGCGTCATCCAGCCCGGAAGCGACGTAAACAAGGTTAGGATACTCCATGCCGCCGTAAACAAAATCGGTCTGCGCCACGCAAAGCCCGGCGTAGGGATATCCGCCGATCATTTCGCCGAACGTTTTAACCGCCTCGGCAGCAACGCGCAGGTTTTCTTCGGCGTTGTCGTCGTCGAAATAATAATAACTGACAGCCGTTTCACCCGCCGCCAACGTTTTTACCTTAAATTTATCCGACAGCACGAAGGCGAAATCTCTCACGGTGAGCGCCGTGGACGTAAACGTGGCGGCGCCTCCGCTTTTGGTCACGGAAAAATCGCCCGTGGCGGCGGCGGTGAACCAGGCGGGATATGTCACGCTGACGGTATAGTTCGCCATAACCGAATAAAACGGGTCGCCGTTAGAGTAATAAGGCGTTGTGACCCAGCCGCCGTTTTCCCTTACGCACAGCACGGGATACCAGTTGCCGAAAGAATAGTTGTTGTCGGTATAACCGTATCTGTGCGCGGCGTTGGGCAGCGTGTCGGTGAACTTTATTTCTATGACCGTTTCGCCGCCGGGCGGCAAATCGCGCCCCAGGGGTACGACAAGCAGGTTTTTATCTTCGCCGCCAACGGAAAAATCAACCTCGTTTCCGCCCGCCGTGACCGACGAAATTTCTATTCCGCCGTAACTGGCGCCGTTCGGGTAGGCGCTTGTGAAGTCCTGCTTGGAAACGGGTTTATACACGGCGTCTTGCCTGAAAGCGTTGGGGTAAAGATGAAACACCGCCTCGTCCAGAGTTTCGCCGCTGTCGTTTTTCCACTTAAAGGTTTCCAGCGCTTCAAGCGTCTTGGTCTGTTCGTCAAACTTCGCGGTGATTTCATAAGACGACAGTTTTTTGCTCTCTTCAACTATATAATCCCCGCCGCCGCACGCCGAAAAACCAAACAACAGACACACAAGCAGCAGCGTCGCCGCCAACTTTTTTTTCATACTATCTCCCCTTGCAAGCAAAGTCATTAGAATATATTCAACCTGTTGACTTTGCAATACAAAAAGATTAAAATTTGTTTGCTTATGAACAAAACGATGGATTTGACAAAAGGAAACCCTTTCAGGCTGATTTTCCTTTTTTCTTTGCCCATATTGCTGTCCACATTTTTGCAGCAGGCGTACAACCTGGTCGACGCGGTGATAGTCGGCCAGTATCTCGACGCCAACTATTTCGGCGCGGTCAGCGCGTCAAACACAATAATGCAGCTTTTCGTGGCGCTGATGATTGGTCTTTCGACGGGCGCGTCAGTCGTTGTGTCGCAGCTGTTCGGCGCCAAACGCTATGACCAGCTCAAAAAAGCCGTTTCCACCATACTCATCAGCATTCTGTCTTTCACGCTGCTGCTGTCCGTGCTGGGCGTCATCCTCACCGAACAGCTCTTGCGCATGATGAACGTCGTGCCGGAATATCTCGCGCCCGCCACGCAGTACCTGCGCATAATATTTATCGGGCTTGTGCCGATGATGGTCTACAACATTTATTCCGGCATACTCCGCGGCGTGGGCAACAGCCGCGCGCCGCTGTATTTTCTCATAGCCGCGACAGCAGTCAACGTGGCGCTCGACCTGCTGTTTGTCACCCCGTGGGGCGTGACGGGCATCGCCATAGCCACAGTGACGGCAAACGTCGTTTCGGCGGCGCTGTGCGTGGTTTACACATCCATAAAAGTCAAAGCGCTGTTCGTGCGCAAAAACGAATTTACCTTTGATAAACCGCTGTTCAAAAAGGTGCTGCTGACAGGTCTGCCCGCCGCGCTGGAACAGACGTGCATGTATGTGTCGATTTTGCTGCTGCAAATAATCGTCAGCTCTTTTGACATCGGCACGGGTCAGACGATACACCTGTCGGGCTACGGCGTAGGCAACAGAATAATAGACTTTCTGCACCTGCCGCTGTTCGCCATAAGCAGCGCGCTGTCGGCGTACGCCGCGCAGAACAGGGGCGCGGGCGAAATAAAACGCATAAAACAAGGATATGTATGCGGACTCGCGCTGACCGCCGTCATGCTGTGCTTCACCGTGATACCCGGGCTGGTGTTCAGCGACCGGCTCATAGGGCTAATCATCAACGTCGACGGCGGCAGCACCACGGCGGGAGTGGTCAAAGTGGCGAAAGAATTTATGTTCGCCATGTGCCCGTTCTGCCTGATACTCGCCACACAGTACTGCACCAACGGCGTTCTGCGCGGCGCGGGCGACGTGCTGGTGCCCTTCGCCAACATACTTACCGCCATGGCGATACGCACAATAGCGGCATACGTCTGTTATTGGACACTCGGCGGATATATCTACGCCTTTTACGCTTTTCCGCTCAGCTGGCTCATCAGCGGCGCGTGGGCGGTCATACGCTTCGTGTCGGGCAAGTGGCAGAACAAGCATCTGCTCGAACAAATCTGAACGGCACGGAAGGAGAAAACAATGCGACTCTTTGTGGGACTCGATTTCGCCGACAGGCAAAAAAACAATCTGGAAAAAACGCGGCTGGCGTTTATACCTCACCTTGCCGGGGGCAGAATAATCCCGACGGAAAACATGCATTGCACCCTGTTTTTTATGGGTGAAACAGACGCCGCCCGCCTTGAAGAAATATGCCGCGCCCTGACGGACGCGGCGCGGCGACACAAAAAATTCATGACGGGATTCTGGGACACGGCGCATTTCCGCAACGGCTGCGCCGTTGTAAAACTCAAAACGTCCAAGGCGTTTGAAAGTCTGCAAAAGGACGTAGCGGCGGCGATGGCGCCTTTCGCCGCAAAACCGGACAGCGGCGACAAAAAATACCTGCCGCACGTCACGCTGCTGCGCGACGCGGAATTCGTCATGCCGTTCCGTGAAGTCAAAAAGCATGTGCCCGTGTTCAACTTCCCCTTTGAAGTGACAGATTTTACCCTGTTTGAAAGCCGTCGGGGCGAAAGCGGCATGATATACACCCCTATAACTTTTTTCAACCTGGCACAATGAAACAGATTCTCACCACAAAACGACTGATTCTGAGAGAACTCACGCCCGGCGACTATGACGCGCTTTGCGTCATGCTGCGGGACAAAGATGTAATGTACGCCTATGAACACGCTTTTTCGGCGGAAGAAGCGCACGGGTGGCTGAACAGGCAACTTGACAGATACAAAATAGACGGCTTCGGCCTGTGGGCGGTTATTTTGCGTGAAAACGGCCGTCTGATTGGCCAGTGCGGCATAACAAAACAGGATGTCGGCGGCAAAACCGTGCGTGAGGTAGGCTATATTTTTGACAAAAACTTCTGGCACAAGGGTTACGCCGCCGAAGCGGCGGCCGCCTGCAAAAATTACGCCTTCGACGTCCTGGGCGAAAGCGAGGTTTACTCCATAATACGGGTCGGCAACGAGGCGTCAGTCAAAGTCGCCCTGGCAAACGGCATGAAACCCGTCGGACAAATAATTAAACACTATTACGGCATGGACATGCCCCACATAGTCTACATGGCGGCAAAAGTATAAAACGCCGCTCCTCCGCCCATAATAACAGCGCACGGAGGTGAAACATGAAACACAAAACAAGACATCTGCCAAAAAATCTCGACAATTTGCCGCAGAACCCCAATTTCTGCATGATTGTGCCCGACCCCGAAGACCTTTGGGACGACACCGACGGCAACATCGTGTCGGACGGCATGTCATAAAACAAAAGACGGCTTACGCCGCCTTTTCTTATTTCCGTTTGTTTTTCCGCCTTCGGCAGCGGCCGTTTTTTTATTAACTTTATTTGCATATATATATTTTATATTAACTTTAAGTTAATAAATAACGGACAATATCCAGTTCCGGACGCCCCGCCAACATCTCCGGCATACAAAAAACACCGCCCTGAAAGCGGTGTTTGTTGCGGCACGCTTCTCACGCCTCGCCTACATCTTCGGCATACAAAAAACACCGCACTGAAAGCGGTGTTTGTTGCGGCGCGCTTCTCACACCTCGCCCACATCTCCGACATACAAAAAACACCGCCCTGAAAGCGGTGTTTGTTGCGGCGCGCTTCTCACGCCTCGCCCACATCTTCGGCATACAAAAAACACCGCCCTGAAAGCGGTGTTTTTAGTATGTTTAATCTTCAAAAATCATTCGCAGATTTTTTCGTAAGCGGCGGCGTCCATAAGTTCGCCTTTACCGGTCACTTCGATTTCGCAAATCCACGCCGCGTAAGCGTCTTCGTTGATGGCGGCAGGGTTGTCTTCCAGTTCGCTGTTGATGGCGATAACTTTACCGGAAACAGGGCTCATGATGTCGGTAACCGCTTTGAGCGATTCAAGTTCGCAGATTTTTTCACCGGCTTTGACTTCGGCGCCGACTTCCGGGAAATTGACGAAAACGATTTCACCGAGACCGTCTTGTCTGTAATCGGAAATACCCATTTTAGCGGTGTTGCCCTGAATGTCAACCCATTCGTGGGTGGCGGTGTACAACAGATTGTCTTTAAAGATTGCCATAAGAAACCTCCGTTAAGGCTCTACGCCTTAAAGTTTTGTTAATTAAATTATATTGCAAAGAAGTTTACAAGTCAAGTTATCTGGCGACTTTTGCCGAGTGAATGGACATGCCCTCGCTGGCTTCCACCGCTTCCATAACGCCTTCCACAACGGTCGGGTGCGGATGTATGGTTTTGAGGAATTCTTCTCTCGTCATGCCGGTGGCGACGCATACGGCAAGTTCGCCCACAATGTCGGTGGCTCTGTTGCAGAAGAGCGCGGCGCCCAGCATTTTTTCGGTGCCTTTTTCAAACAGCACTTTGATGAAACCGCCCTGGTTTACAATCATGGATTTGCCGTTGCCGGCCATGTTGTATTTGCCGACTTCCACTTCGATGCCTTTTTCGGCGCATTCTTCTTCGGTGAGACCCACGTTGGCGATTTCAGGCGAAGTATAGATGCACGCAGGGCAGGCGGCAAGATTGTAAGGTCTTTCTTTGCCGCAGATGTCCGCCACGACGTTGCAGCCCTGAGCCGACGCCCAGTGAGCCAGCTGGATTTCGCCGCCAAGGCAGTCGCCGATGGCGTAAATGTTGTCGGCGGAAGTTTTGAGGTTGTCGTCCACAACGATTTTGCCGTCTTTGACTTCAACGCCGGCGTTTTCAGGTTTGAGGCCTTCGAGATACGGGCTGCGGCCGATGCAGGCGATGAGCATTTCGGTGTCGATGGAATCAACGCCGTCAGGAGTGGTGAAGAACACTCTCACGCCGCCGTCGATTTTCTGCACTTCTTTCATTCTGGACTTGTAGAGAATTTTGATGCCTTTGCGTTTCATCGTCGTGCCGAGCTGAATGCCGAGGTCTCTGTCGGTTTTAGGAATCAGATGGTCACGGGTGGCGATTATCGTCACGTTTTTGCCGAAACTGCGCATAATGGTGGCGAATTCCACGCCGATTACGCTGGCGCCGGCTATGGCGACGTTTTGCGGAATTTCAAGGTGCTTTTCCAGAATGTCGTCGCTGTCCATGGCAAGTTCGATGCCCGGGAAGTGCGGGTTTCTGACTGCGCTGCCGACGGCGATGATGATGTATTTGGCGGAGATGTTTTCTTCGCCGCTGTCGCTCGTGACGCACACGGTGTTTTTGTCGACAAAACTGCCGTGCCCGCGGTAAAGGGTTACCCCGTAAGACTTGAAGAGCATTTCAACGCCGCCGCGCAGTTTTTTGACCACGTCGTCCCTGCGTTTATACACGGCTTCCATATCGTAAGACACTTCGCCGCAGCTGAGACCGAGTTTCGACGCTTCTCTCATTTCGTCAAGAACTTCGCCGGCGTGCAAAAGCGCTTTGGTAGGTATGCAGCCTCTGTTAAGGCAGGTGCCGCCCACGGTGTTTTTTTCCACCACGGCGACTTTCATGCCGTACTGCGCTGCCCTGATGGCGGCGACGTATCCGCCCGGACCGGCGCCGATGACAATCAAATCAAATTGACTCATAATGTTCCTCCTTGATATCAAAACAAGCCGACTGTGTCGGTTAAAATTTTGTTGTTTTCGTCAGGCTTGATTTTTTTGAGCGTGTTTATATCTTTGCCCGGCAGATAGGCGCGCAAAGCGTCAATCGCCTCGGTGTCCAGCGCGTCGGAAAACACTTCCGCGTTCGTGATGACGCCGCCTTCCGAAGAATAGCGTACTTCCACGCCGCCCCAGGCGAATCTGCCGCTCACCGTGTCCGTAAACGACGGATTGGTTCCGAAACGGAAAGCGTCGTTCATAAACACGTCGGTCTTTATCTTTTCAATCTCGGCGGAGCCGAGTTCGTCTTCTTTAATGAGTTGCACGGGCAGTTCGTACACGTCGCCGAACGCTCTCAGCAGTTCCAGCGCCATTTTGCCCGTCGTGAGCGTCTTGTCGTACTGCCTGAGGTTTACCGTTCTGCTCCTGACCGACGCCACGCCTTTGGACTGCATTTTGTCTTTCGACACCGTCAGGCATTTTGACATCATGTCCTTGTCGGTATCGATCATGATGGTGCCGTTGTGCAGCATAACGTCGCCGCGCGTCAGAAACGAGTTGCCCGAAAATTTTTTGCCGTCCACAGTGATGTCGTTTCTGCCGCTGACCTCGGCTTTTATGCCCAGCCTGCGCACGGCGCGGAGAATCACCGCCTGCTGCCTGGCCTTGTCATAATTGTCTTTATGCGCCACGAAAGAAAAGTTCAGGTTGTTGACGTCGTGATACACTGCGCCGCCGCCCGTAAGCCTGCGCACCAGAGTGCCGCCGACGCTTTGCAGACGGTCAATGTCGCACTCCTGAAAAGCGTTTTGAAATTTGCCGATAACCACTGTCTTGTCGTTGCGCCACAGATACATGTACACGGTGTGCCCGTCGCACACGTCCAGAAGCCTCGACTCCAACGCGATGTTGTGAAACGGCTCCGTGCTGTCGGTAACGACCGCCTTGATGCTGGTAATCATATTCAAACCTCGTCTTTTGATTATATCAAACACGGCGAAAATTGTAAATAACTAATTTGCCCGCCGTTCAGCTCTTTATCGCCTCTTTGCAGAGCACGCACACGCTGTCGAGGTTTCTGTATTTTTCGGCGTAATCCAGCCCGTAACCCACCACAAACTCGTCAGGCACCTCGAAACAGACGTATTCCACGCCGACGTCGCAGGTTCTGCGGCTCGGTTTGCTCAGAAGACAGCACGCCGCCACGCTTTTGGCGCCCCTTGCGTCCAGCAGGGTTTTGAGGTTTTTCAGCGTGTTGCCGCTGTCGACTATGTCTTCCACAATCACCACGTCCCTGCCCACAAGGTTTATCGACACGTCTTTGATCAGTCTGATTTGCCCGCTGCTCTTGGTGCCGCCGCCGTAACTCGAAATAGCCATAAAGTCGGTTTCCACGTCGATGTCCATGGCTCTGGTCAGGTCGGCGAAAAACACCGCCGCCCCTTTGAGCACGCATATCATAAGCGGATTTTTGTCCTTGTAATCCGCCGAAAGTTTTTCCGCCGTCTCTTTGACTTTTTCGGCAATTTCTTCTTTGGTTATAAGCACTTTTTCTATGTTCTCGTGTGTTTTCATTTTTACCTCACAGCTGATTAACGACAATACTATAAACGCTTTCGCTGTTTTTGTCCACCTTGATTTTGCGGCTGATTTCCACGCCGCATATAATATACACTTCTTTGCCCTTCGCCACCAGCGTCAGCCCGTCTCTCTCGCGGGCGGGGATTTTTTTGTCAATGAGATAGTCTTTTAGTTTTTTCGCGCCTCCGCCGAATTTGGCAAACACGTCGCCGTCCCTTCTGTGGCGGATTACGCAGCCGGGCGGTAGTTTGCCGCCGTCGAAATACAAACCGCCGTTTCTGCCCGGCGTAACAACCACTTTTTTGCCGTCGAAAACAGTTTCGCCGGCGGCGAAAGCCACTTCTCCGCCGTATTTCTCCGCCGCGCCCCTTGTGAAAGTCAGTTTGCCGTATTCCTTGACAGCCCTCATGCCGTGCGGCAGGTCGAGCGACGCTCCCGTTGCGCCGAAAAGCGCCAGTTTTTTAAGGTCTTCTATATGCCTGCTCTCCACGTCGGCGAAAACGCCCAGGCTTGCCGCCGCCCTGAACACCAGCCTGGCGAACAGCGGCGACGACGCGGTTTCGGCGTCGCAGCAAAAAGTCGCTCGCCCGCTCTCTTTCTCCATGGGGATTGCCGCCGCAAGACCGTCCAGAAATTCCGTGTCGGCGCGCACATGCCCGCCGAAACGGCAGATGTTTTCCGCCGCCCTGGCGTTTATCTTATTGAGTTCGGGAAACACCACGTTGCGCAGAAAGTTTCTTGTTTTGTCGTTTTCGAAATTGGTCTTGTCCACCACGAATTTAAGCCCGCGCCCGGCGGCGTAAGCGTCTATTTCCGCCTTGGGCGTGTCCAGCAGCGGGCGGACGTACCTTCCGCTCACAGCCTTCATGCCCGCCGCGCCAGACGTGCCGCTGCCACGCAGAATATGCATGAGTATGCTTTCCGCCTGGTCGGACATATGGTGCGCCAGGGCGATTACGTCGCAGCCGTCAAACTTCTCAAACGCCCTGTAACGCAAAATTCTGGCGGCGGTTTCTTCCGACAGTTTGTTTGCCCTGGCGAAAGACGGCGAATCCACCTCGAAACAGAAAAACGGCACGCCGTAACCTGCCGCCAGTTCTTTGACGAACAGACTGTCGGCTTTGCTCTCCGCCCTTATGCCGTGCTCCACGTTAATCACCATGAGTTCTATATTCAGTTCTTTTTTTGCGCGCGCCAACTTGTCCAGCAGCACCACGGAATCCACGCCGCCGCTGACGGCCGCCGCCACCCTTTTGCCTTTGAGAAAATCCGTAAGCATAAATATAGTTTAACACAAACCGCCGCATCTTTTCAACACAAAACAAAAAACACGGCAAAGCCGTGCCTTTAATTTTCGGTAAATCCGCTCCGCCTTTCAGCCGGCGGCGCCGCGCCCGGCGTCCGTCTCAAAAATTTTCGCCACGATGACGGTCATGTCGTCTTTCGTTTCGCCGCCGCAGGCGTTCACCGCCGCTTTAAGTAGAATGTCCGCCGTTTCCTGCGGGGTCTTGAAGACGGTTTCGTTGATTTCCGCCGCCATCCGTTCTTTTGTGGCGAAGGCGTCGGTCACGCCGTCGCTCGCCATAACGATTATGTCGCCGTCCGCCAGCGCCTTTTTGGTGACGCAAGGTTTCATTTCTTCCAGCACGCCCAGCGGCAGCGAGCCCGCCGAAATTATCTCCACGTTTCCGCCGCTTTTGACGAAACCGCACGGCGCGCCTATTTTTATAAAATCGCATATGCCGGCGCCCAAATCCACAACTGCAATGTCCACCGCCGTGAATGTCTCGTCCTGCGACAGCGTAAGCAGGCGGTTGACGTTGGTCAGAATGGTTTCGTTGTCAAAACCCGCCTTGTAAAAATTTTCTATCAGAGAAATGGCGGTGCCGCTGGCTTTTTCGGCGCTGACGCCGCTGCCCATGCCGTCGCACAGCCCGATGAGAAAACGGTGCTCGTCTATGCGCAAAAAAGTGTGCGTATCGCCCGAAATCTCGCTGCCGCTCTTTTTCGCGGCGGAGAAACCGAACACCACGTCGAACCGCGGCGCCGGCAAAAACGTCATCACAACCCAGTTTTTGCTGCGCGTCGCCAGCGTTTCGGTCAGCATCATTCTCACGCCGCACACCCTGCTGACCATGCCGCCCACCAGTTTGGTCTTGCCGGCGTCGCTTTCCACCACGACGGTCACGCAAAAACCGTCCTTTTCGCTGGCCACCACCGCTTCTTTTATGAGAACGCCGCCCCTTGTCAGTTCCTCGAACAGAGCCGCTTCTTTCTCCCTGTCGAAAGACGAACTTTCCTTTGCCTGCTCCGAAAGATTTTTCATGATGTTGGCGACGCCGCCCAGCTGTTCGCCTATAAGCAGGCGGCTGTTGTCGTTGTTTGTCGCCACGGTATAATAGTTTTTGTATCTCTCCACCGCCTGGTTGACGCCTGAAAGCACGGCGGGCAGCCTTTTACACTTCTGCGTCATGGCGTTGGGCAAATCCAGCACGGTGGCCTTGCCCCTGTCAAGCGCGCCGTCCGTCATGTTTATAAAGGCCTTTTCCGTCTTTTCCATGTTGACGCGCCAGCACGCCGTGCGTTCGGCGCAGTCTTTGCACACCGTTTCCGACACTTCTTTGGCGAGCATAACCTTGGCCTGTTCTCTGGGCAGCACCCCCTTGACCATGCCCTGAAAGCCCAGTTTCATTTCAAAAAACACTTCCGACAGGTCGTACAGTTTGCGGGAAATGTTGTTTTTGGCGCGGCTGACGATGCTGCGCGCGGCGTAACTCTCGCCGCCGCGCCCGAATTTGTCGTGCCACGCGGCGACAGCCGACTTCGGCACCAGCAGAAAAACCACGCAGCCCGCCACAAGCGCCGCCGTGCCCTGCACGGAAATGGTCTGCCCGACAAACACGTATTTGACAATCAGGTCAATCAGCGGCACGGAAAAAGCGCACAGCGGCCTTACCCGCCTGAAAGAACACGCCACCACGCCCCACAGGGCGAACACGGCGATATCCGTCAGCGTGCCCGTGCCGAAAGCGCCGCCCGCGCCCGTCAGCACCGCCGTCATCATGCAGGTGTATCCGCCGAAAACGTAAAGCGACATAAGCACGGCAAAACCGCCGGCGAAACGCAGCAGCGGCACGCCCCACGGGTTTATCCCCGCCAGCCCCGCCGACAGACACACGGCGAAAACGGCGAGGCAGATTTTTTCGTCGGTGTCCAGCCTGTATTTAAGCCCCCTTACAAACACGCATTTTATGGCGTAAAAACTCACGGCGCAAAACACAAACGCCGAAGAAGCGCAGACGGCTTTGGCGATAATGACTTCCGCCGACGGCGAATTATACGCCAGAAAGAATATCTGACCCAGAAACAACGCGGCGGCGACCCAACGCCTGCTTATGTTTTTTTTAAGCGCTTTGAGCAAAAACATCACCGCAACGCTCACAATAAGGCTGACGGCGGTGTATAAAAACACGTCCGTGCCGAAAAACGCGCCGGACAGCCCGTACGCCGCGGCGGACGGCAGCAACCCCGCCCCGCACAGCAGCGAAGCGGCGTAAAGTCCGAAACACAGCGAAAAAGCAAAGTCCGCGTCCGGCAGAAACCTGAGCGCCAAAAAAGCGGAGAGCAGCCCCGCCCCGACGGCAAATTCTCTTTTATATATATCGGAAAAATTTTTCATCGTTCACCCTCGGGCTTCAAGGTAACATTTTTATGTGGTCGGTTTTTGCGGATTAAAAGCGCATTTGCGCAATTTATGTTGCCTGACGCGCGGCGGCGGAAACGGATATTTTATTGAATAAAAACACTTGACATTTCTCCGCCGTGCTGATAGAATATCAAAGCATCAATATCGCGGGGTGGAGCAGCTGGTAGCTCGTCGGGCTCATAACCCGAAGGTCGCGTGGTTCAAATCCCGTCCCCGCAACCATTTTTTGTATGGCGGCGTAGCTTAGTTGGTCTATAGCGGCCGGTTCATACCCGGCAGGTCGTTGGTTCGAATCCGACCGCCGCTACCACAAAACGGCCCCTTGGTCAAGCGGTCAAGACATCGCCCTTTCACGGCGGTAACGCGAGTTCGATTCTCGCAGGGGTCACCATTATCGGGGAGTTAGCTCAGCTGGGAGAGCATCTGCCTTACAAGCAGGGGGTCACAGGTTCGAGCCCTGTACTCCCCACCACCATTACGGCACTGTAAACACAGTGTCTCTTTTTTTTGCTTACGCCAGCTCTCACCTGCGGTGTCGCGATTGACACTTGCGTGTAGCAATCGTATAAAACCAGCCCGCCACAAGCGAGCGGAACCCCGATCTGACAATCACTCGAATTTCCGCCGGAACCGGCGTTTTCAGCCTTATTTTGCCCGTCCGTTTGTTTAAAAACAAACTTTCCCGTTAAAAAAACTCGCATCTCCGTTAAAAAAAAACTATTGTTTTATTTTGTTTGTTTTTGCTTGTTCAGGCGCAAAATATATGATAAGTTGAAACCACAAAACATCCACGGAGGTAGTCAGCATGGATATCAAGAAGTACAGCGAATGTCAGGTTCTCAAAGGCAAAGTGGCGGTTATCACCGGCGCCGGTTCAGGCATAGGCAAAGCGTCGGCGGCGCTTTTTCTGACAGAAGGCGCAAAAGTCGTGGCGGCCGACATCAATTATGACAGCGTGGCGGCGCTGGGCAGCGAATTTCCCGAATATAAAGACAACATCAGACCTTTCAAAGTCGACGTCTCCAAAAAAGAAGAAGTCGAAGCCATGATAGACTACGCCATCGGCGAGTTCGGCAAGATGGACATTCTTTTCAACAACGCCGGCATCATGGACGGCATGATTCCCGTCGACGAACTTTCCGACGAATTGTGGAATAAAATTCTGCGCATCAATACCGACAGCGTCATGTACGCCTGCCGCAAAGCGGTGCGATATTTTCTTTCCAGGGGCGAAGGCGGCGTGATTCTCAACACCGCGTCGGTCGGCGGCATATGCGGCGGCAGAGCGGGTCTGGCTTACACGGCGTCGAAACACGCGGTTGTCGGCATGACCAAAAACATAGCCGTAATGTACGGCGACATGGGCATCAGATGCAATGCCATCTGCCCGGGCGGCATAAAGACAAACATAGGCATCGGGCTGTCGAAGCCTAGCGAAAGAGGCGTTATGCGCATGCAGAAAAGCACCAGCACCATGGACAGAATGGGCGACCCGCTTGAAATCGCCGCGGCAGCGGTGTTCCTTTCCAGCGATTCGGCGACTTTTGTCAACGGGGCGATACTCTCCGTGGACGGCGGCTGGACGGCATATTGAGATTCCTCCTTACAGTCAAAGCGGCGCGGCTAAGCGCCGCTTTTTTTTGCCGTTGACAACGGCGGACATATCAGTCATAATACCGATGTAAAGCGAGGTGAAAAATGCTGTTCGAATTCACTGAAAAATGCGCCGCGCTGCTCCCCGGCAACCGCGTGGAAATATGTTCAGCCGACGCCGAAGCGCTGGGCGTGGGCAATTACGACAGAGTGCTGGTGCGAAGCGGCGACGCGGGTTATATCTGCGCCGTGCGGGCAAACGACGACGCCCTGCGCGGCACATTCCGCACCACCAAAAAAGTGTACGAAGGTATTCTCGGCAAACGGCGAGAAGCGGAAATAACCGCCCTGCCGTGCCTGTGTTTTGACAAAGTCTTCCGCACCGCTTACAGCAAACGCAGACAACCGCTGATAACGGTCGGGCCGAACGCCTTTGACAAAATGAAATCGTGGCCGGGGCGCCGTTTCGCGCTGGTCAACAAACTCAACGGCGAAGTTTTCGTGTTTTCGCCGTCCGACGTCTCCGTCGACCCGTCGCTCGAAGACAAAAACGGCGTGGGCACGGGCATAAAAATGTCAAGGCTGGTGCGCAAGTTTCTGCTTCTTGACGAAAAAGCAAACGCGGTAACCACAAAAAACCAGAATTTGCGGATTTACCCCGCCGCCTGGCGCGAACTGTCCGCCGTCGAAAGGGTAAAAGGCTTTTTCACGCGGCTGGTCAACGGCATATGCGGATTTTTCGTTGGCAAGGCGGAAGCGCAGTTAAAAACATTCCGCCCCAGCGACAACGACGAGGACAAAAACGTCATACGCCTGACAGGCCAGGCAATGACGGTGCTGGGCATAAACGAAGGCGACAACGTGTATCTCGAATATAAAGGCAGAATAAAAAGCGTCAAAGTGTGGGCGTTCGACGAAAAAGAAAAAGAGCGAGAATATCTGACTGACGGCAAAGCGGCGGGTTACAAGCGGGAGAGAGCATATCTCACCGAACACCCAAACGAACTTGTGGGCATACCGTGGCGCCTGCGCCGTCTGATGGATATAAACGACCTGGGCGTGAACGTAAAAGTGCGCCGCAACTGCGCCTTTTTATTCCGCAAAAAAATATTGCTTTCCGTCCTGTCGGTTTTCGCGCTGCTGATTTCCGCCGAAATGCTGCAGTTTTTCAGCATATTCGCGGGCTGGCCGCCCGTGTGGAAAATCGTCAGCGGAGCGGCGGCGCTGGCGCTGCTGCTGTATATCGTCATGACGGAAGAACGCGGCAAGGTGAAATAAATGGACTGTAAAAAATATTTCGGTTTTTTCGACGAAGAACACCCCGAGCCTTACGTCATAAAAAGCGGCACGCTGCCGATAATCATAAGCGCTCCGCACACATACAGGCACTTCCGCGAGGGGCGCGTCAAAGAGGCGGAACGCGGAGCGGGCGTCATCGCCATGGCGCTCGGCGACATGAAAGGCACTCATTGGATGGTCAAGGCGCGCGAAGACGGCGACGACCCCAATTACAGCGCCGACTCGCCGTATAAAAAAGCGCTGGCGGCGTACATGACGGAAAACGGCGTCAGATATCTCATAGACCTGCACGAACTGGCCCCTTCCCGCCCCACCGACGTAAATCCGCTTATAAACGGCGGCAAAAACATCAAAGGCAACGAAGACCTGTACGGCGAAATCAAAAACGTATTCATAAACGGCGGCTTTACCGTGACGGAAGATTTCCCTTATGCCGGCAAAACCGACAACAGGGTCACGGCGTACGTCAACAGAAAGACGGGGCTGTTCTCCCTGCAGCTGGAACTCAACTCGCGGCTTCTCTACCCCGGCGGCGAACACTGCCGCCTGGACGACATGCTGAAAGCGTTCGGGAATATCGTCGGCGCGATAATGAGACATGACATGAAAAAAGACGGCTGAGCCGTCTTTTTCTTTTACTGAATCCCGGTGTAAGTCCCGTCCTGCACAAAATAAATTGGCGGACGCCGCCGCCCCGACGTCATGCCGAATACCTTCGGGATACCGTCAGCGTATAATGAGACATGACATAAAAAAAGACGGCTCAGCCGTCTTTTTCTTTTACTGAATCCCGGTGTAAGTTCCGTCCTGCACAAAATAAATTGGCGAACACTGCCGCCTGGACGACATGCCGAATACCTTTGGGATACCGTCAGCGTATAATGAAACACGACATGAAAAAAGACGGCTGAGCCGTCTTTTTCTTTTACTGAATCCTGGTGTAAGTTCCGTCCTGCACAAAATAAATTTCGGAATACTCCGCCGATTTTTCTTTAAGTATGTCCATGGCCTCTTTCTGTTTGTTCGGCGAAACGGCAAGGCACAGGCCGCAGCCCGCCCTTATCGCGCCGGGCACGGGGCGCACTTTGACTTTCATGCCCGCGGCGATGAGCACCTGCTCCGCCGTGATGACCGCCGACGTGCTCGGAAAAGTAAAATAAATTTCCATGTCAGATATTGATTACCGTCTGCGCGCCGCTCATTGTGTCGACGATATCGTACATATTGACTATTTCGCCGACGGACACGTCGTCCTTGACTTTGAAGAAATCGGTGCAGGTGCCGCAAACTTTGATTTTGCAGCCTTTGGCTTCCAGCGCTTTGAGGTCGTCCAGCGTGTTGGCGTCTTTCAGCGTGAGTTTCACGCCGGAATTGAAAAACACGACGGATTTAGGCGGAACGTCAAGTTGCGAAAGCGAAAAGATAAAGCCTTTGATGAGTATTTTGCCAAGTTCTTCGCTTCCGTGTCCCATCTGGTTCTGCCCGATGGCCACCACAAGACCGTCGCCCCTTGCCTGCGACGGAGCCGCCGCCTGTGGTTTTTCTTCCTGCGCCTGACCTTCGCCCACGGTTATGGTCACCTTGTAATTCCTGTCGGCGACTTTTTCCATTTCATAGCCGTAGCCCTTGCTGTCCGCCATTTTTTTGAGGTTTTCGGTGGCGACTTCATTGTCAACCAGCACCTGGATGACGCCGCCTTCCTGCGGAAATTCCCTTATGGCGTTTCTCGCCATAATTACCGGTACGGGGCAAAGCAACCCCATTGCGTCGATAACTTTCATAATCTTCCTCCTTTATTCAGCCAATTCTTTCACGGCGGCGATTGCAGCGTCAACTTCTTCATCGGTGTTGAAATGTGAAAAAGAAAACCTGACCGCCCCGATTTTTTCAGTACCCAGCGTTTTGTGCATCAGCGGCGCGCAGTGCGCCCCCGCTCTCACCGCTATTCCGTAGTCGTCCCAAAGCAGGGCGGCTATATCGCCGCTGTCCCTGCCGCGCACGTTGAGCGCCACGACGGGCGTGCGCAAAGCGGCGTCGACATCGCCGTAAAGGGTAACGCCCTCCACGCCCTTCATTTCTTTTATAAACCTTCCGGCGTGCCCGGCGGCGACGGAAAACGCCTTGCCGCCGAGATTTTTTATATATTCCACCCCGGCGAGCAGACCCGCTATGCCGTGCGCGTTCTGCGTGCCCGCTTCGAGAGCGTCGGGCATAACGGTCGGGTGCGTCGGCGAAAAGGACTCGCTGCCGCTGCCGCCCACCGCCAGAGGTTCGGGTCTAAACCCCTGCCCCAGGCAGATGCCGCCCGTGCCCTGCGGGCCGTAAAGCGACTTGTGCCCGCTGAAACACAGCGCCGACAGCCGCAGTTTTGTCATGTCGATGTCTATAAGTCCCGCCGTCTGCGCCGCGTCGAGAATAAACCTCACGCCTTTTCGGGCGCACAGGCTGCTCACCGCCTCGATGTCAAACACGTTGCCCGTCAGGTTGGAAGCGTGGCACATGACCACCGCTTCGGTATCGGGGCGCATTGCCGCGGCGATATTGCCGACATCCAGCCTGCCCTTTTCGTCAAGCGGCACGACGGTGTAGTTTCCCCTGCGGAACACGGGGCGCAGCACGCTGTTGTGCTCCGCCGCCGTCATGATTATGTGCCCCTTTATTCCTCCTATCGCCGTGTTGAGGGCGGCGGTGGCGTTGAGCGTGAAAGCCACGTTCATCGGGTCGGGCTCGTGAAACAAGTCGGCAATGGCCATTCTCGCCCTTAGCATTACGCGCAGTCCGGCGAGGGAAGCGTCGTGTGAGCCCCTGGCGGGGTTGCCGCAGTTGTTCATGGCGTCGGTTACCGCTTCGGCGACTTCTTTGGGTTTGGGAAGCGTCGTCGCGGCGTTGTCAAGATAAATCATAAAACTCCTCAAATCAAAGTAATTGTACGGCGGACAAAAAATAATGTCAATAACAAATTTCCGCGGGCGGCGCCGCAAAGGAAAAAAACCGTTGAAATAGTCTTTCGATTGTGTTAATATTAGTTAGTATAAAACAATACGGAGAAGACTATGGAAAAGCAAGAGATTTTACGCAATATTCCCCGCGTCGATGACGTAATCAACGCAGCCCGTCATGACGACGGACTCAAAAACGTGTCTTACGCCACTCTCGCCGAGTGCGTGAGAAACGTTCTCGACTCAATAAGAAAAGACGTGCTTTCCGGCAAAATCACAGCCGAAGTCACCGTCGGATACGCCGCCGACATGGCGGTCAGGGCTGCCCGGGAAGCGGGCAGACACAATCTGCGCGCGGTAATCAACGCCACGGGCGTGGTGCTGCACACCAATCTCGGCAGAGCGGTTCTTCCGCCGTCGGTCGCCGAAAACATCAAACAGGTGGCGATGCAGTACAACACGCTGGAATACTCGCTTGACGAAGGCGGGCGCGGCAGCCGCCACGACCACGTCGAGTCTCTCATCTGCAAACTCACCGGCGCCGAAGCGGCAATGGCGGTCAACAACAACGCCGCCGCCGTCATGCTTATGCTGGCGGCCGTCGGCAAAGACAGGGAAATCATCGTTTCGCGCGGCGAACTTGTGGAAATCGGCGGTTCTTTCCGCGTGCCTGAAATAATGAGCATGAGCGGCGCGCGTCTGAAAGAAGTCGGCACCACAAACAAAACCAACCCGGGCGACTATAAAAACGCCGTAAACGAAAACACGGCGGCGCTGCTCAAAGTGCACACCAGCAACTTCAAACTCGTCGGCTTTTGCGACGACGTCAAAATAGAAGAAATGGCAGTCATAGGCAAGGCGGCGGGTCTGCCGGTGCTTTACGACGTGGGCAGCGGCCTTATGGTGGACGGCGCCCTGCTCGGCATACAGAACGAGCCTTCGGCGAAAGACGCCCTTGCGGCGGGCGCCGACGTGGTGTGTTTCAGCGGCGACAAACTGCTGGGCGGCCCGCAGGCGGGCATACTGGCGGGCAAGAAAAAATACATCGACATGATGAAAAAGCACCAGTTCGCGAGGGTGGTGCGTATCGACAAACTTACTCTCGCCGCGCTGGAAGCGACGCTGCGCATATACCTCGACGGCGACAGAGCCATGAAAGAAATACCTACCCTTGCCAATCTCGCGGCGGACAAAACCGATTTGCGGGTGCGTGCCAAAAAACTGCTGGCGGCGCTGCCTTCCATGCCCGACAAGTTCACAGCGGCGGTCAAGGCCGCCGAGTCGCAGGTGGGCGGCGGTTCCGCCCCGGGTGAAATGCTGCCGTCTTTCGTGGTGCAGATAACCCCCGTCGCGATTTCGGCGGCGGAAGCGGAAAAACGCCTGCGCGAATGCGAAATCCCGGTTATCGCCAGAATACATCAGGACAAACTTCTGCTTGACCCGCGCACGATATTCGACAGCCAGTACAAAGAAGTGGCAAAAGCCGTCGGCAAGGTTTTCGCCTGAATTTTACGGCGCGAACGCCCGAAACGATTGCCAAAAGACTTGAAAAAATCCGCCCTTTATGTTATCTTATATGGGCGGCGTGGGACCGGATATATGCTGGTGTGTATTCAGGCTTGCCTGATGGGAAGTTAGGAGCTGCCCGGGGAGGTTCGATTCCTTCACGGTCCCGCCATTAAGACCGATTTCAAAGTCGGTCTTTTTTTGTTTTGTCTTGCAAAAAAAATATGATTGCGATATAATAAACAAAGAGATACCGACATACGGACAAAATAACAAGTTTCGGCTTGTGCGCTCCTATATTTTTTTCGTGTGTCCTCGTCTGACGGCAAATATGTCCGTCGCCGTTGCGCGTACGCGCGGCTCCTAAGCGGCGATGTTGTTCCCTTGGGCGACGTATGCCATCAGTCGGCTTATACATACTTGGCGCCGTGCTTTTCGCGCGGCAGCATATCGCCTGAGGAACCTATGAATTTTTTTCACGGGTCTTTTTTTTGCCGTCTTACGCGAACGCGTATCCAAAGAAAAAACAGGAGATATGTACTGTGAACAAAGTAAAAAACTTCTTCAAAAATAATTGGATGTATATCGGCGCCGGCATTGTCATCGGCGTGGTGGCGTTTGTGCTCACGCTCATGGGCAACCCTGCAAACATGGGCTTCTGCATAGCCTGCTTCCTGCGCGACACGGCAGGTGCCCTGAAGCTCCACTCGGCGGCCGTCGTTCAGTACGCCAGACCTGAAATCATCGGCATCGTGCTGGGCGCATTTGCCATTTCTCTTCTCAGAAAAGACTTCAAGCCTACCGGCGGCTCGGCTCCGGTCACCAGATTTCTGCTGGGCATGATAGTCATGATTGGCGCGCTGGTGTTCCTCGGCTGCCCGCTCAGAATGGTTCTGCGCATCGGCGGCGGCGACCTCAACGCCATAATCGCCCTGCTGGGCTTCATCGGCGGCATCGCCGTGGGCGTCGTGTTTCTCAATCTCGGTTTCACGCTCCGCCGTTCTTACGACCTGCCTAAACTCGAAGCGGCGGTTGCTCCGGCTTCATCGGCGTTTTTGCTGATTATACTCATCGGCGTGCCTAGCCTGCTGGTATTCAGCGAAACGGGTCCCGCTTCAATGAGAGCCCCTATCTACGCCGCTCTCATCGGCGGCCTTATCGTTGGCGCCATCGGCCAGCGCACCAGAGCCTGCTTTGTGGGCGGCATCCGCGACGGCATGATGTTCAGGCAGTTCCACATGGTTTACATGTTTGTTGCCGTAATACTCACCACCATCATATGCAACGCCTTTGCCGGCAAACTGCATTTCAGCTTTAACGACCAGCCTGTCGCCCACTCCGACTTTTTGTGGAACTTTTTGGGCATGGCTGTCGTGGGACTCGGTTCGGTGTTCCTCGGCGGATGTCCGTTCAGACAGCTGGTGCTGTCGGGCAGCGGCAACAGCGACTCGACAATCGCCGTGCTGGGCATGATAGCGGGCGCGGCGCTGGCGCACAACTGGGGTCTGGCAAGCGCGGCCGCCAGCGCGACGGCGGAAGGCGGCGCGACCGACGCCGGCATGATTGCCATCGGCGTGTGCATAGTGCTGCTGCTGGTCATAGGGTTCTGCAACCGCAAAAAAGTATCGTAAATCGCATTTTTGACCCCTCCGTATGTCGACAAATGCCGCGCGCGGTGTTATAATCGATTTACGGAAGGCGTCTCATTTTTTGATTGAACACGGAGAAATGTTATGACAAACGTAGACGCACGCGGACTTTCCTGTCCGGAACCGCTTTTGATGCTTAAAAAGGCAATCAAACAGGACACCGAGGGCAAAATCACTCTGCTGCTCAGCAGCCAGAACGCCCTGAACAACTGCAAACGGTACGCCGAAACAAACGGCTACGCCGTGAACGTCATAGGCGACAACGAAGACAACTATACTCTGGAACTTACCAAAGGCTGAAATGAAAGAATACGTGGCTACTTTTTACACTCATTACGGGGCGCTTAAATTTGACAAATTTTGTAAAAAACGCGGGATACAATCGGCGCAGATGCCTGTTCCCCGCAAACTATCTTCGTCTTGCGGCACATGCGTGAAGTTTTCCTCGGAAGACGTCGCCTTTCTGGCGGAAGCGGAACACGAAGATATGGAAGGTTGCTTTCTGGTCAACGGAAAAGACGACTACACCGCGCTGGACGTATAAGCACGGAGATAATATAAAGGAGTAGATATGGACATCAAAAAAATCATGAAACTGCCCGCCTGTGGCGGCTGCATGGCAAAACTGCCCCCGGGAATGCTTAAAGAAGTGGTCAAAAAAATTCCCGTCTTCAACGACCCTGACCTGCTTGTGGGTTTTGACACGTCGGACGACGGCGCCGTTTACAAACTCAGCGACGACATAGCCATCATACAGACGCTGGACTTTTTCACCCCTATGGTGGAAGACCCGTATGTATTCGGCAAAATCGCGGCGGCGAACGCCCTCAGCGACGTTTACGCCATGGGCGGCAGCGTCAAAGTGGCGCTCAACATCGTTTGCTTCCCTGAAGAAGACGATACAGCGGTGCTGGCGGAAATCCTCCGCGGCGGCGCCGAAAAGGTTCAGGAAGCGGGCGGCGTGCTGTGCGGCGGCCACTCCATAAACGACAGGGAAACTAAATACGGCCTTTCGGTAACAGGCGTCGTGCATCCGGACAAATACATGCGCAACAACACCTGCAAAATCGGCGACGTGATTATTCTCACCAAGCCTCTCGGTGTGGGCATGGTCACAGCGGCGTATAAATACGGCGAAGTCGCCGAGGAAGACTATCAGATGGCGCTGAAAAGCATGCAGACGCTCAACAAATACGCCTTTGAGGCGGCAAGCAAATTCCGTCTGCACGCGGGCACCGACGTAACGGGCTTCGGCTTTTTGGGTCACCTGAACGAAATGACCACCGACGAATACACAATCGCGGTGGAAAGCGGCGCCGTGAAATACATCCCGGGCGCGCACAGGCTGGCGGAAGAGTTTCTCACCACGGGCGGCGGCCAGAAGAACCGCAAATTCCTGACGGACAAGGTGCGCTTCGAAAACGTATCCGCCCCTATGCAGGAAATTTTGCTTGACCCGCAGACATCGGGCGGCATGCTGCTCAGCGTCCCTAAGGAAGACGCCGCCGAACTCATGAAAATTCTCGGCGACCTGGAAATGCCTTCCTGCGTGGTGGGCGAAGTGCAGCCTAGAAAAGACGCCAACATCATCGTTTACTGAATCACTTTGACAAAGGCACCGCGGACGAAATTTTTGTCCGCGTTGTTTTTGCCTTTCAAGGAAATTATGATTTATCTCGACAACGCCAGCACCTCTTTTCCAAAAGCGCCGGGTGTGGCGGAATATGTAAAAAACTTTATAGAAACAAGTTGTTTCAACGTCAACAGAGCGTCGTACGGCGCCGCTCTCCACGCCGAAGAAACAGTCTTTGACACAAGGGAACTTCTCGCTGAGTTTTTCGGCGCGAAAGACGGCAGAAACGTGGTTTTCACGGGCGGCGTCACCCAGGCAATCAATACGGCGGTTTTCGGGCTTATTAAAAGCGGTGACGGCGTGGTTACTTCCGTCATGGAACACAACGCCGTGCTGCGCCCTCTCTCCTCTCTCGCCGCGAGCGGCGCCGCCGTTGACTACATAAACTGCGACGGCGGCGTGATGAATCTCGCCGACGCCGAAGAAAAAATTTCGCGGCGGCCGAAAGTCGTGGTGCTTACCCACGCCTCCAATGTGTGCGGCAGCGTGAATCCCATAGGCGAAATCGGCAGAATGTGCCGTGAAAACGGCGCGCTGTTTATCGTGGACTGCGCCCAGACCGGCGGCGTCATCGACATCGACGTCGTCAGAGACAATATCGACGCGCTGTGTTTCGCCGGCCACAAGGGGCTTATGGCGCTGCAAGGTATCGGCGGAATGGTTCTGTCCGAACGCGCGGCGCGGCTCATGAAGCCGCTCATCCACGGCGGCACGGGCAGTTTTTCGCACCTGACCTCGATGCCCGACGTGCTGCCCGACAAGTTCGAGGCGGGCACGCTCAATCTGCCGGGCATAGCGTCGCTAAACGCCTCTCTCGCCTTTCTCAAAGCCCGCGGCATCGACAATATCAGGCGGCACGAAAACGCCCTGCGCGCGGAGTTTGAAGACGCCCTGAAAGGCGTGGACGGCATAAGACTGGCGGGCACGGCAAACCACGAAAGATGCGCCGTGACCTCGGTGGATTTCGTCAATATCGACAACGGCGAAGCGGCGTATATTCTCGACAGCCGCTACGACATCAAGGTCAGAAGCGGTCTGCACTGCGCCCCGCTGGCGCACAAAGCGCTGGGCACTTTCCCGCGCGGCACGGTGCGCTTCTCTTTCGGCTTTTTCAACACGGCGGACGACGTGGCGGCAGCGGTAACCGCCATAAAAGAAATGACTTCCGCCTGACGGCGGCAAAAACGCTCCCTTTCGGGAGCGTTTTTTTATCTTTTATTTTTCAATGCGTTGCCCG
>ERZ1106932.180-NODE-180-length-24305-cov-5.888784_pt1 | contig 24305 bp, 18 predicted proteins | sample MGYA00403665_ERZ1106932 | MGnify/ENA primary metagenome ERZ1106932 (study PRJEB35170, sample SAMEA104062448) | human gut metagenome | biome: human gut; feature: human-associated habitat; material: faeces | place: Denmark | collected 2012-08-24 ... | reverse complement strand
ATTCCATTCGTTAGGAATAATATTATATCCAAATACTTTTTTATCTAATCGGCGGACCGATTTACGTTCAGCCCGTTAATGCGGGCGTGAAGTTCACTGTCACGATTTCGGGTGCTGTGCCATACTCGCACTATATCCACGGCTATACGACGAAAGAGGAGTTTGAGGAATATAAAAATTCTTCCGCGCCGTATTTCGACCTGGAAGTGTGGGACGACGCGGTGCGCCATTCGGGGCCGAAAGCGCGGGCGACGCAGTTCGATTATGAGCAACTGACGGACGCGGCAGTTCTGTGGGATAAAATCTCGCGCGTATCCAACCAGGTTCCGTCCGGCTCGACGGCGTCGATCGGCATCACTTTTCTGTACGATCCCTTTGTGGCGGCGGGAAGCATGGTCGCGTTCGTGGGACGCTCCACGGTGAACTGCCCATTGTACTGTATGACGGCGGCGTTGGACGCGGAAAGTGCGATGAATAATTCGTCCGACGCGTTCTGGGGGTGTATTCACGAATATAACCATCATTATCAGCGATTCGGATTCGCACCGGGCGACGAGGTGACGAACAATGCCGTGAGCCTGGTATCATACAGCCTTTACACGCGCAATTCGTCCAACCGCGAACTGGGCAACGCCAACGAGGGCAGCTACGCCACGGGCTGGGACAGATATACCAATCCGAGCTGGTCGCTGAAACAGACGCTGGCGAACAGCGGGACGAATTCCAATCTGGATACCTACGCCAATCTTTTGCATGCGTTCGGACAGACTCGCTTTTTGCAGGCGACGAAAAACGGCAACGGAGGAGGCGGCGCGGATGTCTGGTACAAAGCGGTGAGCGATGCGACACAGTACGATATGACGTATTATTTCACGGAACTTCTGCATCAGTCGGTGTCGGACAGCATTTTAACGGAATACACGGGCAAAAATTACCCTATGTTCGTGCCCGTTGCGACGATCTATCAGACCGGACGAAGCTATACGGTCGCGGGGCAGAAGTATTACAGCCGCACGGCGGAGCCTTACGGAATCGAAACGGGCAAAGACTTCGAAATCGACCTTAACGAAAATCTCGTGATTCCGGACGGCTTTACCTGGCGGGTGAAGGGCATAACGCAGCCGCGGTATGGCAGCCTTGCGAAAAAGAGCGACAGCGTCTATACCTATACACCGGACGAAGCGAACCGCGAATCCGGCAGAATCTGCATAACGCTGCAAATTACGAAGGACGACGGCGCTTTCGAGGTCGAGGACGTTGAGATCGTCATCGAGCTGCGTCAGAAGCAGTACAAGCCGACCATGCTGGAACGGACGGTATATACCTACACGGATGAAACGATGTACGAAAGCCCCGTCGAGGCATATGAACAAGGTTACAAGGGCTATACGACCGCGACGGAAGAAGATAACGCCAATCCGACGCAGAACGCGAATACGGATATTTGGGGACCGAATCCGACCAAGAACGCGGTCATGGAAGTACGCGGAAAATTCTATATTTCGAGCCCAGGCAAGTATCGACTTGCAATAAGAGGCCGACGCTACGCGGCGCTGTACGTTTCGCTTGACGGAGAAAACTACGAGCTTGCCGCGAACATGACCAATCTGACCAATAGCTATCAGTTCGATCTGACCGACGAGAATAACTATAAAGATTATCAGTTCAGCAAAGGGCAATGGGTGTATTTCAAAGAAGTCTTGCTGGTAACGTATAATTCCAGTTTTGTAGGACTGGGCATCGGGCAGTTCAACGGCGATACGGTCAACGTGAGCTATCTGAATGCTTATCGGAATTCATATTATAAAGAGGAATTTGAAACCGACTATTACTATATGCGGGACTACGCCTACGACTACCGCGAAATGAGCGGCAAACAGACGCTCGTGGAAACTAATTACAAGCCGTGGGACGACACGAAGCCCATCGAACTGCTGTTCGACGAGGACGACACGAACTGGATCCATTCGGATAAATCGAACATATCCGAGGAAACTCCGTTTGAGTTGACCGCCGATCTCGGCAAAATCATGCCGGCAAACCAATTTACGATTTACGGCGAGCCGAGCCGGCAGTATCAGCCCAAAGATTTCAGACTGTACGGCGGCACAACGCTGGACGATATGGAATTGATTGCTGAGGTGAAAGATTCCGCCCGCGCAAACAACAACGTGACTGTGAACTTCGAAAGCCGCAATATTCGGTACTATAAACTGGTCGTAACGGATACCTGGGCAACCACGCAAGCCTATCGGTATATCGCGTTCCGCAGTGTGAAATTTTCCTATTCGACAGGCAATGGGCTGTGGCTTTCGCCGGACGAGGAGATGTTTGAGTACCGCGGCGGCTGGGCGTTGAGCAATAAGTTTTCGACCTTCGGACATCTGTATGAGGGGGAAAACGCGACGCTGGACTTTGAATTTACGGGCAGTCGTTTTGCGATAATTTCCTACGAGTCGCAGGATTATGACGGCTTTGAAGTGCTGATCGACGGAAAACTTACGGGCACGGTCGGCATTAAAGGCGAGGAAAACGAAACCAAGCTCGTTTATCTGTCCGACGAATTGACGAAAGAAACGCATACAATAACCATACGCAGCAAGACGAAATTCAATATTGATTCTGTCGTGCTGTGGGAGTAGCGGATGAATCCTTACGGTAGGAGGGGAATAAATGTTTCATCGGTTTTTTACGAAGTATGCGCGTGCGGTGAGCGAGGAAAACGAACGGAAAAGTTTGTATAGACTCTACCGCGCAAAAATGGTCGTGTCGCTTGTGTTTTATGTGCTGTGCCTTGCGATCATTGCGGAAGCGATTGCTTTTGAAGATACTATGTCGACGGGCGAGAGTAACATTCCCTTTGTCGTATTCGGACTGACGCTGCTGTTATGGCTGATTTTCGCAATCGCGGCTTTGACGCTTTGGCTGGTATTCCGCTCCGCGTATTGCAGAATTCTCAATCGAGTTCCGACGGAGACCGAAATGTCCGAGGTGGCGAGTTACCGCCAAAAGACGCGCGCAGCCGATAAAAGCCTTGTAAAGTCTCTTCGATGGGCGATAGCGGTTCTCGTCGTCGGCGTTATATGCCTGTTCGGAGGGGGTATCCTGGATATCGTTCTACATCCCGACAGCGAAGACCTTACCGGCATCGGAATGGCGGGGATAGGATTGTTCACCGTAAGTTTTCTCATCTTTAGTCTTGCGCTTGTCGTAGTGCAGACCAGACGTTCCGCCGAAGGAAAGACGGCGGAGCAGCAGACGGAAGAAGAGTCGAAGGCGATTGACGCGGCGCAGGGGCGTAAGCATAAATATTCGTTGCAGGAAGATAATAACGCTCAAACCTACCGCTATTTATTCCCGAACGTCAAACTATACGCGCAGGCGGAGGCGTTAAAGCGGAAACAGTTGAATGCGGCGCTGCTGTCGATCCTGCTTTCGTGCAGCGTCGGAATTGTCATTGCTCTCATATTCTTTTCGGGCATCGTATTCGATTGGAAACTTGTTGGGTTTGCCTTTCCTGTATTTATGACGATCGCCTTTTTCGGGGCGCTTTTTGCGATCTTTCCATTTACGCGCAGACAGAGGCACTGGAAAAGCAACAGAAACAAGAACTGGAAGGTTTATGTTCCATAGGGAGAGAAAGATAAAAATTATTAGATTAAACGAATACGCCTAATAAAGACAAGTCAAAAATAAATTAAATAGAGGAAATCGTCGAGAGTATGCTCGGCGATTTTTCTTTATAAAAAACAAGGCAGAGGGCTAAAAAGTCCCCTGCCTTGTAAAATCCCCCAGCTAAACCAGTGGTAAAAGGTTTTAGCTTGAGGCACTCGTTTGCTATACAAAAAAGCCCCTTTGTATTAAACTATATATTGGTGAGCATACCGCCGAATGAAAAAGTATCATCGTTCATGGGATAGCTCAAAGGAAAAGTACCATGATACTCTTCGAGCGGTATGCTCATATGAAATATAAGTTAGGAAACCGACATTTCTGGAACAGGGATATTCCGTAAGCAGGGGTAGGCGAAACAAGCAAGCCGAGCAAAAGTATATACAGTATATACAAAACCAGGAAAAAGAAGATATGATTTCATCCCAAATCAGTAGGGTAGAATATTACGCTCTTTTTGAGAAATGGCTGAAATCAAATAAAGAAAAAAGGGATATCCCGAAAAAGAAATAATCGGTTTGCTTGCGATAGGCAGTTTTGTGTAGTGCTTGGGCATCGCATCGGTAGTCACTTCCTTTAGGGCTATTCTTAAGGGAGGGTATTTGCTGGTGTCTTTATTTTTACGCATTTCATTGCAAATCTTCTTTAATAATATTTACCATTACCGCACCATATCCGTCCCGAGTTTTTTAGTAAAACCTGATAATGAACAAATATATATCCTTGCTGACGGGCTTAAACGTGGCAAACAATACAAGGTGTCGAATATCGAGGAAGAATAAAATTCTTTTCTGAAGATCGAAAGAATTGTCGCAGTGAAGTTTTGGTAAACAAATGGTTGCTTTGATTTCTGAAAAATTTAATGCATCGAACTTTTTTTGAATAGTTATGACTTTGACAAACTTATTTTGTCGTTTGAATCAGGTTGAAGAAAGCTCCTCTTTTCATGTCATTTGAACGGAAAAGAGGGGCTTTTTGCCTTTTCCGTCGGTAAATAATACTGCGGAGGATTGCTATAATCGTCTTCCTCGTGCGCTCTTGCGAAGTGCTGCGGCGTCATTCCGGTCCTTTTTCGGAACACCATGCAAAGATGCGAGGCTGAGGAAAATCCGCTCAGCGAGGCGATCTGCGGTAGACGGTAATCGGTGGATATGAGCAGCACCTTCGCGTGTTCGATCTTTTTGTCGAGAAGATAATCTTTGACGGAAATATTCATTTGCCGGAAAAAGAGATCCCGAAAATAATCGTAACTGTATCCGATGTTTTTCGCGATCTGTTTTACGCTGAGATTGAGATTATAACTCATGTCTATGTAATTGAGAATATAGTCGAAATTATTGTCTCCCCGTTCTTCGTCTTTCAGCTCCCGCCGAATGACGGAAAGCACGATTTTTTCCACGATGTTATTGAGAATCAATTGAAACATGGGGCGCCGCCCTTCCAGCTCCTCATAACATTCTTCCACCATTTTCCCTATACGTCCGTCTTCGTCCCGATACAATCCGTCTTCCAGCGTAAACCCGTTGAGCGTAAAACTGATATAAATTAGTTTTACGCCTTTTCCGCCCCGTTCGTTGTGATAGTGTTCGGGCATACTGACCGCAAAAGTATTTTTTCCGAACGCGTAGGTCTTGTCCAGAACCGACACCCGCCCTTCGCCTTCGTAATAATAGACGAGTTCATAATACGGATGCGTATGGTTATTGTTGAAATAATCTTTCGTGTAATCGAGTTTCGTGCAGGATTTCAGTTCACAGCCGAACATAGCTTTTTATTCCTCGCTTTTTGCGTCGTTGCATTATAAATAATATTATATAAAAAATTCATTTGCTTGTCAAGAGGATATCAAAAAAATCGAAAAATTCGGAAATATATACTAAAAATCGGGGTATTTCATATCAAAAATTGGAAAATTTAAAATTCAGAATAACAATAATCGTTTATCTTTATATCAAAAAACATGGGTATTGTCCGAAAAGTATTGACGGGGGGGGGTAGTAGGATACAATATAATCAGCTTCATAAAAAACATCTTTTTCAAAAGGAGGAAATTATGAAAAAAACCATTTGCACGCTTCTTTCTTTGAGTTTACTGGCCGCGTCTGCCTCGAACTTTCAAAACGCCGCGAACGTAAGTGCGGCAGAGCCGCAGAGCGTTTCGGCAGACTGCGCGGCTATCCTCGCGGGAATTTACGCGGACGCGGAGAATCGCGATTACGAAGTGAAGGATTCTTCGGGCGCCGACATCGCGGTCGTCACGGCGGGTTACGGTACGATCGGCAGTAACGAACAGGCGTTTACTACTTACACCGCGGACTATTTTGCCGGGGATAATTGGACGTGGATTACTTCTAAGATGGCTGGGGATTATTATTGGCACGGAAATTCGGGTACATACGGACGTGATGTTTTTCTGAAAGCGGAGATTAAACGGGATTCCTGTCTCAATCTCTCCCATGTGGAAATTACGGGGCAACGGACGGATAACGACGAAACGTTTGTGGAAGTTCTCGTCATGCGGGACGGGAGGGAGTACGTCGTATCCTCCGTCGAGCGGGGAAATACGGGAACCAACGCGGCGAATTCTCTGCTTTCGGATGCGGGCAACGTCAAGGCGGGCGATACCGTGTATGTATCGGTAAGCTCGCAGTGGGAAGCGAGAGCTTATTTCAATCCCGTGTTTACGTTTGAAGAACCCAAGGAAACGCAGATCGACGTTTCCGTCGGCAGTCCCGAACTGATCAGGAATATCGCCGCGGACACGGCAGACCGCACTGCGGAGATCGCCGCCGAATTTACGCCGTATCTGTCGGTTACCGCGGGATACGGCACGATCGGGACGGATGAAAAGGCGTTCGATACATATGATAAAAATTACTTTGCGAAAGTAGAGAACGGCGATAAATATACGTGGCTAGCCGGTGCCGACAATGAGTATTATTGGTGGAAAGCGGGCAATCCTGACGAGAGCGTTTTCTATAAGGCGACCGTCATGGAGGATTGTTGGCTGGGGCTTTCGCATGCGGCAGTAGCCAAACAAAGGAGCGGTTACGGTTGGAGTAAGGTCGCTGTCATTTTGAAGAGAGGGGACGAAACAAAGGTCGTTTCCGAGGTGACGAGGTCGGCTGTGGACGTCAGGAACGAGGATAATACCCTTTCCACGCCCGCAAACTCTCTTTTGAAAAACGTCGGAAACGTCAAAAAGGGAGACGTCGTGTATGTTGCCGTCATAGGGAACGAAAACGGCGCCGAAGTGCGTTTCGATCCCGTTTTCACTGTCAAAGCCACGGATAAAGTGGAAGAAGCCAAGAGCAACGCAAAGACGGAGCTCGAAACCTATGTTTCGCTCGACGATTATCGTGAAGCGGAAAAGACACAGGTGAACGAAGCGATCGCGGCGGGAAAGACTGCGATCGACGGAGCGGACAGCGTCGAAAAGGTAACGGAAGCGCTGGCAAAAGCGAAAGCGGCGATCGACGAAGTCAAGACGGACGAAGAACTGACGGAAGAAGAAGGCAAGACGAGTTCTTCGGATTCGACCGGAGATTCCGAAACTTCCTCCTCGGACAAAACGAGTTCGGGAAGTTCTTCTGGAAGCGGGAATACAACCGTGAACGGCTGCGGATCGGCGATAGGGCTCGGAACGGGCGCCGCGGTGATTCTGGGCGCCGCCGCGTGTCTTTTGAAAAAGAGAAAGAGATAATCGGATAAATCGTACGCAAACGAGACGGCGGGGCCGAGAGGCGTTTCCGCCGTCAAAGGGCGCGAAAAAGGAGTAAGGGCATATGAAAACTACCGAAATAACGAAAGAGTCTTTGCAGGCGGAGGATTTCCGCGAAGGAGGAGAAAGCAAAAAAGCGCGTAAACATTCCTATTGGCGGGCGAATTGGCAGTTGTACGTATTGATACTGCCCGCGACCGTATTCTTTCTGATCTTTTCTTACTATCCCATGTTCGGACTTCAAATCGCCTTCAAAAACTGGAACCCCAATCTGGGAATCTGGGGCAGTCATTGGGCGACGAACTCGGAGGGCGCGTTGGATATTTTTGTTCATTTCAAGAGGATTTTCAATGACGAAGAGGTATTCGGAAAACTCGTCAATACTCTACGGCTGTCCACGATGCGTCTGCTGTTCGGGTTTCCCGTGCCGATCATCGTTGTGGTATTGATGAACGAAATGCGGCTGTTCCGAGTGAAAAAGTTTGTGCAGACGCTCATTTATCTTCCGCATTTTGTTTCTTGGGTCATCATTGCGGGAATTCTGCAATCTTTCACGCAGACGGGGGGAACCTTCCAGAACTTTCTCGCCGCTATATTCGGAAAAGAAATTCACTTTTTCAGCGACAGCGACCTGTTTTTGGGGATTCTGATTATCTCGGACATTTGGAAAGAAGCGGGCTGGAATACGATTATCTATCTCGCGGCCATCGCGGGAATAGACCCTTGTCTGGAAGAGGCTGCTTCCATAGACGGGGCGGGAAGATTTCAGAGAATTATCCACATCATCCTGCCGGGAATCTCGCCCGCGCTCAGCATCAATCTGATTTTTGCTTGCAGCGGGCTCATTTACGGAGGATTCGATCAGGTGTTCAATATGTATAATTCGGCGGTCTATCCGAAAGGAGACATTCTGGAAACTTACCTTTACCGCGAAGGAATCGGGAACGGGAAATACAGTCTTTCGACCGCGCTCGGATTATTCAATTCTTCCGTGGCGCTCATATTGATGCTCGTCGCGAATAAAATCGTCAAAAAAATAGGAGGGACCAGCTTATGGTAAATTCCGAAAATACAGGCGCGCGCCTGAAAAAATGGTTCGGGCGGAATTTCGGGAACAATGCGGGAGACAGGACTTTTCATGTCCTCAATACGCTGATTTTTCTCGCCGTGGGATTTATCGCCCTCTATCCCTTTTTATATGTCTTTGTAAAATCTTTACAGGCCTATGATGTATCGGAAGGCGTTCAGCGCATCACCTATTCTTTTTCCGCGTATAAAAATATCTTTGCGGACGACGGGCTCATCAAAACGTTTCTTCTGAGCGTGGCCGTCGTTCTGGCGGGAACGTTGTGCAATGTCGCGGTCACGTATGCCTGCGCTTACGCGCTGAGTAAAAAATATCTCAAAGGCAGGACGCTGCTCCTGATATTCGTGCTCATCCCCATGCTTTTTTCGGGCGGATTGATGCCCACATATATCCTGATCCGACAGCTCAATCTCAAAAATAATCCGTTGGTGTATATTCTCCCTTCTCTCTGTTCGAGCTTTAACGTCATCATCGTCAAGAATTTCCTTCATTCCGTGCCCGAGAGCATGGAGGAGGCGGCAATGCTCGACGGGGCGAGCCATTTCAAAATCATGACGAAAATTTATCTGCCGCTCAGCGCTCCCATTTTGGCGACCATCGCGCTTTGGGTGGCCGTCGGAAAATGGAACGACTGGATGACGGGACTTTTATACGTCGATGAAAAATCTTTATATATCATGCAGAACTATTTAAGGACGGTGCTGATTTCTTCCTATTCGGCGGAAACAAACAACCCGGATATTCTCAACAAAGGGGAATCCATCGTTATGGCGAGTATCGTCGTGGGAACTTTGCCCGTCATCGCGTCCTTTCCGTTCGTGCAGAAATATTTTATCAAGGGCATGATTTTAGGCTCTGTAAAGGAATGATCAAAAATATGAAAAGACAGAAAATACTCATAGACACGGATATCGGAGACGATATCGATGACGCCGTCGCCATTGCGCTCGGACTGAAATCGGAAAATATTGAAATCATAGGCATCACCACGGTATTCCGCGATACGTTTTCGCGGGCGCGGATCGCGGGCAGGCTTCTTGCTCTCGCGGGGAAAAAGGAAATTCCCGTATATGCGGGGAGCCGTAACGGCATTTCGGAAAAATACAGCCCGAAGCCCCTGTGTCAGATGACAGCCTCGGCGAATGTCTCCGAATACGATCCCGTCAACGCGGACGACGAGTCGGGCGAGAAAGCGGTCGACTTTATTCTTTCTGCCGCGAAAAAATATAAAAAAGAGCTGATTATTCTCGGAATAGGACCGTATACAAATTTGGCCAAAGCCTTTTTGAAGGATTCCGAGGCGATGAACGGCGTGGAAAAAATCGTCGTCATGGGAGGAACGTACGGGGAGCATCATCTCGAATGGAACGTATTGTGCGACGTCGAGGCCGCGGAAATCCTATTTGACTCCTGTCGGAATCTTTATTGCGTCGGTTACGACGTTACGAAACAGGCGCTCGTCTCATGGCAGGAACATCAGGAAATGATGAAACCCGCGGAGGGGGTGCGGGGGTATCTAGCCGAGCTGGTGAAAAAATGGTCGGAACATTGTTGGCATGCGCCCGTATTTCATGATCCGCTCGCTTTGTATTACATCTCCGATCCTTCCGTCCTCATGATGAAGCGCGCGGAAATCAAAGTGGAAACAAAGGGCGAATATACGCGGGGAATGACGGTCAATATCGATAATTACAGCGAAGGCCGCTGCGGTTACCGCTCGGTGGGGAAAACGCATATCGCTGTCGCGGTGGACGCGGCAAAACTAAAAGAAATCGTCATGGAAAAACTGTTTTCGGAAAAATAACATCGGGAGGTTAACAGAATGAAAACGAAAAGAATCGTTGTTTCTCTGCTGGCGGGAATATTCGGCGCCGGCGCGGCCGCGGGGCTGACCGCCTGCGGGGAAAGGGAGGAATATCGCGAAGGGTACGACAACCTGACGGTATATATGCAGTCGGGCGCGGAGTACGAATCTTCGGACAAGGACAGCGTCTGGCGGGCCATAGAGGAAGCCACGAAGACCACTCTGAAATACACGGGGCCTTCTTCGGACTATTATACGGCGTTGAACGCGGTGATGAACGACGTCATGGACAGAAACCGTCCCGACATCGTGTTCGCCGTGCCCGGCAAGACGAACGGGGCCTATTACGACTGGGCGGGAGACGAATATAATTTTCTCGTCGACATGGACGCGCTGATTGCCGCAAATCCGGGCATGTTCCCGCATATCGAGGCGTTGTTCGAGACCGAGCGGTATCGTTCTTTGGAATGGAACGACGCGCATCGGATGGTTCCCTGGCTGACGACGGACAACGTCTACGGAATCTATTACCGTACCGATTGGCTGAAACAGGTAGGCGAGGTGGACGAGGACGGAAACGCGAAATTGCCCGTGACATTGGACGATTTCGAGCGGGTTCTCTATAAATTCCGCTATAACGATCCCGACGGCGACGGCAGCAAAAATACGTACGGACTTTCTCCCGCCAGCGAATCTTTCTGCTGGAATCAGCTGTATCATGCGTTCGGCGTGGCGGAGGGCTGGGATTATGATGATTCCGGAAACATCGTCTATATGGGGACTCAGCCGGAAATGAAGTCCTTTTTGAAATGGGTGAATAAACTGTACGAACTCGATCTGATAGAACCGCAGTTCAATACCAATACGGGAACGAAAGACCGCGAAAAATTCAAGGACGGAACGGTCGGAATCCTGATGACCGACGTGGAACAGCACGTGAAATGGGTGATGACGGAGTTCGAATCCAAACAGGGTACGGATCGCGTCACTATGGGGGCGCCACTCGTCGGTACGGGAAATATCGGAGAATATACGGGCTGCGTATTGGGACTGAAAGACGCTCAGGGAAGCTCTACCCGCGGCGCATGGTGGGGAGGTTTTGCGATTACGACGTCCTGCGATACACCGCTCGCCGCGATGCGGTATCTCGATTATCTCATTTCCCCTGAAGGCTCCATGCTGAATACTTACGGAATAGAGGGAACTCACTATTCCCTTGCGGAGGACGGAACGGTGACGATGAACGAGGAACAGCTCGCCAAACGGAAAGCGGAAAAACGTTTCGCCTCTTCCGAGACGGAAACAGGCATGAAAGCGAACGGGAGATATTCCATCGGTTCCAACCAACAGGGCGGCGTCATCGCGATCGAAAACGGAAAAGCGGAGGTCTATTGCCAGCCGAACGTCATCGATTATCACTTTGCCGACCTCATCGAACGGGCGGCGGAGGTGTGTGTTCCGTTTGAGGACAAAATTCCCGAGACGCTTATTTATCCCGCTTCCGTGGCGGATTACCTGACGTCCGTGGAAGAGGCCCGCGAAAGCAAATTCAATCTCTTCGTCATGGGCAAATTCGGCGATCTCGGTGCTTCCGATTTCGAGGGCGCATGGAATCGGTATGTCGAAGGGATAGAAAATAAAAATCTTTCGGCTTTGAAGGCCGTCGTCAAAGAGACGGCGGAAACGTACGGCTATCGCCCGTAAGTGAGGAGTGAAATGAAAGGACAAAAAATTTTTTCGGGATTGCTCGCCGCGGTATTCTGCCTGAGCGGGTGCGCGCTTTTTTCCTCTTGCCGCGAAGGCGGCGGGGAATCCTCTGCGCCGCGGGAGTACGGGGAAAATTATCATCCCGAAAAACAGACCGTAGACAAAGATCTGACGGCGGGAATGATGTATATCGCATATGAGGGAGCGCGCTATAACAACGTCGATTACGAAAAGGGGTTGCAGACGATGAAAAATCTCGGAGTGACGACCATTCGTTTCGATCTTCCCAAACGCGAGATTTACACCGATAAAACGACCGTCAACGAAGAGGCGAAAAAATTGTCGAAAGATATCGTCTCCTGCGCGCAGGAGCTGGGCATCCGCGTAATCGGGGCGATCAGCGGCCAATGGACCAATGGCGGCTGGTGGGAAAACGAGGGAAAATATCCCAAGCGGGATACGGAGGAAGGCAGTTATTATCTGCAATGGCTGGACGATTACGAATATTTTATCGAAAAATGCGTTTCGGATTTTCCCGAAATCACCCTTTGGGAAATCGAAAACGAATTCAACGGCGTAGCGAGCGATACTTATCTCGATCCCGCGGACGGCAGTTACACCTTAAAGGAAAAGGCCGAAATCTATACGGACATGATGTATCGCGCCTCCCGCGCCGTGCATGAAGTCGATCCGGACAACGAAGTGGTGCTGGGCGGATTGACGGAGCTTGCGGGGCTGGGTACCACGGGCGGAAACGCTAAATTTTTGCAATACATGTACGATTGTATTTTCAGCGGGGATTGGCCCTCGCCGTATCCCGACGATTATTTTCAGATCGCATGCTGGCACCCTTACACTTTCACGGATTTCGATCCCGACGAATTCGTCGGGGAGAACGACAAAATTTATGAAGTGATCAGACGCAACGAGGGCAAGGACAAAAAAGTTATTTTTTCCGAGCTGGGTTTTTCCGACGCGTCCATTTCTCAAAGGACGATCGTCAATCTCATGAAGAGTGTATTCGATACGATCCGCGACCGTCTTCCCTATGTGGAAACGTTCTGCTGGTTCCGCGCGTTTAACGATTATAACGACAAGAGCTGGGGAGGGGATACCGTGCTCGTTTCCTACGGGCTTTTTTACGATCCCAATTTCGAATACGAAGGTTCGGGAAACAATAAATACCAGGGCGTCCTGTACGCGCCCGGGGAACCGAAACCGCAGGCCTATGCGTTTCAGGAGTATGCGGGCGGAAGCGGCTCTTTGACGCTGATGATGGATAAGGGCGTCATTGCGGGAAACGAAAATTTCGGCGACGACGAACCGCTTCCCAAGCGTTACGGAGAATTGACGTATGCGGAACTTCTCACGCGCACGAAATCCTTGTACGAGGATTATAAAAAGGGGAACGGATGAAAAAGAGAAGCGTAAAAATTTTTGTCCGTTTGCAGACGGCCGCTTTGCTCCTTCTCTCTCTTTTCGGCGCCTGCGGCGGGGAGCCCGAGCATGTCTATCGCGGGGAAAATTACCGACGGGAGTTGGAGACGCCGACGGGCGGAAACCTTTACGGAATGATGTATATCGCGGAGGAAGGATATTCCGTCAACGGCTGGGATTATAAAAAGGGCATGTCGTTGATGAAGAATCTCGGCGTACAAATGATCCGGCTGAGTATCCCCGCGGGAGAGATGTTTCCCACGATGACGAGCAGAAACGAAGAGAAAATTTCTCTGATGCACGAAATCATCGCCGAAGCGCATGCGGACGGGATCGAACTTATCGGAACTTTCGGAAACAGCTATCTGAGGGATACGGGAGCCTGGACGTATTCTTCCGCCCTTCCCCGACGGGAACTTTCCGACGGATCGTATTATCAGAATTGGCTCGAAGATTACGAGGAAAATTGGTATCGCGTGACCGCGGAGTTTTCGGAAATCGATCTTTGGGAAATCGGCAACGAGCCGAATTTTGTGGGCAATTATCTGGACGGCGGACTGATGACGTTGGAAGAGCGCGCCGAAATTTATACGGACGAATTGTACGCCGCGTCGTCGGGAATGCACCGCGCGGATAAATCGAATATCTCTATTATGGGCGCGATTACGGAACCCGAAGGGCTCGGAAATTCGCATAAGGGAAGCTGGGAGTCCGCCCATTACGAACTGTGGGGTAGATATAAAGAGCAGGGACGTGCGATCGCCTTTTTGAACTATATTTACGATTTCATCGACGGCGGCGCCTTTCCCAGTCCTTATTACGACGATTACTTTCAGTGCGCGGCTTGGCATCCGTATACGTTTTATGATTTCGACGCGGATTATTTCGCGGAGGAAAACGGAAAGATTTACGAGACGATTAAAACGCGCGAAGGGAAAGACAAACGGGTGTATATTACGGAATTCGGATTTTCGGACGGCATGTTGATATCGGACGATCCGAATAAGAGCAGTCAGGAGATCATCGCGGAGTATACGGAGGAGGTTTTTGAGACCGTAAAGACGCGGATGCCCTATGTGGAGACCGTCTGTATTTTCCGCGCGTTCAACGATACGCGGGATCGGGACTGGGGAGGGGAACAGTCCCTGACGATGTACGGACTTTTTTACGACCCTAATCCGAGCGCGGAATGGCCCGATTACATTCCGGGTACGGACGAAGAAGCGGTTCCGGGCGCGCCGAAACCCGCGGCCTATGCCTATCAGCGGGCGGCGGGCGGGAACGGATCTCTGGAACTTATGATGAAAGCCGAAAAGTGAGCGTTTCGCGCTCGGCGGCAGAAGTTGCGCGGCAACCGCGCCGAAAAAGGAGAAATCATGCCGGATTTATCGTTTATCGAAGACCTGTTATGCACTTCCGTCGGAAAGGAGGCGGATCGCGCGTATTATATCCCGTTTCCTTTTCCGTTAAATAAAGAACTTCCGCGCGGGGAAAGTCCCTCTTTTATCTCTCTGGACGGAGAATGGCGATTCAAAAAATACGACTCCGCCGCAGAAATCGCAGACGACAAATTTTTGACGGAAGAATACGTCGATACGATTCCCGTTCCTTCCTGCGTTCAGTATTACGGACAGGATACGCCTCAATATTCGGGGGGACGCTATCCTTTTCCGTTTCTGCCGCCGAAAGTACCGAGGAAAAATCCCGCGTTTTGCTACCGAAAGAACTTTTGTTTCAAAAGACAATCGGGAAAAAGAGCTTATCTCGTGTTCGAGGGGGCGGACAGCTGCGTATATGTCTATATCAACAAAAAATTCGTCGGATATGCGGAAATCTCGCATGCTGACCGCGAATTCGACGTGACGGATTTTTTGGCGGACGGCGAAAATACGCTGGACGCGATCGTTCTTAAATGGTGTAAAGGCAGTTATCTCGAAGCGCAGGATAAATGGCGCTTTTCGGGTTTGTTCAGGAGCGTTTATCTCCTGATCCGCCCCGAAAGACATATCGCGGATTATAAAATATCTTCCGATACGAAGGAACTGCCCGATTCGGGAAAAAGAAAATGGTTTCTGCGTTTTTCCTATCTTCGCGGGAACGCGTCGGCCAAAGTATCGTTCGAGGGGGAGACGCACATCCTTTCGGAAGGAGAGACCGCCGTTTTTGAAGTGAAATCCCCGCGGCTCTGGACGGCGGAAACGCCCGAACTTTACGATCTTCTCGTAGAGTCGAACGGGGAATATATTCTCGAACGGGTCGCATTAAGAAAAATCGATACGGAACGCGGAATCGTCAGGCTTAACGGCGTTCCCGTCAAGTTCCGCGGCGCCAACCGACACGATTTTTCCCCGAAGACGGGCGCCGTCGTCACGCGCGAGGAAATGCTCCGCGACGTGCGCCTGATGAAAGAATATAATTTCAACGCCGTGCGAACTTCCCATTATCCGAACTCTCCCGAATTTTATAAACTCTGCGACCGATACGGATTATACGTCGTTTCCGAAGCGGATATAGAATGTCACGGGGCGGTGAGCATCGACGGAGAATACGACGAAGAAAATTTCCGCCTTCTTTCGGATAACCCCGCATGGGAGGGGCTGTATCTCGCCCGGATTTCCTCCATGTACGAAAGGGATAAAAACAGGGGCTGTATTCTCTTTTGGTCTCTCGGCAACGAATCCGGTTACGGCCGAAATCAGGAAAGCTGCGCGCGGTATCTTCGGAAAAGGGATTCGCGGCTGATTCATTACGAGGGGATTCAGTGCCGCCGCGATCATAAAACGGACATAAACGAAGATATTTATTATACGCCCTTGCTGGACGTGGTCAGCCGCATGTACCCTTCCGCGGAATATATCCGGGAAAAAGTGCTCGGGGACGAAAGGGAGTTTCGGCCTTTGCTTCTGTGCGAATATGCGCACGGCATGGGAAACGGCCCCGGCGGACTCAAAGAATATTGGGACCTCATTCGTTCGGAAGAGAAAATCGCGGGCGCGTTCGTATGGGAATGGGCGGACCACGGAATCGACAAGGGTGACGGAAAGTATCGGTACGGTTCCGATTTCGACGTTCCGTTTTCGGACGGAAACTACTGTATAGACGGCGTTTTCGGCCCCGACAGGGAAATCAAACCTTCCGCCGAAGAATTGAAACATTCGATGCGGCCCTTTCTTGTCCGCAGGCTCGGCGGGGAAAAATATTGCGTGAAAAACGATTTCGATTTTCTCGATTCGTTGAACGTCTCCCTTCGGATTCTCTTCCGCGAGGAGGGAAGAACGCTCGAAGAAAAAGTTCTTTCCATCGCTCTCGCCCCGAAAGAAGAAACGGAAATTTCTGCTCCGTTTCCTATCGCCGAAAGAAATACTTTCCGCTGCGTGCGCTTCGAGTTTGTTCTCGCCGAAGACTTCGGAATTTTGAAAAAGGGACATATTCTCGCGTGGGATTCCTTTCCGTTGACGAATCCGTCGTACTTTTCTGGGGTTTCGCCCGTTTCGTTTTTCGGGGGAAAGGAAACGACCGCGCCGGTTTTTCCGGAAATCGTCGGAAAGACGCCGAAAATTTTGAGAATCGGCGCGGGAGATTCGGAATATCTTTTCGACCGCTTTTCGGGAACGCTGCTCGCATGGAAACACAAGGGAAAAGAAGTCCTTGCCGGCTCTCTCCGTCCCCAGATCGTCCGTGCGCCCGTAGATAACGATGTGCAAAACGAAAAAGAGTGGAAAAAGAGAGGGCTGTACATCGCATCCCCCTCCGCGATCTCCGAAGAAACGAGTGCGAATCCCGCTTTTTCCTGTATATTTTCCGCCGACGGTTATCGCCCGCAAGTGACTTATCGCGTGCGATATTCGTGTTCGGACGGCCTTCTCGGAATATGTTTCGAAGTCGATGTTTCGGAAAAAACGGAATTTCTTCCGCGCTTCGGCATTGCCTTCGAGGTCGGTTCCGAGTATTCCGAATATACCTATCTGGGATACGGGCCGGGCGAGAGTTATGTGGATAAACGCGAAGGCGCGTATAAAGATGTGTTTACCCGCCGCGTTCGGGAAGATTTTCAAAGCTATCTGAAACCGCAGGAAAGTTCGTCTCGGTTTGATGTCTCCTATTTGCGGATCAAGGGAAAAACAGACGAGATTTTTATTTCCGCGAAAGAAAACTTTTCTTTTTCGGCGACGCCGTATACGGTCGGGGAGTTGATGCGCGCGGGACATGACTGGCAGCTATCTCCTTCCGATAAGACTGCGATATGCGTCGATTATAAAATGAGCGGAACGGGGTCGGAATCCTGCGGTCCCCGTCTCGACGAAAAATATCGGTTGAATGAAAAACATTTTACGTTTTCGGTCGGGATTCAGATTTCCGATCCGGAAAAAACGAAAACAAGGAGAACGATATGAAATATCATTGGCGCAGATGCGTTATTTTCGGATTGAGCGCAGTCGTTGCGGTGTGTTCCGCGGTCGGCGCAAAGAATTTATTTTCGGCGGCTTCCGCCGCGGAGACGGCCGTTCTCGCCGAAACGGACACAAAAGAGATCGTCAAGGGCATTTACGAAGCCGCGTCCCATTCGGGGTACGATATAGAGGCTTCGGACGGGCGCACGCTCGCCCGCGTGCAGATCGGTTACGGCTCGGCTGAATCCCTGAACGCTTTCGATACATTCGAAGAGACGAAAGCCTCGAAGACGATCGGGAAGAAAATCTATATGCTGAGCGGTTCGGGGACGGGGGATGCCTGTTGGAGTTCGGACGGAAACGAGTCTATTGTTATGACATTGGAGATTCGGGAGGACACATATCTCGGCATTTCGCACGAGGCTTTCGAATACAACGGCTTTTACAGTTGGAGCGTCGTTTCCGTATCGGTATACGGCGCGGACGGTTATTTCGGCGCGGTTTCGTCTCATACGCTCGGAAGCAAAGAGGGCGAGGAAAAGAGAACCGTTGCCGCGGATTCCATGCTTTCGGACGCGGGGAACGTCAAGGCGGGAGATAAAGTCGTCGTTCGGGTTTTCGGAAACGAATACGGGGCGAAAATGTCGATCAATCCCGCGTTTACTTTCCGTGAGAGCACGGAGGAGGTCTTTGGGGAAACGTCCGTTTCCTCGTCCGATATTCTCGGTGGAATCGCTTCGAATCCGACTCATACGTTGCCGGTATTCGACGGCCGCCGGAAAAAAGTGGCGGATATAGGTGCTTTTTACGGGAAAGCAGGTGAGACGGACACGCCTTTCGATATCTATGCGGAAAATAAATGTTCGGTTTCAGCGGAAAAGGGGAAATATGCCATCGGGCTTTCGGGCTGGTATTCGGACGATAAGGCTTCCTCGTACTATAAAATTTCCGTTTCGGAAGACTGCGATCTCCGCTTGAAAAACAATGCTTTTACACACGGCGGCTATTATAATTGGACGAGCATCGCCGTTACCCGCGGGAAAGAAAACGGAGCGAAAATGCGCATCTTTTCCTCTTCTCCCGTATCGTCGCTGAGCGAGGGCGGTGGGAAAACTTCCTATAAAGAGGGAGAGTTTTACGATTATTCGTTTTCCGTAAACGCCGGAGATACGGTGTACTTCGAAGTCGTCGGCAACGAATACGGCTCAAATATAGAGTTTGATCCCGGGTTCGTTTTTTCCGAACAAAAACCTGCGGAATACGAGTATGTCTCCGCAGGGAGCATGGTTTATAATACCAAACAGACGCAAGGCGGCACCGTGGAAAATTCTTCTTTGACCTCCTATCGGGTCATGACGGGTACGATCGAACGCCCCGTATCGTTCAATTCGTTTACCGAGGGAGCGGTTTCCTATATTCCCTCCAACTCCTCTTCGCCTAAATCTTCGCTTTCTGCGACAAAAATGCTCGTGGACAATAATTATTCGGTCATCGTCGCAGTGGATATACTCTCCGATTGCCGTTTCCGTTTCGTGCACGACGCAGTTGCCCGTGGCACTTGGGCGGACAATTATACGAAAGTACAGATTTTTAAGGATGGTGGCGAGGGCGCGGAGCTTTTGAAAGAAACGACGGTCACGACATTCGCCGTCGCAGCGAATTATTATTGCCCCGATACGTATGACGCCGCGGCAGGAGAGACCTATTACTTTCTATACAGGACGAGCAACACTTATTACGCGGAATTTAAGCTTTCCGTCGGTTATGAAGCGGGCACTCTGAAGGATCTTCCCGAATCGGAGGAAAAAACCGTCGAAAACTTTTTCGCTGAAAATCCGTCTTCGGGAGAATTGTACGAAGTGGCGTTCTCCGAATGTGCGGCAGGAGGAGAATCCGTCCTTCTAGCCTGTTCGGGCGGAGCCTGTATCTCTGAATCGGGGGTGCGCGCGGGAAAGGATTTTATCGTCGTGCCGACGGGATACGAACTCGAAGTGACGTTTCTCGCCAAAGGGAATATCAGACTTTCCCTGTCGGGCGCGGAAGGCGCGAAAAAAATTTTACTCGCGGGAGGAATCGAAGGAGCGACGGTCGAGCATCTCAAAAAGGGAGATACACTCACGCTTGTTTACGGAGAAACCGAACGCACTGATTGGAATCTTTCCCTGAAAGCGGAACGTGGCAAATATACAGAGGGGGCGAGAAAGACGGGGCAGACGCAGGAGACATACGATCTGTTCGATATGATGATTCAGCAGGCGACGACTTCGGAGGAATTCAACCATAGAGCTCTTTCCTCTTTCCGTCTGTCATCGGGAAAACTTTATGGCGACAGCGCTTCTCTCGTCTGTTACAATTGGGGCGAGGGAAAGGTCACTCATCCCGAAGCGACGCAATATACGGGGGTGCAGACGCTTTGGTATGATTTTGCTCCCTATTATTCTAAGGGAACGAAAATTTTGGCAGACAACGGTTACGATACCATTATAGAAGTCACCGTCAAAGAGGACAGCCTCGTGACGCTCGCGCATAACGATATGCCGAAGGAACAGTGGGCGCTCAATACGTACGTCAAAGCGCTTGTGCAGGACACGGACGGCACGACGGTGTTGCTTTACGATAAAGTCGTAACAAAAACCTTTAAATCCGATTATTTCGCAGCGGCTGTGAACCTGAAAGCGGGGCAATCGTTTCTGCTCGTCTATTATACGCCTTCAACGAATTACGGGGCTGTCGACCTTCTGCCTTCCTTTACTATCGATACGGAAGGATATGATGTGGAAAAGGTTTTGGATTTCGAGACGGCGCGCGTAGTTAAGGAATATAAAGAAGGTCTTGCGGAAGAATTGCAGACTTTGACGGATTCCCTCCGGGAAGACGATTATTCCGGGACGAGTTGGCTGGATATCCAAAATTATCTTTCCTCGGGCAAAAATAAAATTTTGGAAGCGTCCGATAAAGAGAGTGCAGACAGAATTTACGCGGAATACGAAACGCTCATTCTCTCTGTCAAGACCGCAGCCGAGAGCCAGGCGGAGCTGAACGAGTTCAAGGAAGCGAAAATCGCGGAATTGAAGGCTTTTTATGATTCATTGAATCGCAAGGATTACAGCGAAGGGAATTGGAACAAACTTTCTCAAATTTACGAAAACGGAATAGCCACGATTCAAGGACAGATCAACGAAACAAAAGTAGAAAATGCCTATTTGTCCGTCAAGACGGCAATGGAGAGCGTGGAAAGAGACGGCGGGAGCGGATGCGGAAGTGTAATAATTCCTGTCAATTTGGGATTTATCGTACTCGTTATGCTCGGTTTTACCGGATATATTTTGAAAAAAGAAAGGGAATAAAATAAAAACGCCGAACGGATTTCCGTTCGGCGTTTTTAGTGTGTGAACAAGGCAGTGGTTTGTTTGTCACTCCCTTGTAAAATCCACCCGGTTATGCTGGCGATGATAAGCCTATTGGATTTTAAACTCTTATAATAGGATAATCAAATCGTCAGCTAAGTTTTCGAAGCCGTCGTCGTGGACTCTAAAGACCAAATCCGTGTGTTATTCATCGGCGGAATGGAAGTGCTAGAAAGTTTGTAAACAAAATATGAAAAGGTTGATTTTTGTCGAAATTTTTGCTATAATATAGGCATCTTCACAATGGGAGAAGATTTTTATGCAGCAGTTAAAAAATTACTCTTTAGAACAATTGGTTCGATATTGCGTTGCAAACGGAAAGGAAAATGAGTTTTGGGATTTTAAGCAAGAATGGCATGAAGAAATGTCTGATTTGATTAAAGATATCGTTTGCTTTTCTAATACGGTGCATGATAAAGATTGTTATATAATATTCGGAATATCTGATGAACTAAAAATTGTGGGGATGAAAAAGCCAAGAACAAAACAGTCAGATATATTGGATGCTATTGCTAATTTACATTTTGCCGGAGATATATATCCCAAAATTACAGTCGATACTATAGCAGCGCCATGGCGTTGAGTTTTTCCTTTAACGGAGCGTTAATAGAAATTTCAAGCTCATGTATGATAGTTAACATGGTTTGCAGTTTTTCCACTTTGCGTTCAAGTTCTTTAATTTCTTTGTCCTTTACATTCGGGGAATTGAATTTTTTGCCGTATAGTTTTTTATCCATCGATAAATAGTAGATCGTGGAATACCGGTTTCCTTTGAAATACCAATGATGCATTCTTTGCTCTTACATCGAGCAATTATGTGTGTTTTTATTTCTTCTGAATAATGCATACCCTGTAAAATCTCCTTGATAGAAATTGTAGTAAAATTATATCATATTGAAGATTTTATTGCGTCGATAAGGTGAGCCGTGGTTGAGATTTCTTGATGAATATTATATAATTAATACAGGACAATTCAATCGAGGTTTTTATGATTATTAGAGGAAATAATTTGGATGATAAATTGGTTGTTGAAATAGGACGATTTTCAATACTTTGGAATTGTTTTGAAAGATTTAAGTGTGACAATGCTTGTAATCCAGCAAAAATCAAATTGATTTATCAAAATATTAAAATCGATAAGAATAAAGAGGCACAGTTGGCAAGGGTTCTAAATGAAAGACGTTCTTGGTTTGGGCAAGTAATTTCAGAATATGTGGAAACAGGCTTGTATCCTGGTAACGCTCGTCAAAATAAAGAAGAAGATAGGCTTTTGATGGAAAGATTTATGGAGCAAAAAGAAGAAGATTTGGGATGTGGCTGCCTATTGGTTATATATAGAATAGAGAAGCGAGAGAAGTGATCGCTCAATGTATTCATGCTGAACCTGATGAAATTTATTTTACGTCAGGAGGAACTGAAAGCAATAATTGGGTATTGAATGGAACGACATACCTGAATTATTCTCACGGCGCTATTGTTACAGATAATATTGAGCACCATGCAATTTTGAAAACCTGCGAAAGTATCGAAAGAAGAGGCTATCCTGTTGCCTATATGTTTGCGGATAACGGCGGTATTGTGCAACTTGAGACACTCGAAGGTATTTTAACTGGTAATGCAAATCTTGTATCAGTGATGACGGCGAACAATGAAGTGGGCACGATACAGCCGATCAAAGAGCTTTGTGACTTCGCACATAGCAAAGGTGTAATGTTCCATACGGATGCAGTTCAAGCTGTAGGGCATATTCCGATTGACGTAAAAGATTTGGGAATAGACTTTTTATCTGCATCAGCTCATAAATTTAATGGCCCCAAGGGAGTCGGTTTTCTGTATATAAAGAGAGGAGTAGAAATTCTTCCATACCTTTGCGGCGGCAGTCAGGAAAAAGGATTGCGCGCTGGAACAGAAAATGTTGCAGCAATTGTCGGAATGGCAACAGCTCTTCAAAAGAACATAAATAACTTATTGGCTAATATCGAATATGTTAGAAATTTGGAGACAGAACTTCTCACCCTTTTATCTCAAACAGGGATTGATTTTAAGAGGAATGGAGTTGGAGAACATGTTCCCGGTAATATAAGCCTCTCCTTTAAGGGTAAAGACGGCGAAATGATTTTGCATAGGCTTGATTTGATGGGCGTTATTGTTTCAACCGGAGCTGCTTGTGATTCAAAAGAAACAAAGGCATCACATGTGTTGGCAGCTATGAAAGTTCCTGAAGAATATGCACTCGGCACAATTAGAATTTCGTTATCCAAAAACAATACAAGTGAGGAAGTAAAATTCATAGTTGAGGCATTAAAGAAAATACTTGTAAAAAGAAAAAAGTTTGTCATTAGCCGAAATTTCACAAAAAAATTTATAAAAACAGCTTGACAAATCACGAATCGCGTGCTATCGTATTGATACGACGAAAGAAAATCGGAGGTGGAACTTATGAACAAAGCAAAAGTGGTGCAAAAAGCGGAAGCCGGAGAGGGCTTGACCGTGGCGGAAATCAAGGTTTATCAGAAAGCCGTTAAACCGGAAAAGCAGGTTTACGGTAAGTACGGAACGCTTGCAAAGAGGTATCTCGAAGATAAAGGAATCGATTGGACGATTGCAAATCTTCCCGAATATCTGCACGGCGTAGATAAATCCGCCGACGACCTTTACGAAACGTTGTATGAAAAATTCTCGAAAGAGGAGCGGTTTCGTAGGTCGGGGGATTTTATGGAAAATCTGAAACGGCAAACGGAAATGCAAAGGCTTATCGAAGAAGAAATCTTAAACGAAATCGTATATGTAAAATAACGGAGGTATCGGTATGAAAGCATTGAAAATTGTAGGAACAATCGGCAGATTTGCATTAGCGGGTGCGCTTATTGTAGGGCATTTCGTAATGAGTATCATAGGCGCGCTGATTTGCGCAATCACGTCGCAAGGCTAAACGGAGGTTTATTATGGAAAAGAAAGAAACAACGCCGCGCAGAGTGGCAAGAAGAAGTTACGAGGAGCGCAACAAGGACAAACGCAAGCAGGCGAGCGGAAATTTCGGAACGATGATACCGCGTGATTTGTTCGATGAAATCAATGC
>ERZ1106932.174-NODE-174-length-24775-cov-7.660316_pt1 | contig 24775 bp, 23 predicted proteins | sample MGYA00403665_ERZ1106932 | MGnify/ENA primary metagenome ERZ1106932 (study PRJEB35170, sample SAMEA104062448) | human gut metagenome | biome: human gut; feature: human-associated habitat; material: faeces | place: Denmark | collected 2012-08-24 ... | reverse complement strand
GCAGATTTATAACGATAGACGATATATCATATATTGATCCCGAAACGATCAACGGCTTGAACCTCTACGCCTATTGCGGAAATAATCCAGTGATGTTTTCCGATCCGAATGGAACGAATTTTTTGAACGACATACGAAATTTTTTTAATCGGATTGGTAATTGGATAAATAAGAATATCTTGAAACCGATAGGTGATTTCTTTTCGAAAACATTTGATGCTTTTATAGATGTTTCATATAAAGTTATTTCCGTGGTAGAAGACTTTTTATTCGCTGGATTCGAAAGCGGTGTATTATTTGGTTTTTTCCTTGGCAATAATAATAAACCGATTTCATTTTTTTTGCAAAAACCTTCTGTATCTTGGAAATTTTGGGAGTATAAAATAGGTGTTTCGATTAAATTTGGAAATTTTAGATTTTCAATTGGATTTAGCTTGAGTGAAATGGAAGTTTATTTAGGGTGGAAAGAATCTGCATTCGGGATATTTGCTGGATGGGATAAAATTGGAATTATGTTAACTGAGACAAAAGAAAGTGTAACATATTATAACCAATATTTTGTAAGAACAATAACATTAATTTTGTCGGTTTTTGGTTATTCAAACGGCGGAATTACTATTCCTGCTTACGGAGGTTGAAATTGATAGAGTATCAAGAAACAAAGAAAATTAAAATTCACAATTTAAAACAGTTTATAAAATTTCGATATAAACCACTGTTTATAGGCGCGATATTGGCTTTTTTGATTGCGATATATTTTTTTATAATCGGTTTTGTAGTAGACAAAGATGCATTGTCTTACGGTGTGCCTATACTTATAATAGATGTAATAACCGTTGTCTCTGTGCCGCTTGGAGCATATTATCGGGGATATAAAATTTTGATTTACCCGATCGAAGACGAAACGGATACCTATATTGAAAATCACACAATAGAATATCGCGACGAAAATTATATTTTCAGCAATACAACAAAAGGTAACGTATCAAGTTTAAATAAAAAAGAATTGTTATCGGCTGAGGTCTATAAAGATATAATCGTCATATGGATAATAGGAAAACAATATAAACTTATTCCGAATACAGAAGAAACAAAAGCGATGTTTACGAATCTGATTTCAAATGATAAGTAATCAAAATTAAAAAAACCGAGGGGAAACGAAAGTTTTCCCTCGGTTTTTTGCAACTATTCAGCCGTTTAAATCGAGCAGTTTTATTCCCTGGTGGTAGTCTTTGTATAATTCGATCTTTTCCCGCAGGAGTTTTGCCGCTTCGTCGGCGTTGCTCACGCCGAAAACCTTGTCTTCAAAGGGATAGCGTTCGCGATAATCCATGCGGGTGTCGGCTACCTTGCCGCTCCAGCCCTCTACATTTTTATACGCCAAGATCAAGCGTTTGAGCGACCACGCAAGCGCGATTTCCGAAAGCGTGCCCGCGCCGCCGCCTACGGCGATCACCGCGGAGGCGTTTGCGACCAGCGCGTTGCGCATCATATCCAGTCCTGTGGGAATGACGATATCCGCATATTTGTTCGCCTCGTGAATATCAAACGAGGGAATGAGCGCGATGGTGTCGCCTTCCCTGTATTTTTCGGAAGCGTGCGCGCCCATGAAGGCCGCTTCCATCACGCCGCCCATGCCTCCCGACTGCACTCTGTATCCGTTGTCGACGAGCATTTTGCCCGTTTCGTAAGCGAGGCGGAATTTGTCGCTTTCTTTTTCTATCACCGCGTCGCCTATGACCGAAATTATCTTTCTCATATCAGAAATTCTCCTTCATATAATATATGCACTTTTTATAAACATATTACCATAATTTTATGCGAAGAGCAACAAATTTTACCAATCCGCAAAATTTCGCGGCGCGCCGCTCCGCCGCGCTTGAAAAATTTTTTTCGGTATGGTAAAATAAAACTATGAGAATGCGTAAGAAAAAACATCTTGAAGAGCGGCTTGCGGCGCAGAAAGACATTCTTTTCGTTTTGGAAAGCCGCGAGTTCTATAAAAAGAGCATGGAGGAAAAGACCGCGCTTTTCGACCTCGGAAAACTCTTCGGCAACGACAATCCCGTGGAGATAGAATTCGGCTGCGGGCGCGGCAGGTTTATCGTGGAAACGGCGAAGCGTTTTCCCGAAAGGAATTTTATCGGCGTGGAAAAACTTTCCAACATCATTGTGGCGGCGGCGGAAAAGGCGACCGCGGCGGGACTGGGAAACGTGCGCTTTCTGAATTTGAGCGCGGAAAACGCGGAATGTTTTCTGCCCACGGGCTGCGCGGAGCGGATATATCTCAATTTTTCCTGCCCGTACCCTAAAAACACATACGCCAACCGCAGGCTCACGAACGCGCGTTTTCTGGAAATCTACAAACGGCTGCTCAAAAAGGGCGGAGACATATGGCAGAAAACGGATAACATGCATTTTTTCGAATATTCCATAGAGAGTTTCACCGAAAACGGTTTCGCGCTCAAAAACGTTTCCCTCGACTTGCATAAAAGCGGTTTCGAAGGCAATGTCGCCACCGAATACGAGGAGCGGTTTTCCGTGAACGGTTTTCCCATTTACAGGCTGGAGGCATATCTGAAATGATCAAAAACGTGATATTCGATTACGGAAATGTAATCTGCAAAACGGATATCCGCGCGCTCATCAGGAGCTTTGCGGAAAATGAAGAGAATTTTCTGCTGATGGAAAAGGCGGTCTGCGAAAATTGGGGGGACGTGGACGCGGGCGGCGATTATCACGCGTATAAAATGAACGCCGCTTCCCGCCTTCCCGAGCGTCTGCGCGCATCGTGCGTCCGCTTTTTCGAAGAATGGTACACCCGCACGCCTTACGTCGACGGCATAGAGGAAACGGTCGCCGCCCTGAAAGAACGGGGGTACAAACTCTATCTGTTGTCCAACGCGCCCGATTATTTTTACGAAAACATCGGCCATTACCGCGTGTTCGACCTCTTCGACGGGTTTGTCGTTTCGGGCTGCGAAAAAGTGGTCAAACCGGACAGGCGTATTTATGAAATCGTGCTGGAGCGTTTCGGCCTGCGTGCCGAAGAATGCGTGTTTTTCGACGATCTGGAAAAGAACGTGGAGGGCGCAAAGGCCGTCGGCATAGAGGCTTACCGATTCGAAGGGGACGTACGGCTGATAAAAGATTTGCTTTTAAAATAAAAAAAGCGCGGCGACGCGCTTTTATTTTTTTGCGTATTCCTCGAAAAGGTCGTTGGGCGTACATTCCAGAACGTCGCATAAAGCCCGCAGATTTTCAAACTTGATGGAGCTGGTCTGCCCCGTAACGAGGCGGTTGAAGTTCTGGTAGCTCAGACCGAGCTGCATATAGAGCCAGTATTTGCTTTTTCCCCGTTCCTTGAGAATTTCGAGTATCCTCAGTTTCATAATCTCACCTGTAAATTATCTAATCTATACATAATATAATTATATCCTGCGCCGCCGCTTGACAAATAGACGTATACATTATATAATGTACGCATAAGAGCGCGGCGATACGCGCGAAATTTGCCGTATCCGCGCAAAATAACGTTTTGCGGCGCGAAGTGCGCCGCCGCGCTTGACATTTCGGCGCGCCGCTGATACTATAAAAGGCGAAATCATAAAATACAAGGAGTTTTATGCAGGAAGTTTTAGACGTGCGGAGGCTGAAAAAGACCTTTCGGCTTTCCAGAAAACAGCAGAGAATAGACCGTACTTCCGCGCGGGAAAAGATCGCGCTGGACGGCCTTTCGTTCAAGGCCTACGCGGGCGAGGTGTACGGGCTTTTAGGCCCCAACGGCGCGGGCAAAACGACGTGCCTGCGCATCATGTCCACGCTCATCAAGCCCGATGAGGGCGACGTTTTCGTGGACGGCGCGAGCGCGGTCAAAGAGGAGGCCAAGGTGCGCGGCAAGATAGGGTTCCTCACGAGCGAACTGAAACTCGAGGATTTTTTCACGCCCAACTATCTTTTCGATTTTTTCAGCGAACTGCAGGGCATTCCGCCCGAAGTGCGCGACGCCCGCAAAAAGGAGCTTTTTGAAAAATTCGGCATAGACAAGTTTGCGGAAGTCAAGGTGGCGAACCTTTCCACAGGCATGAAGCAGAAAACTTCCATCGTCATTTCCATCGTGCACGACCCCGAAGTGATCGTATTCGACGAGCCTACGAACGGGCTGGACGTAATCACCGCAAAAACGGTTACGGACTTTCTTCTCGAGCAGAAAGCGCAGGGCAAATGCGTGATCGTTTCCACGCATATTTTTTCGCTGGTGGAAAAGATATGCGACCGCGTGGGCGTGATTATCGACGGCAAACTGTATGCCGACGGCACGCTGGACGAAGTGCGCGGCGGCATGAGCTTAGAGGACAGGTTTTTTGAAATGTACACCGACGCGAAACGGCAAAGGGGGGAATTCGCATGAAGGGCTGGCTGACGATATTCAAAAAGGAGCTCACGCGCTTTTTCAAAGACAAGCGCATGGTGATTTCCACCCTGCTCCTGCCCGGGCTTATGATTTACCTCGTATACTCCCTTATGGGCAGCGGCATGGGCGGTTTGTTCGGCGATAAGGAACATACGCCCACGGCGTACGTGGTGAACTCGCCCGCCGACATCGAGGCGCTGTTCTCGGCGGCGGGGCTGGATATAAAACCGACGGAAGAAAAAACGAAAGACGTTTTGCTGCAGGAGGTGCAGGAGGGAAAAACCGATATCTGCGTCTTGTTTCCCGAAGGATTTTCAGACGCGATCGAAAACCCGTCCGACGACCCGACGAAGGTGCCGAATATCGAGATTTACTACAATTCTGCCGAGCAGAATTCCTCCGCCGCCTATGCGATCGCCAACGCCGTGCTGAGCGAGTACGAGTTCGCGGGCGAAAACAAATACGATATAAACAATCCCGCTTCGGGCGGAAAATTCGACCTCGCCACCGAAAAGGACGTTACGAGCATGATCTTCTCAATGCTCATGCCCATGCTGATGATGATATTCATCTTTACGGGGGCCATGTCCATCGCGCCGGAGTCCATCGCGGGCGAAAAGGAACGCGGCACGTTCGCAACCATTCTCGTTACGCCCGTGTCCCGCGCGGGGGTGGCGATCGGCAAGATTTTCGCGCTGAGCATCATTTCGGTGCTGTGCGGGCTGTCCTCTTTTATCGGCATCATACTGAGCCTGCCCAAGCTCACGGGCGGTATGGAGGGCGTGAACGCCGCGCTCTATTCCGTCGGCGACTATTTCGCGCTGTTCGGCGTGGTGGTCAGCACGGTACTGCTCGTCGTGGCGATGATATCCGTCGTTTCCGCCTTCGCGAAAACGGTCAAGGAGGCGACGGCGTATATCACGCCGCTCATGATCGTCAACGTGCTGCTGAGCATAACCTGCATGTTCGGCGAGGGCGCGCCGACAAGCGTATGGCTCTATCTGATCCCGCTTTACAACAGCGTGCAGGCGTTCAACGCCGTGTTCTCTTTCACCGTGGTCGCGCTCAATCTCGCCGTGGCGATGATCGCAAACCTCGCGTATACGGCGCTGCTCGTATGGCTGCTGACCAAAATGTTCAGGAGCGAGCGCGTGATGTTCAACCGATGAAGAAAAGAAAAAAGCCGTTTCGGTCGGGCGCTCGCCCGAAACCGGGGCGGCTTTTTCGATTTTGCCCCGCAAATTTTCGAGAGGTGCGAAAAATAATTGCAAATAGGGCAAAATTACGTTATAATGAATACGGCATAAAAATTGCCGCCGTAACAAATTTCCGGGATTTTCCCGACGGAGACCGATATGAATAAAATTATCAGAAAAAAGAATTTGAACCCAACCGTTACCCTGATGGAAGTAGAAGCGCCGCTCATCGCGCGAAAGGCGCAGCCCGGGCAGTTTATCATTCTGCGCGTCGACGAAGACGGGGAAAGAATTCCCCTGACCGTCGCCGATTACGACAGGGAAAAGGGCACGATCACCATTATATTTCAGATCGTCGGCGCGACGACGGAAAAGCTCAACCGTTTGAACGAAGGCGAATATATCCGCGATTTCGTCGGCCCGTTAGGCACGCCTTCGCACCTCGACGGACTGAAAAAGGTCGCGGTGGTCGGCGGCGGCGTGGGCTGCGCGATCGCCTATCCCGTGGCGAAGAAACTGCACGAACTCGGCGCGGAGGTGCACTCCGTCGTCGGTTTCAGAAACAAAGACCTCGTCATTTTGGAGGAGGAGTTCCGCGCCGCGAGCGACGTTTACTCCATCGTTACGGACGACGGCAGTTACGGGCGCAAGGGCCTCGTTACGGACGCGCTGAAAGAGCTGATCGACGCGGGCAACAAATATGACGAGGTGATCGCCATAGGTCCTGTGATCATGATGAAATTCGTGTGCAAGCTGACTAAGGAATACGGCATCAAGACCGTGGTTTCCATGAACCCGATCATGATTGACGGTACGGGCATGTGCGGCGGCTGCCGCCTCACCGTGGGCGGCAAGACAAAGTTCGCCTGCGTGGACGGGCCGGATTTCGACGGGCACGAGGTGGATTTCGACGAGGCCATGAACCGCGGTTCCATGTACCGCGATTTCGAGCGGCACGCCTATGAGGAAACGTGTAATCTCTTTAAAAAGGAGGTAAAGTAACATGCCGAACATGTCTTTGAAAAAGAACGAAATGCCGTCGCAGGCGGCGGACGTAAGAAATAAAAACTTTTCCGAGGTGGCGCTGGGCTACACCGAGGAACAGGCGGTGAACGAGGCGGAAAGGTGCCTCCGCTGCAAACATAAGCCTTGCGTGGGCGGCTGTCCCGTGCAGATAGATATTCCCGAATTTATCGCCAAGGTCGCCGCGCGTGATTTCGAGGGCGCGTACGAAATCATTTCGCAATCGAGCTCGCTCCCCGCGGTGTGCGGCAGGGTATGTCCGCAGGAAACGCAGTGCGAGGCGAAATGCGTGCGCGGCATCAAGGGCGAACCCGTCGCGATCGGCAGGCTCGAACGTTTCGTCGCGGACTACCACAACAAAAATTCCAAGGAAAAACCCGCGCGTCCCGTTGCGAACGGGCATAAAGTCGCGGTGGTCGGTTCGGGACCGAGCGGACTTACCTGCGCCGGCGATCTCGCCAAAAAAGGCTACGACGTAACGGTTTTCGAAGCGTTACATACCGCGGGCGGCGTGCTCGTATACGGCATTCCCGAATTCCGTCTGCCCAAGACGATCGTGCAAAAGGAAATCGACACGCTGAAAGATCTGGGCGTAAAGGTGGAAACGAATATGGTCATCGGCAAGGTGCTTTCGGTGGACGAGCTTTTCGAACGGGGATTCGAGGCCGTGTTTATCGGCAGCGGCGCGGGACTGCCCCGGTTTATGAATATTCCGGGCGAAAACGCCAAGGGCGTATACTCGGCAAACGAATTTTTAACGCGCGTGAACCTGATGAAATCTTACAGGGAAAACTGCGACACGCCGATTATGCGCGCGAAGAACGTGGCGGTGGTCGGCGGCGGCAACGTGGCCATGGACGCGGCGCGCTGCGCCAAGCGCTTAGGCGCGGAAAACGTGTATATCGTGTACCGCCGTTCGGAAAAGGAACTTCCCGCCCGCGCGGAGGAAGTGGAACACGCCAAGGAAGAGGGCATCGTTTTCAAGCTGCTCAATAACCCCGTGAAGATCCTCGCGGACGGCAATAACTTCGTTTCGGGGATAGAGTGCGTGGAAATGACGCTCGGCGAACCCGACGAATCGGGCAGGCGCCGTCCCGTGGAAAAGGAAGGCAGCAACTTCGTCCTGCCCGTGGAATGCGTCATCATGTCCATCGGCACGTCGCCGAATCCGCTCATCAAATCGACCACGAAGGGGCTGGATACCGAAAAGTGGGGCGGCATTATCGTCGACGAGGACGGGCTGACTTCGCGCGAGGGCGTTTACGCGGGCGGCGACGCCGTTACGGGCGCCGCGACGGTAATCCTCGCCATGGGCGCGGGCAAAACTGCCGCGAACGCCATAGACGAATACCTGAAAAACAAATAAAAAACAGCGATATAAAAAACCCGCCCGAAGTTATTTTCGGGCGGGTTTTGTTTTCGCCGCGCGCATTCTGTCGGCCTTTGCGAATTGCAGAAAGAACGCCGTAGCGGAAAGGAGGATATAGAAGAGATAGAAAACGGGCATGGCGTACTCGCAGGGATTTTCCGTCGGCAGAATGTAGGCGAAATACATGAATGCCGAATATCCGACGGCGGCCGCCGCGGCGCACGCGTTCAAAACCGCGTTCCCCGCGCGGGATAAGTTTGTACCGTTGCGGAAGGCGAAGGCCGCGTAACACACGCACGCGCAGAAGAGCGCGAGCGTCAACGCGATGAACCAACGCGGGACGGACGTCGGCAGCAGCAGTACGGACGTGCGGTAAGAATACGCCGTGATCAGAAAACCGGATACGGCCGCCGCAGTCAGCGCGACGAAGAAGAGCATATCGAGCCAAAGTCTGCCCGAACCCTTTTTGGCGATGAAAAATACCGTAAACGCCGCAAACGGGGCCAGCGCCCAGCAGCCGAACGTCAATAAAGCCGCAACGTAGGAACGTTTTCCGTGCCACAGTACGGTGAGGAGCAAAACCGATAAAACCGCGGCCGCGGATACGATAAGCGGTATGCGCGGGTGGATCAGCAGACGGGAATACGCATGCTCTTTCCGGGGGCGGTACGCGTATTGTTCCGCGGCGGAAACTCCCGAACTCCCCTGCGCGGGACGAAAAGCGGACGCGCGGTATTCTTCGGGAATTGCCTGCGGAACGTTTTTTCCGTTTCGGTCGGCTTTTTCCGTTGCGGACGGCGCGTAATAACCTCCGACCATCTTATCCTGTTTTCCGCTTTGCAGAAAAAACAACAAGAGCAGTTCGCAGAGCGCCTCCGCCAGCGTTAACAGAAGGGATTCGAGAAAAAAATCGGCGATAAAAGCCGCCGCCAAAACGACTGCGGCGACGGCGTAGCTTTTCGCCGCGCCCTTGTTTTCGCCGTCCGCCCTGTTCGGAAAGACGAACCAGACGAGGATATGCGCCGCTATATTTATCGGCAGCAAGAATAGCGCGGTCACGAGGAGCGCGGCGGCGTTTTTCAGAAATTCGCCGACGAGCGCCAACGCGCAGTTCGCGGCGAGCAAGGCGAAAAAGGCCTTGGCGGCGGGAGAACGCGCGTCGAACTTTTTGGAAACGAAGAGCAGTATCGCGTCGGCAAGGAAGATCAGCGCGTATATGACGGCGAAAATCAACGCGGCAAGCGCGGCGGCGGGATTTCTCGAAGAAAGCAGCAATGCGAATTCCAGCGCGAATATGCCCGCCGTAACGGGGAGCGTTATTTTGAAAGCGAGCGCGCTGCCCGTCGGATACAGCGAATATTCCGCCCGCGCGGCGCGCCGCGCGGGCGGGCGTTCCCGTATCTGCCTGCGTTCGCGTAAAAGGAGTTCGTCCGTACTCACGCCGAAAAAGCCCGCCAGCCGCGTCAGCGTTTCCAGATCGGGAGAGGAAACGCCGCGTTCCCAGTTGGAAACCGACTGAAAGGTAAAATGCAGTTTTTCGGCAAGTTCGGCCTGCGTCAGCCCTTTCTGCTTTCGGAGCGCCGCAAGGTTTTTGCCGAATTCGTTTCGTTCCATATCGTCTCCGCTTTTATCTTTAATTATATTATAGGGCATTACCGCGCGGATTGTCAATATTGACTTAAAAAAACGAACTCAAAGAATATTTGAAAACGTCTTTTTGCGCATTTTCGGTTGACAAACGCCGTCATCTTCGGTAGAATGATAAAAATCGAGAAAAGGGGAAAGAAAATGACGATCGATAAAAAACGCGCGGGAGAATGGGCGAAAAGGCTGCTCGTCTACGTCGCGGGCATGCTGCTGATCGCCTGCGGCGTAACGCTCTCGCGTTCGACCGACCTCGGCGTGTCGCCCGTAAACTCCATACCGAACGTGCTCAGCCTGCGCTTTCCCGCCCTTTCCATGGGAACGTGGGTAATTTTGGTGTTCGCCTTTTTTATCCTCGTGCAGGCGGCGATTCTGCTGAAAGGATTCAAATGGCACGCCGTTTTTCAGCTCGTCAGTTCCACGCTGTTCGGGTATCTCGTCGATTTTACCAACTGGCTGGGGGGAATGGTTCTGCCCGCGTCGCAGGGCGCGGCGGTGAAATGCGCGTTCATCGCGGTCAGCACCGTCGTGATCGCGCTCGGAATTTTTATGTATCTCGAAGCGAACGTCATGAGCATGCCCGGCGAGGGCGTAACGCTGGCTCTTTCAAGGCGCACGGGGCTGAAAGTTTCCACCTGCAAAATCGTGTTCGACGTGTCCGTCGTTACCGTAGCGCTCGCCTTATCCTTTCTGTTTTTCGGCAAACTGCACGGCGTGGGCGTCGGCACGGCGGTCATAGCCGTATGCGTGGGCTTTGTCATGAAGCCGATCGCCCGTTTTCTGAAAGCGCCGCTGAAACGCTTTATGTTCGGGCAAAAAACGGAAACGTCCGACGGGGGCGGGGTTGCGGCGTGCGCCGCGGCCGTTTCGTCGGAGGCCGCCGAAAACGTATCGGAAGAAGAATAAAGAAGGTTGCCCCTTCTTTTTTTATTTTGCGAAAACCGTCGACAAGCGGGCGGAAATTTGCTATAATCAATATATGTCTTATACGTTTATCTCGGGCGCGACGGGCGGCATCGGCAAGGCCTTTGCGACGCTCTGCGCCCGTAAAAATTACGACCTTTTTTTGACGGGGCGGTCCGAAGAAAAGCTCGCCGCGCTGAAGAGCGAGCTCGAAGCCGTCAACGGCGGAATAAAAATCCTCGTGCGCGCCTGCCAGCTGACCGACGAGGCGGACCGCGCCGCGCTCATGGCTTATGCGGACGGGCAGGGCGTGAAGTTCGAGCGCGCGATCAACGTCGCGGGCGTGGATATCCAGAAAGCCTTTTCCGCCTATACGACGGAAAAGGCGCAGTTCCAGATCCGCGTGAACGTGGAGGCGACCGTTACGCTCACGCACCGGATCATGGAGCGGGGCGCGCCGTTAAAGGAAATCGTTACCGTTTCCAGCATGTCGGGCGTTACGCCCATGCCGTATTTCGCGCTGTACAGCGCGACAAAGGCTGCTCTCACCGCCTTTTTCACCGCTTTGCGGCTGGAAGTGAAAAAAGAGGGCGTAAAAGTTACCGTCGTGCTGCCCGGCGGCGTGCCTACCCGCCCGGATATCGTGAAGGATATCGAGGGGCAGGGGCTTTGGGGAAAGCTTTCCTCCAAATCTCCCGAATACGTGGCGGAAAGGAGCCTGAAAGCCGTTCGGAAAAATAAGGCGATACTCGTTCCCGGCGGTTTCAACAAGTTCCTGTACTTTATCATGAAACTCGTGCCGCGCGGTATCAGCATGCGATTTATCGCAAATCGGTGGAAAAAACAGACGAAGGACGCGTTTTAGAAATATATTAAACGACGAAAATTCAAAAAAGTAAAATAATAGACGAGCATATTATATTCGGAGGGCGGAATGAGTTACGCTGACAAGGTATTTATCGAAAACTGCAGGGACATTATAGACAACGGCTTTTCGGACGAGGCGCTGCCCGTGCGGCCGCATTGGGCGGACGGCACGAAGGCGCACACCGTCAAGAAATTCGGCGTGGTAAACAGATACGATCTGCGAAAGGAATTTCCCATTCTCACGCTGCGCCGCACGGCATTTAAAAGCTGTATAGACGAAATTCTCTGGATTTGGCAGAAAAAGTCCAACAATATCCGCGAACTCAATTCTCATATCTGGGACAGCTGGGCGGACGAAAACGGTTCCATCGGCAAGGCGTACGGCTATCAGCTGGGCAAGAAGAGCGTATATAAGGAGGGCGAATTCGATCAGGTGGACCGCGTGCTCTACGATCTTAAAAACAATCCGTCCTCGCGGCGGATCCTCACGAACATCTATAATTTCGAGGATCTGCACGAAATGAATTTGTATCCCTGCGCGTACTCCATGACTTTCAACGTGTCGGGGCGGACGCTGAACGGCATTCTGAATCAGCGCAGCAACGACGTGCTTACGGCGAACAACTGGAACGTGGTGCAGTACGCCGTGCTCATGCACATGCTGGCGCAGGTGTCCGGGCTGGAGGCGGGCGAGCTCGTGCACGTCATCGCGGACGCACACCTTTACGACAGGCATATCCCCATTGTTGAAAAAATCATGAAAAACCCCCTTTACGAGGCGCCGAAATTCGTAATGAACAGGGAAATAAAGAATTTTTACGACTTCACCGTGGACGATTTTAAGCTGGAAGATTACCGATTTACCAAGCTGGAGGAAAAGATAGAGGTGGCGATATGATGCGCGCGATCGTGGCCGTGGACGAAAAGTGGGGTATCGGCAGGGAAAACAAACTGCTTTTTTCCGTGCCGAAGGACATGGCGTTTTTCCGCGAAACGACCAAGGGCGCGGTGGTGGTGATGGGGAGAAAGACTTTGGAAAGTTTCCCCGGCGGCAGGCCGCTCAAAAACCGCGTGAACGTGGTGCTCACGCGGGATAAAACGCCGCGCGAAGGGTGCTTGGTGGCAAACGGCGTGGCGGAGGCGTTTGAAATCCTGAAAAAACAGAGCGCGGATATTTTCGTGATCGGCGGCTCGGAAGTCTACCGCGAACTGCTGCCGTACTGCGGGGAGGTCTACGTAACCAAAATCGAGGCAGACGGCGGCGCGGACGCCTTTTTTCCCGATCTCGACAAAACGGAAAACTTCTCCTGCGTGCGCGAAGGGGAAAGGGAGGAAAGCAACGGTTTTTATTTCCGGTTTACCGTCTATAAAAACGCGGCGCCGATCGAATGGCGGGCGGAAAAATGATTTTTTCATTGTTTAACCGTATCTAATTTATTTTTTTATATTTTATAATTTTGACAAATCGGTAATTATTTGGTAAAATATTATCGTAAAAGTTCGTTTTACATTACATGTCAAACGGCGGGGGCGAGTAAAATTCTTTACTCGCCCGTTATTTTGGCCGGCCAGAGGGTAAATTGGAAAAGACAAAGAAGAACAAATGGGTCAAAAAAAGGCATCGCCGCGTGTTTGCGTTCCTGCGGTTCGCAATGCGTGGCATGATGAAGGCCAGATATCATTACACGGCTCAGCCCGCGGATCTCCCCGCGGGGCCTTACCTCATTTTATGTAACCATCAGACCACGATGGATCCCTTTTTTCTCTCGCTGTCGTTCAGGTTCCAGATCTATTTTTTCGCCTCGGACGATATTTTCAATCTGAAAGTGTCGCCCCTTATAAAATACCTCGTGGCGCCTATTCCGAAAAGTAAATCGCTCACCGACCTCGCCGCCATAAAGGACGTGTTCCGCGTTCTGAGGGAAAAGGGCGCCGTCGGCATTTTTCCGGAGGGCAACCGCACCGTTTCGGGCGGACAATGGGAGATGACGGAAGCCATAGCCAAGCTCGCAAAAGCGGCGAAAGTGCCGCTCGTGCTCTACAATCTCTGCGGCGGTTACGGCACCGATCCTCGCTGGGGGCATAATATCAGAAAGGGCAGATTTCACGGGTACGTCCGCAGGATTTTGTCGCCGGAAGAGGTAAAGGCAATGCCTTTGGAGGAGTTGTTTGCGGCGATATGCGACGGTTTGAAAGTGGACGACACCGTTTCCGGCGTGCATTTTAAAAGCCGAAGAAGGGCGGAATACATAGAGCGGGCGCTCTATCTCTGCCCGCAATGCGGCGCGGTATCTTCTTTCCGCTCCGAAAAGAACGGTTTTGCCTGCGGAAACTGCGGGCTGAAAGCGGAATATACGGAGGATCTCCGCATTTCGCCCGCCGTCGGTCCTCAGAAGTTCGGCCGCATTTTCGAATGGTACGAATATGAACGCAAAGAGATCGTCAAGCGCGTTCTGAACGGCGAAAAAGTAGGGGACGCGGGCGTTTTGTTCCGCGAAAGCATCAAATTCAAACGCAAGAAAAAGCTCGCGGGCGACCGCGTGAGCATCGATAAAAACGCGCTGACGGTGAGCGACGGAAAGAGCGTTGCCGTTTACCCGCTGGGCGAGATTGAAGCGCTGACCATGGTGGGAAAAAAGAAATTCAACTTCTATCACGGCGGAAAGATATTGCAGATCAAGGGCGGCAAGCGCTTCTGCGCCGTCAAATACGTGCATATTTTCGACGGGCTCCGTTCAGAGGCGGCCGCCCGCGGAGAGATAGATCAACATTAAGGAGAAAAACAAATGAGTTTTTCGGAATTCAGCGTCTGGACGTTTATCATGGCCATCGCCGTGCTGCTTTTCAGCATGCTTTTGTCCAGCGCGCTCAAACAATTTATCCCTTTTCTGAGAAAGTCGCTCATACCCGTTTCGGTGCTCGGCGGCATAATCCTGCTCATCGTTTCCACCATAACGTATTACGCCGCGGGCGAATACCTGTTCAATCTCACGGTGTTCGGCGGCAACGGTTCGGGGGATTCGTACAGCGGCATGGAAGTGCTGGAAATGATCACCTATCACTGCCTCGGCATAGGTTTTATCGCCACGGGCCTGCGCTCCTCCAAAAAAAAGTTTACCAAACAGCGCGCGGGCGAAATATTCGACTCGGGCGTCGTTACGGTGAACGGCTATCTTATCCAGGGCTTTGTGGGGCTGGTGATCACCCTGCTCGCCGTCTGCGTGTTCAAAACGGAGGGAATGATCTCGGCAGGCGGACTGCTTTTGGCGTTCGGGTTCGGGCAGGGCACGGGGCAGGCGCTCAACTACGGCAAGATCTATGAAAACGAACACGGATTCGTCGGCGGCGGCAACTTCGGTCTGACCATCGCCGCCCTCGGATTTCTGGTTGCGTGCATCGTGGGCGTCATCTATATCAACGTCATGAGAAAAAAAGGCTATATCAAGATAGACGCTTCCGCAAAACGCAATTCCCTTGCCGACTACGAGGACGAAAACGAAATACCCGTCGTTTCCTCGATGGATAAATTCACCGTACAGATCGCCCTTGTTTTGGCGGTGTACGCCGCCTCCTACGGGCTGATGCTCGGTTTTTCCGCGTTGCTGCCCAGCCTTTCCGATACGCTCTTCGGCTTCAACTTCTTTATCGGCGTGTTGCTGACGCTGCCCGTCAAGGCGTTGCTCAATAAACTGTACGATAAAAAAATCGTCAAAAAACAGATCGTGAACAACTTTATGATGGACCGGATCGGCGGTTTCGCCTTCGACCTGATGATCGTCGCGGGCGTCGCCGCGATCCAGATTCCGCTGCTCGCCACCTATTGGGGCGTATTGCTGATTTTGGCGGCGGTCGGCACTTTCGTTACCCTGTTCTACGTCAACTTCGTCTGCAAAAGGATGTTCCCGTCCTATCGGCACGAACAGTTCCTCGCCTTTTTCGGCATGCTCACGGGCACGGCGAGCACGGGCATGATCCTGCTCCGCGAGATAGACGGTTCCTACCGCACCCCCGCGAGCGAAAACCTCGTATATCAGACCGTCCCCGCCATGGCGTTCGGTTTCCCGCTGATGTTTCTCGCGCCTTATGCGGCGGAAAGCGACCTCGCGGCGCTCATCACATGTATCGTGGTGGCGGTGTCTTTCGCGGCGCTCAACGTCGTGTTGTTCCGCAGGAGTATTTTCAGGCGGAAACGGGCCGCGGCAGCGGTTTCCGCGGACGGCGCGCCGCAGTCTGAAAACAACGATACGGAAAACAAGGAATAAAAAAGCGCGGCAATGCCGCGCCGAATAAATTATAAGTGTATAAAAACGCCCGCGCAGGTCTTTCCGACTTGCGCGGGCGTTTTTTACATCAGAGGAATGGTGGCGAGGTAGATTACGTCCTTGCGGTAGGCCGCGTCGCCCTCGGCGAGCACAAACGCCTTTTTGTACACCGTGCCGCCCGCTTTCTGCACCAGCTCTTCCAACCCTTCGAGGCTGGCGCCCGTGGAAACCACGTCGTCCACGATGCCCACTTTTTTACCTTTCAGCAGGTCGGCGTCGTGGCGGGAAAGGTACAGTTTTTGTATCGCGCCCGTCGTGATGCTCGATTTTATGGTGATTTCTATGCCGTCCTGCATATAGAGTTTTTTGCTCTTGCGCGCCACGGCGTAATAGTGCATGCCGAGTTCCCGCGCCGCCACGTGCGTCAGCTGCAGTCCCTTGGATTCCGCCGTTACGAGCACGTCGCAGTCGCTCAGAAGTTTTGCAAGTTCCTTGCCGCAGTGCTCGGTCAGTTCCTGATTGCCGTGCAGGTTGAAAAACGCGATCTTTATCCCGCTGGGCAGGGGCAGTATGGGCAGTTCCGCCTTATACCCCTTGATATCTACTTCGAGTACGTCTTTTTCCATGATTTGTCCCCTTTTATGATTTTCGGATTTCATTTTAACATAAAAATCGGCGTTTGTAAACTCATAACGGGGCGCGGACACGCATAAATTGAAACGAACGGGAGAAAGATGGCTTATGGTGTATCACGCGGAAAACGCACAAAACGTAATCGACCACTTCAAAAGCGACGTAAATAACGGGCTGGGCGCGGCGGCGGTGAAGGAAAACGCTTTGAAATACGGCGCCAACGTGCTGAAAAAGAAAAAGGGCAAGGGCTTTTTCGCGCGCATCGGGGAGGCGCTCGCCGAACCGATGATACTCATTCTGATCTTCAGCTTCGTCATCACGCTGGGCACGAATATCGGCAAGGCGCTCAAAACGGGGGACGGCGATTTTATAGAATGTATCGGTATTTTTCTCGCCATAGCGCTTTCCGTAGGCATAACGCTCTTTATGGAAAGCAGCTCGGAAAAGGCGTTCGCGGCGCTCAGCGATATATACGACAAGGTGAGCGTGAGGGCGATCCGCGGGGGCGAGCCCGTACTGCTGACGAAGGACGCCGTGGTCGCGGGCGATATTCTCCTGCTTTCGGGCGGCGACAAGCTGGTCGCCGACGGGCGCGTCGTGGAAAGCGAGGGGCTGAGCGCGGACGAATCGGCGCTGACGGGGGAGTCCGCGCCTGTGAAAAAGAGCGCGGCGCCCGTCCATATCGGCGCGCCTCTCGCCGAACGCAGCGACATGCTCTACGCGGGCACGTTCGTCGCTTCCGGCGAGGGAAAAATGATCGTTACGGGCGTGGGGCAGAAAACAGAAATAGGCGCCATCGCGGGCGAACTTTCCGTCAAAAAGGACGGCAAAAGTCCGCTCAATCAAAAGCTGGCGCGCCTTACGCGCACGGTTACGATTATCGGCGCGCTCGCCGCGCTGTTCGTCATAATCGTCAGCACGGTGCGCCTGTTTTTGAGCGGAACGGCGAGTTTCGAATCGGTGATGGACGTCTTTATCTCGGGTATCGTGCTCGTGGTGGCCGCCGTGCCCGAAGGCCTGCCCGCCATCGTGGCGGTATCGCTCGCGCTCAACATGATCAAGCTCGCGCGGGAAAACGTGCTCATCAAAAAGCTGATCGCCACCGAAACGGCGGGCGCGGTCAGCGTGATCTGTTCGGATAAGACGGGAACGCTCACCGAAAACAAGATGAGCGTGATAAAGATCTGCACCACCGAATACTGCTACGCGCCGGAAGAGATCGTAAAGGAGGCGCTGTATCAGAATTTTTGCATCAATTCCACGGCCGATCTGATCCGCGAAAAGAACATGCGTTACAGCGGCAGCAGCAGCGAGGGCGCGCTGCTCGCGGCTTACGAAAGGTCCACGGGCAAAAATTACGCCGATATGCGACGCCGCGCCAACGTGGTCGGTCGGGTGCCCTTTTCTTCGGATAAAAAGTATATGTCCACGTCGATTACCTTCGGCGGTCGGGTGCGCACGCTCATCAAGGGTGCGCCCGAAAAAATAATGCCGCTCACCGACCTCGCATACCGGCAGAAACAGCGCATGAGCGACCTTCTGAAAAAATATGCCTCCGAGGGGCGGCGGGTGCTTGCGTTCGCGCATGCGGATACGAAGCGTATAGACGAAAGCGCGCCCTTCAAGTTCGACGGTTTCGCCGTCATCGCCGATCCTGTGCGCAAGGAGGTGCACGAGGCGGTGCGCCTCTGCAAGAAGGCGAATATCAAAGTAAAAATGCTCACGGGGGACAACATCTTGACCGCCACCGCCGTCGCGCGCGAACTCAAACTCATTTCGGGCGAGGAGGAAGCGGTGGAGGCCTCCGCCATAGATAAGATGAGCGACGCGGAACTGGCGCTCGCGCTCGGCCGCATTTCGGTTATCGCGCGCAGTACGCCCGCGACCAAACTCCGCGTGGTCAAGGCTCTCAAAAACAGCGGGGAGGTGGTCGCCGTAACGGGCGACGGCATCAACGACGCCCCCGCGATCCGCCACGCGGACGTGGGGATCGCCATGGGCGTTACCGGCTCGCAGATCACCAAGGAGGCGGCGGACGTCGTTCTGCTCGACGACAGCTTTTCCACCGTGGTGCGCGCCGTGGAATTCGGCCGCAACGTATACCGCAATCTGCAGCGGTTTATCCTGTTTCAGCTCACGGTCAACCTCTCGGCGGTGTTCTTTATCGTAACCATGCTGCTTTTGGGCTATCCCGCGCCTTTCAATACCTTGCAGCTCTTGTGGATCAACGTCGTCATGGACGGCCCGCCCGCGCTCACGCTGGGGCTGGAGTCCGCAGACGAATCCCTGATGGAAAACAAGCCGGTCAGCCGCACGGCGAGTATCGTGGGGGGAAAGATGTTCGCCCGCATACTCCTGCACGGCGTGTACATGGCCGTCGTTTTACTGCTGCAGGTGCGGTTCAACTTTATCGGCGCGAGTTACGAAGAACAAGGCGCGGTGATATTTACGCTCTTTGTGTCTTTCCAGATATTCAACGCCTTCAACAGCCGTCAGATCGGCAAAAAGAGCGCGTTTTCCGGGCTGAAAAACAACAAGCTCATGCCGCTCACCTTCGGGTTTACCTTTTTGATCCACGTGCTTATCGTGCAGGTCGGATACAGGATGTTCGCCATAGCGCCCCTCTCGGCCGCCGTGTGGTGCAAAACGCTTTTCACCGCGGCGAGCATCGTGCTCATTTCCGAAACCTACAAGGCGTTCTACCGCCTTGCGAAAGGCAAAAATTCTACGCTAAAAGACAAAAAACTTTTCAAAAAAGCGTAGTGCGTGCGTATTTTACGCAGAGAAAAGCATAGAATAGAATTATATGGTCCAACTAACATTGACAGACAAGGATTTTCACGAGGGGAATATCGATTATATCCGTTTCGCGCTCAGCGAATTTTTGTCGCAGGCGGAATGCCGCACCGAGGTGAAACGCGCGGGCGGGCGGAGCGTGTTCACGGTGGAGTGCCCCGCCTATTACGCCGATATCGTGCGCCGCGAGATCTGCGACAAGGCGGCGGACGTGGTGGCGGTCAATTATAAATACGATTATTTCAAAAAGCTCATTTCGGCGTTCGGCCTGAGCGGGATAGAAAAGGAACTGCTGCTCACCTCGCTTATCGCCGCCGACCTCGAAGAGGATAAGCGTTACGCTTTCGGACGGCTTTCGGGCTTCGAGTACGTAGCCGTGGACGGTATCTTCCAGTTCCGCATGCGGCCGCTCAAAAGCAAGTGGCAGGGCATAGTCAACTGCATGCCCGAATATTTTCAGGGCAGCCAGCTGAAGGATTTCATCACCTATCTGCTGGAGGACAAAAAGCGCAAGGTCTTTGTCGAGGGAGAAAAGGTGTACGACGCGGACTACCGCAGGCTTTCGCGGGGCGAGCTGATGGATAAAGGCCTGGAGGAAGGGCGCATCGTGCGCGAGGTGCTGCTGTCGGGCTGCGGCGAGGTGGAGGTCAATTCCCCGCTGCCCGCCACCGACGAAAAGTATCTCAAGGAATATTTCGGCGATAAAATTACCCTCGGAAAAGGATATTTTTCTTGAAAAGCGGTTGACAAAACGCGCGAAAGGGTGTACTATACAGATACAAACGAATTGCCGAAAGGATAATGACAAGTAGCGCGCGGGGATTTTTAAGAGAGCGTTCGGGGCTGCGAGAACGCATTGAACCGCGAGGGCGAAACCGCTTTGTCCGGCACGGGGGAAGTCCCGGAAAACTTCTTTTTTAAAGTGGCTGTTTTACAGCAATTAAGGTGGAACCGCGGAAAAAATTTCGTCCTTAAACCGTTTTACGGTTTAGGGATTTTTTATATTTAAGGAGAAACGGTATGAAAATCACATTGAAAGACGGTTCCGTTCTCGAAGTCGAGAACGGCAAAACGGCGGGAGAGATCGCAAAGAGCATCAGCGAGGGACTGTTCAGAAACGCGGTCTGCGCGAGGGTGGACGGCGAGCTGGTCGACCTGTCCCGCGCGATCGACAGGGACTGCGCGCTGGAAATCGTTACGCTCAAAGAAAAGGACGGGCTGAACGTGTTCCGTCACACCGCCTCGCACGTGCTTGCGCAGGCGGTCAAGGCGGTATTTCCCACCTGCAAGCTGGCCATCGGTCCCGTCATAGAAAACGGTTTTTATTACGATATAGATTTCAAGACGCCCATAAACAAGGACGATCTGGGCAAGATCGAGGCGGAAATGAACAGGATCATCAAAAGCGATCTGCCGATCGAGCGCTTTACGCTCAGCCGCAGGGACGCGCTCAAGATGATGGACAATTTCGGCGAACCGTATAAAAAGGAACTCATCAACGACCTGCCCAAAGACGCGGAGATTTCCTTTTACAAACAGGGCGACTTCGTCGATCTTTGCCGCGGTCCGCACATGCCGTCCACGGGGCGCATCAAGGCGTTCAGACTGACGAGCATCACGGGGGCCTACTGGCGCGGGGACGAAAAGAACAAGATGCTCACCCGCATTTACGGCACGGCGTTCGAGAAAAAATCCGAACTCGAAGAATACCTCGCCAAGGTGGAAGAGGCGAAAAAGCGCGATCACAACAAGCTCGGCCGCGAACTCGGCCTGTTCATGACCGAAGAGGTCGTGGGGCAGGGGCTGCCCCTGCTCATGCCCAAAGGCGCGAAGATGATGCAGATCCTCACGCGCTTTGTCGAGGACGAGGAGGAACGCCGCGGTTTCATGCTCACCAAAACGCCGTACATGGCGAAAAACGATCTCTACCGCATTTCGGGGCACTGGGACCACTACCGCGACAAGATGTTTATCGTCGGCGACGAAAACGATCCCGACGTGCTGGCGCTCCGCCCCATGACCTGCCCGTTCCAGTATCAGATCTATAAAAACGGCTTGAAGAGCTACCGCGACCTGCCCTGCCGTTACGCCGAAACGGCCACGCTGTTCAGAAAGGAAGCGAGCGGCGAAATGCACGGGCTGATCCGCGTAAGGCAGTTCACGCTTTCGGACGGACATATCGTCTGCACGCCCGATCAGGTGGAGGAAGAATTCAAGCGCTGTTTGGATTTAAGCTACTATTTCCTCGATTGTTTAGGATTGAAAGAGGACGTTACGTTCCGTTTCAGCAAGCGCGGCAAGTCGGATAAGGCGAAATATATCGACAACGACAAGGCCTGGCAGGAAACGGAAGCGCGCATGAAGACCATTTTGGACGATCTCGGCCTCGACTACGTGGAGGCGGACGGCGAAGCGGCTTTCTACGGGCCGAAACTCGACGTGCAGATTAAAAACGTCTACGGCAAGGAGGATACGCTCATCACCTTGCAGCTCGACTTCGCGGCGGGACATTCCTTCGGCATGACCTATGTGGACGAAAACGGGGAAAAACAGGTCCCCTTCGTCATTCACAGGAGTTCTATCGGCTGTTACGAACGCACGCTCGCCCTGCTTATAGAAAAATATGCGGGGGCGTTTCCGCTGTGGCTTGCGCCCGTGCAGTTCAAGGTGCTTTCGGTTACCGAACGTTCGGCGGCTTATGCCGACAGCGTAGCGAAAGAGCTCGAAGCGCTGGGGCTTCGCCCCGAAGCGGATAACCGCAACGAAAAGATCGGCTACAAAATCCGCGAGGCGCGCCTGGCGAAGGTGCCGTATATCTTCGTCGTGGGCGACAAGGAGGCGGAAGAGGGCACGCTTTCGGTGTGGAGCAGGAAGGACGGCGACCTCGGCGTCATGAAGAAAGAATACGCCTTTTCAAAGGTCGTCATGGAGGACAAAACGAAAAAAGTCTGACGAAAATTTTGTTCGCCGCGGGATTTCCCGCGGCGTTTTTTTTCTTTTTCGGTTGTAATGGTCCGCCTTTTATGATACAATATAAACGGGCGGGACCGCCCGCAGGAGGGACAATGAAACTCAACGCGAAAAACACGGTCTTCGTCGGCATCGTCTTTCTGACGATCTCGATGTTCTGGCAGGTGTACGACAGCATCGTTTCCAAAATACTCGACAACACGTTCAATTTCGGCAACGCGCTCCGCGGCGTCATCATGGCGCTCGACAACATAGTCGCGCTCTTCATGCTCCCGCTCTTCGGCACCCTGTCCGACAGGTCGAAAAAATGCCGTCTGGGCAGGCGCACGCCGTATATCGTCGTCGGCACGGTGCTCTCGGCGCTTACTTTTATCGCGGTGGGCGTCAGCGCGGACGCGGGCGAGCTCGTTCCTTTCCTGATCTCGCTTTGCTTTACGCTCGTATTCATGAGCGTTTATCGCTCCCCCGCCGTGGCTCTCATGCCGGACGTTACCGTCAAGCCGCTCAGGAGCAAGGCGAACGCCGTCATCAATCTGATGGGCGCGCTCGGCGGACTGATTTCGCTGGCGCTTATCGCCGTGCTCGTCAAGGAGCAGGGCTCATATCTGCCGCTGTTCGCGGTGGTGTCGGGTCTGATGCTGCTGGGGTTGGTCATATTCCTCGCGCTCGTGAAAGAACCCGAACTCAACCGCCTGCGCGAAGAGGCGGAGAGAAAATACAACATAACGGACGACGGCAAAGACGAAAACGAGGGAACGGAAAAGCTCGGTCGCTCGAAGCTGGTCAGCATGCTCTTCCTGCTCGCCTCGGTTCTGCTTTGGTACATGGCGTATAACGCCGTAACCTCTTCCTTTTCGGTATACGCGCAGAAGATCTGGGGGATACGGGACGGCTCGTTTTCTCTGCCGCTCATGGTGGCGCAGGTAGCGGCCATCGTTATGTTCATACCCGTCGGCATGCTCGCCTCCAAAATCGGCCGCAAAAAGACCATACTTATCGGCGTGGCGCTCATGATCTTCGCGTTCGGCGCGGCGTTCTTTCTCGGCTCCAACCTCTTCGGGGTGAAGATAGACCTTTCGGAGGGCATATTCACCGAACCGATGTTCTATCTCATGGCGGTGTTTTTCGCCGTATGCGGCATCGGCTGGGCGACCATCAACGTCAATTCCTATCCGATGGTGGTGGAAATGAGCAAAGGCTCCACCGTCGGCAAATACACGGGGTACTATTATACCGCTTCGATGGCGGGGCAGATCGCTACGCCCTTTCTTTCGGGACTGATCATGGACGAGGTCGGCATGGAGGCGCTCTTCGCCTATGCCGCCGTATTCATGGTGCTCGCGCTCGTTACGATGCTGTTCGTGTTCCACGGCGACAGCAAGCCCGTGCCGAAAAAGGATAAACTCGAAAATTTCGACGTGGATTAAAAGGAGGAAACATGGAAGATAAAAAACTTGCGTCCGCGGAAAGCGGAACGCGCGGCGAAAGGACGGCAGGCATACCCGAAGGCGCGCTCTTTCTGAACAGGAGCCCGCTCGGACCGAAAGAAAATTCCGAATATCAGAAATACTCGGTGAAAAAGTCCTTCCGCGTAACGGTTTGCGTGGTCGTGCCCGTCTTTCTGGCGCTCGGACTCGTGAGCATTTTATTGATAGACGAATACGTGCTGGGAGCTATCCTGCTCGCGCTGGCGGTCGTGTACGCCTTTCTGCCGCTCATTCTCATCAAGTCGGCAAGTTCTAAAAAATACATGGCGGCATTCGTGGAGGAAGGTCTGGAAAACGTCGTGGAAGTCCGCGAAGATACGGTGCGCGTAGCCTCGGAAAGGCAGGGGATCAAGTTCAGCGACGTGGAGATCCGCATTTCCGATCTGCGTTCCGCAGACGTCAACAAAGAATATATTTACCTGTATATTGCCAAAAATCAGGCCTATATCCTCACGGCGGATAAATTTATCCTGGGCGACGCGCCCGCCTTTTTGCGTTTTTTGGAAAGCAAGGGCGTGAAAGTAAAGTATAAATAGCGTGCCTTTATAAAAAATTTTTCTTTTTTGCGGGACAAACGCCCTTTCGGTTTCGTTGTAATGACGAGAACTGCGGTAAAGGGAGATATATATCATGAAACAATCGTTCCGTTTTGAGAAGGTTTTCTGTTTTGCGCAAATTGTCGTAAACTGTTTGTTTGTGCCGTTGTACTTCGTAAAATTTTTCGGTTATACTGCGGTTTTGCCCGATGCGGAGGGAAATCTGCATGAAACGGTTCATTATTTCCACGCTTGGGAAAATTTGTCCGATTCGGGCGCGCTTTGGATACTGTATGTCAGCCTGTTTCTGATCGCCCTTTCTTTAATTTTGGCGACGGCGCGTTTGTTTTGCAGGGGCAAAGCGGTGAAGATCGCAGGCGTCGCGGCGTTCTGCGCGTCCGCCGCGGCGTTTTTGTTCGCTATGTTTTCCGCCGCAGGCGTAGGCAGGGGTTTTTAGAAAGTCCGTTTTATTCTGTCTGCGGGAGAGTTTTTTTACGGCCGAAAAAATTTTTTTGAAAAATATTTAAAATATTTTGCTTTTTCGGTGGACAAAAGGGGTAAAAGTCAAGTATAAATAAGTGAAAAAACGCGAGGCCTTTTCCGCGTTTATGTCCGGGAGCTTCCAACTATCCCCGACATGCCCGCCGCGCTCGATGCGCGGCGGGTTCTTTTTAA
>ERZ1106932.171-NODE-171-length-24922-cov-174.466643_pt1 | contig 24922 bp, 16 predicted proteins | sample MGYA00403665_ERZ1106932 | MGnify/ENA primary metagenome ERZ1106932 (study PRJEB35170, sample SAMEA104062448) | human gut metagenome | biome: human gut; feature: human-associated habitat; material: faeces | place: Denmark | collected 2012-08-24 ... | reverse complement strand
GCTCTTGCCCACTGCGTGCCGATCTCGGCATTTTGCGTGAAATAGCGGATAAACTCCAAAATCGCCGCTTTTTGATTGATATCCTGCACCGTTCTGGACATTGCAAAGAAATGCGAATCGCCGAACACAACATTTGCGGAAGCATCGGCGGCGTCCATGGCGAACCAGCCGGAAAGGGAGGTCGCGCCCAGATAATCGGACACCTCGGATACGTTGATCTCCTTTTCGTTCGCATAGGCGTTCAGATGCTCGCTGTTGCTCCACGGGAGCGTCAGATAGAACAGAAAATTATCACTGAGATATTCTTCCAATACGCTCTCTCTCCCGTATTGGGCAAAATTCTTGTCGTAGATCAATTCGCGAATGGACCCGATCGCGTCTTTGAAAGCCTCTTCGTTTTCTCCTTCCGCCCATTCGGCATAGAGCGATTCCGTATCGAAAAATTCTCCGCCGTTCTGCAGTACGGCCGTGGGAAATACATAGCGGGCAAAATAATCGTTCCCTGTCGCCCAGGCGATCGGCCAGAATCCGCTGCCGTATTTATCTTTGGCGTTCTGCAAAAGAGTTATGAGTTCCGCGCGCGTTGTGGGCAGCTCTCCGCCCAGTTCTTCAAGTTTCGCCTTGTTATAGTAGACGATCATGCTCTGCGCGTCGACCGGCACGGCATAAAGGGAATCTCCCTCCCCGAGAGAAGAGTACTGCGCCAGACCTTCCGCATAATCTTCCATGTCGATCTCGATGCCGGACAGTTCCATCGCCTCGTCGAAGGGCTGCAGCAGATTGTTGTTTTCGAACGATTTGAGCACTTTCTGGTGCGCCATGATCAGGTCGGGCGCGTTGGAATTGTTGCTGATCCTCTGCGGGACGGAAGTCTCGAACGTACCGTCGCCGATCGATTCGCTGTGTACGGTTATCTCTCCGCGGTGCTCGATATTGAACTGCTGCACGATCTGCTCGAATGCGTCTTTATCCGTGCCGGAAACGACCGTATTGCAGACAATTTCGACGTTTTCAAATATGACGTTGCCGTTTTCATCCTTATTCAGTTCACCCGTGGTGATCGGCCCGTCATTGCCGCCGCCGCAGGCGGCAAATACACCCAGCGAAGCGGCGGAAAGAACGCCCGCAAGCAAAACCGAAACAAATTTCTTTTTCATAAAAACCTCCAGATCGTTAATTTTGCGGGACAAAGTGATACACGAACCCGCCGTGCTGTGCCAAATTTACCGTTTTTTGCATACTGCTGTCCGCCGTTTCCTGCGATACGAGCACGTTGCTCCTGCTGTCCGGATCGTCGGTGTAAACGGTCGCCGAGTACGTCACGCCGTCTTCCAGGAACGAGAGATCGAAGTTGACGGCCGTAGCGATCAGTGCGCCGCAGCCGGCGACGAACCATTCGTCTCCGCTTCTGACCGCCGCGCAATAATAGATATCCGGTTCCCCGCACAAAAACACCGTTTCATCGCGCAGGGAAGGCACCGCCTTATAAAACGCGTTATAGGTATCCGAATAATACACGTCCGCATAATCGGCCATCGCGGGCACGCCCGACTCGATGAGCACGGCGAGCGCCATCTGATGTCCGGTCGTCAGATAATCGCCGAGGGGCTGTACGACGGGCGTAAAATCGCTCGGCCCGACCACGCAGCGCACAAACAGTTCGTTGATCGTGAAAGAACTGCTTACGCTTTGGAATTCGTTGCCGTAGATGGCCTCGCGGCTGAGCACGTGCGGATATTTCCTGCGCTCGCCCGTGGGCTTGTTGCAGCCGTGCGGTATGACGACCATCCTTCTTTTTGCCGTTTCCTGATAGATGGTATCGTACCATTCGATGGCTTCGATGTCTTCGCCCTGGAATCTCAGATTATCCACGTACTGCCCGTCGAAAAAGTCCACTTTGATGCCGTCTATGCCGTAACTTTCATATAGGTCGAGTTTCACGCAGAGATTGTCGTAATCGCCGCGGGCGAAAGTTCCGAACGCGCTCGACCAGACGATGACTTTGACGCCCTTGCTGTGCGCATATTCGACAAAAGCCAAAAACTCATCCTCGTCCAATCCTTCGTTCCAGCCTGCGTCCAACAGCGTATATGTCCAGCCCATGGAAGCGGCAAGGTCTACATAGCCGCGCTGCAGGCCGCCCGAACTGAAATCGTTCTGCTGCGAACTTCCGTATTTGATCCAGTTAAACGTCGTCAGACCGGACTCCACCCAATCGTAATTGTATGTTTCCTGTTCCGCGGCGGACAGATCTTCGTAATTGTCGGGTTTCCAATATTCCTGATCGTCGTACACCTTTTCCACAAGTTCCGATTCCTGCACCGTCTTCATGTCGCCCGTGATGCCGACGCGCCAAGGCGATTCGAAGGGATACCCGACCTGATTGTCGTTGATTTTGATGCCCGCGGGCGTATGTACCGTCTGCAGCGTGCCCGTGCCCTGTTTTTCGGAGGGCATTTTCAAAAACGAGCCGTAAAATCCGCTGCCGATCAGTTCGGACTCCGTGACCAGCGAATAAATATCCGTACCCTCTACCTGATACAGGAGCGGCATGGAGAAGTAAACGTCGGGGCGAATGTTGTCGGACAAGCGGTAATCGTAAGACACTTCATAGGAAAAATAATTGCCGTCGTCCGAACTCGAAACGTACTGCTGCGCCCACATTGCCGAACTTTCGGGCAGTACGAATTCCGTCTTTTCTTCCCGGACGGTCATCGTGCCGCTGCTGCCGTCCACCGCGCGGACGCCGTAACGGAAAGCATACCCGTCGTCATAGGCGCGCATGACGATATCCAGATAAAACTCCCAGCCCTTCAAAGTGATCGTCGTCTCGTTGCACTCGTATTCCACTTCGGAAGATTTGCCGGACACGTTTTCGTAAGAGCCTTCCACCTTCCGCGAATTGACGGCGTGCACCGTCGTCAGATCAAAATCGTCCTCCGCGATGTCCAGGCCGAGTGCGGAATCTTTCACGACGGTCGTACCGTTTTTTTCCACCGTATAAGAAAGCGCGCCGTTCCCGTCCATCTTCACAGCCGCGACGATCGAACCGTCCGGAGAGGAAACTTCCCAGTTCCCGCGGTCGACAAGGCTCTTTTCTTCCGTTTTGTCGCTGCATCCGGTTGCGCCGAACAGGAAGGCACCCGCCAAAACCAAACTGCACAGTGATACTATCGTTTTTTTCATTGTTTGTCCCCTCTCAATAGATTTTGGTCAGGATCGACCTTGTCCAATTTTCTATGGTTTCCGCAACGTCCTGCCCGTCCGTTTCCAAAAATGGAAGAATGTATTTTTCCGCGCTGACATTGTTGACGATATCCTTTGCATATTGGTACCCGTCAGTTGCATAGAAATTATCGGGGTCGCCGTACTGCTTGATCAGATTGACCGTAGCGTTCGTGGAATTCACATATTCGTCGCTTTCCAGAACGGACTTTCTGAGCGGGATCAGCCCATATTCCGCAAACGCATAAGAATGCCTGCTCAGGTAATCGGTAAACAGCGCCGCCGCGCACATTTGCGTGTTGCTGACGGCGGAAGCATAGCGGTAATAGCCCAAACTGACCGTATGCGCGGGGATCCGCATCGCAGCCTCTCCCGTTTCGTTCGTGAAAAGATTGGAAAGGGGCATGACGCCCAGAACGTCTGAACTTTCCAAAAGTCTGTCTTCCATGCCGACCAATGTAAATACGGACATCAGCGCGTTGCCTGCGAGCAGCATATCGTAGTTGCCGCCGATCGTAGAACCGGAAACGGCGCCGCCGTCCCTGCCTTCTGTGCCGAACAGGTCGTACGTGATCTGCAGTGCGTTCTGTGCGCGCTGCTGCATCGTATCGAGATTCCACTCGCTCGCATACCCTACCCTTTCGGGGAAGTATTGGAAGTATTCCGCATCGTTCTGCACGAAGGGAGCCATGCTCGGCCATTCTTTGAAGGACCAGCCGTTGTTGACCACGATCGATTTGAAATCCGGATTGCCGCTTTCCTCTTCCGCCGCTTTGCGAAGCAGGGCGCTGAGTTCTCTGTAATTGGAGGGCAGGTTGTCTCCGTTGTATTTTTGCATCAGAGATTTATTGTACGCAATGTAAGGAACGGTCGCATACAGAGGAACAGACATCATTTCTCCGTATACGGTAGCCTCTCTTCTGCCCGCATACACGTAGTCGTCGGGCGACCACTCCACCCCCGCCACGTCGTATACGTCGGCGATCGAAAGGTTGTTTTGGATGGATACGTTACTTGCATTTGTCCTTTGGATGCGGGACAAAAGCCCTGCCTGACCGCCGTAATCGCTGTAAGAGGTGGTGACGATCACTTCTATCTCCCCTTCGTGCTCTGCGTTGAACTGCGCGGCGATATCCTGCATTACCGGAAGAAGGGTGTTTCCGCCCACATCTCCCGTACCGTTTACCCAGACGACGACGCTGACATCCTCATAAATGATATCGCCGTTTTCGTCGCGCGGCACGAAGGAGGGATCGTAACTGTAACCCGCGTACAGCGTCATGTCACCCTGTACGGTATCTTCCTCCATATTCCATTCCTGCGTGCACGCCTCGTCCGTATACCAGCCTTCGAACACCATGCCGAGGCGGTCTCCGTCCGCCACATATTCCTGCGCGATCGTCTTCCCCTTTTCCGTACTCAATGACAGAGAAGGCGCATCGTTATATCCGTAATCAAAACTGACGGTCGCATATCCCTGTTTCTGCCGCCATAAAGCATACAGCGTCAAAGTCGAATCGACCGTGCTCGGGAAGGAAAATTCCTCTTCGCATTGCGGATCGGTGTACCAGCCGATCAGGTCGTATCCTTCCCGCGTGGCTTCCCAATCCACGATATTTGCCCCTGCCTGTGCGTTTACGCGGCGCTCGCCGCCGCCCTCATAATTGAGATCGTAAACGATCGTATAAGATCCCTCGCCCTGCTCGTTTCCGCATGCCGCGGCCATAGGCAGCACACCCGCCGTCAGTACGGCGCTGATCACCAATGCGGTTATTTTTCTGACCGCTTTTCGCATCAAACCTTCCTCCTTGTTTTCTATTCCGTCCGACGCCTTACGTCAGAGGCCGCAGTGTTGCGGCCTCTGACGGCGCCCTGCTTGTTTTAAGCCTTTTGCCTTACGCGCTCTGCAGCAGTTTCTGGATCTTTTCCTCTGCCTGCGTGCCGCCGTAATACTGCATGTTCGTAACTTTGTCGTTGGCAAAGTTGTAACCGAATACCCCCGGCGTCGTGTCCTTATCGTTGAAATAGTCACACGTCATCTGCGCTACCAGTTTATCGTCGACGAAGCAATAGAAATCGTTCCCGTTTCTGGCGACCGCAAATTTGACGTTCGCCAGATCTTCGGGATACAGTCCTTGCTCCTCCAACTCTCCGCGGGTAATGTTTTTGATCGTTCCCTTAATACCAGTCCAACCTCCGGATGCGGGTCCGAATTCCGTCGCGCGGAAGGAATCGGCGTTGCTGGCGCCGCCGGTGGTCAGAAATACGTTTACAAAAATATGGTCTTGATCTGCGTTTACGAAATGGCCGAGTCCGGGAAGGCCGCCCGTGCCCGTGAACGTCACCTCTGCATAATAGAGTTTGCTCGCCTCCATATTGAATACGCCGAGACCGTATTCGACGTCGTTCGGGCTTGCCGTCTGCGCCTCATCCTCTGTAAACAAACCGTCCGTCTTCATCCACGCACCGTCCGCAAATACCTTTCTGTATATGTTCACGGTGAGCGTCTTAGTCGTCGTGAGAGAAGATTCAACGGGATCCGCGACCGTATACGTGACCGTATGCGTTCCTTTGGGCGGCGTGATCACGCCTTCTGCGGGCGTTCCGAAATTTTCGCTGTATGCGACCTGTACGTCGGCGATGGGTTGGTTTTCACAGTCCGTCGCCGTAACTGTGGGCAGAGTGATCTGCGTGCCTTCCAGAACGCCGATCGTGCCACCTTCTTCCGTGACCTGGAAATAATCTTCCGGCTGCGCGCCGCTCAGCGTGAGCGTCGGCGCCGTGCGGGCTCCGCCTACGGTGATCTCTACGCTGTCGGACGCATCTCCGCACGTTACGGTGATCGTGACCGTTCCCGCGCCCACCGCTTTGAGGATCGTTCCGTCTATATCGATGATATCCGGCTTATCGGCGGTTATCTGATATTCGGGATCTTCCACGGCCGTACCGCCGCGCGTTATGGTAAATTCGATCGTCCTGTCCGCGTCGCCTTCTGTCCACAATGCGGCAAGAGCAGCCTTATTGGTGATTTCCACCTCCACGGGGATCGCGTCCAGCAGACCCTGCAATTTCTCTTCCGCTTGGGTGCCTGCATAATACTGCATGCCGGACACCGTTACGCCCGCGTAGTTATATCCGAAAATTCCGGGGGTCGTATTTTTATCGCCGAAATAACCGTCCCTGATATCCGCGCTCGGCACCGCCGCAACGAATTTGTCGTCGATAAAGCAATAGAACATATCTTCGTTCCTTGCAACGGCAATTTTTACGTTGGACAAGTCTTCGGGATAAACGCCCATCTCCTCCATCTGCGCCCTCTTATAATTCACGACGTTGCCCTTTATACTCACCCACGTTGAATTATCTCCCAAATCCGTTGCGCGGAAAGAATCGGCGCTGTCTGCGACATTTTCCGATATGAGGAGCACGTTCACGAAACTCGGCGAACGAGATCCGTTTTCAAAATGCCCCAGTCCGATCAGCGAGCCGTTCGGAAGGATGCCCTGCAACGTCACTTCGGCATAGTACTGCGTACCCGCTTCCATATTGAACACGCCGAGGGCGTAACCGTCGGGATACAGAGAAGTCGAAGTCTGCGAGGCATCCTCTGTAAACAAATCATCCGTGGTCATCCACCAGTCCGTGATCTCGGTATAAACTTTTCTGTACACGTTGATCGTGAGCGTCTTGCTCGTCGTAAGAGAAGGATCGATGGGATCGGCGACCGTATACGTGACCGTATGCGTGCCCTTAGCAGGATAGACCGTGCCGAATCCGTCCGTATCGATGCCGTCGCTGTGCGTTACGGTGATCGCGCTCTCGTCAATTTGGCTGCCGTCGCACGCTGTCGCCGTAACGGCGGGCAGCATGATCACCTGCGTGCCTTCCAGAACGCTGACCGTACCGCCTTCCGGCGTGCTTTCGTAATTATCTTCCGGCTGTACGCCGCTGAAATTCACGACGGGCGCCGTACGCACTGACGTGAATGTAAACGTATCGCTGACGCCTTCCGCCGTAACGGTGACCGTAACTTCCGTTCTGCTCGCGACACTGCCCGCAAGCGTCAGTTCCGTACCGTTTGCGGAGATCAGGTCTTCAGGGGACGACGAGACCGTAACAGGAGTATTTTCGCTCGTGAAATAATCGGACGGTTCAAAGGCGAGCGCAAGCGTGCGCGCAGTGCCCGCGACCCAATCTGCTTCCATTTCCGTTTTGTTCGTGATCGTCAACGAATCGAGCGTCGGGCGGACGGAAAGCGTAACGCTGTCCGTACAGCCGTTTGCCGTGACCGTGATGACCGCCGTACCGATCTTTTCCGCTTTCAGGCTCATGCCGTTTACGCTGATCACGGTCGGATCGCTCGAGGAGAGCGTCGCGTCGGTGTTCTCTCCGTTGAACGATGACGGATCAAAAGCGAGTTCCACGGTGCGGTCCGCCTCGCCAACGTGCCAGGTCGCCGACAGGGCGTCTTTGTTGGTTATGGTGACCGCTTTGAGCGCCAGGCTGACCGTGATCTGCACGCTGTCGAATGCATCTCCGCTTGCGACCGTGATCGTGGCCGTACCCGCACTGACCGCTTTGAGCGTCGTGCCGTCTACCGAAACCACGCCGCTGTTGTCGGAAGAAACCGTATATTCGGCGCCTTCCACGTTTTCGCCGCCGCGCCTGACAGTGAACTCGATCGTCCTGTCCGGGCCGCCCTCACTCCATTCCGCCGTCAGCGATTCTTTGTTCGTGATCGTGACGGTCAATTCGTTCGTACTGCAACCCGCCATAGCGAGGCAAAAACAGGCGAACAGTGCAAGCAAAATGACTAATAATTTCTTTTTTGCCATTTTCTCCCTTCCTCCGTTTTTTTATTTTTCAAGCAGACTGCTTGTAAAAACCATACAGAAACCATATATAAATATCGGTTCAAAGTTACATGAGCCTTTCGATAAACTGCGTCAAAACTTTGGCCGCGGCGCGATGCCCTTCGATGGTCGGATGAGAACCGGCGCCGGAGGTGTTTGTCGGCAGGCGGCAATAACTCGCTTCCCCGTCAAAATCTCTTACGACGGAGGAGATCGCACTGTCAATTTTGTACACCGTGCCCATCATCCCGTAGCAGAGCACGAAGTGCGCGTTCGGATAGTAAGTTTTCATTTCGTTCAGCAGGGAAAGATAATCCGCCGCAAACGCTTCGCCCGTATAATTCGGCGCACTGCTGTCATTGGTCCCGAGATTGATCACGACGAAATCGGTATCCGGATCGACGGGATATTCCGTGCGATTCAGCGTGGAATACCAGTGCCAGATGTTATACATCGTGATGTCCGATCCCAGCATATACGGAACTTTTGCCGTGATGCCGCCGTATCCTACGAAACTGCCTTCCGAACCGAGCGCCTGCGCCGTAAATGCGGCGTACGTCTGCGTTCCGTCGGAATTTTTTACGGTGATCGCCTCTTCTTTGGAATTGGAACGGTTCCCCTCGCCCGCGGTGATGGAATCTCCGTAAAAATCGATCTTCAATACGTCTTCCGGCTCTTCCTCCCGCTCGAGAATACGGCAATTATCCCCCGTTCCGACTCCCGTAATGACGAGGGAATAGGTATTTCCGCCCGTCCTCTGCTGCGTCATTTTCAAAACGCGCACGGTATGTATGCCCTCTTCGAGCCCTTCCGCAAAAGCGTACGCCTGCTCCGTCTGTTTTTTGACGGTGACGCGCTCGCCCTCTTCGTCGCCGTCTACATAACAGCGCACATATTGCGCGGTGGTCGCATCGCTTTTGATCGTCATGCTGAATTCCGTACCGTAAAAGGCGAATTCAACACCCGAATTCACGTTGTCGACGACGAGGTCTCCGCTCTCGTTCCGGTATACTCTGCCGTGCAGTTTGACGGCGTTTTCCGCAAACGGGTCATCCGTTTCCGCCACGCCGTATACCGTGACGGCAAGCGTATCAGAAGCGTTTTCGTAAGAGACCGTAACCGTAGCGCTGCCCGCTCCCACTGCATTCAGTTTGTTGTCCTGCACCGTCAGAACGCTCGTGTCGGACGATTCATACTGCAGTAAAGAGACGTCGGCCGCGGCGCCGTCGACCGTAAACGATCCGATCGCGACTTCAACGCCCGTATCCCCCTCCAACAAAGACAGCGCGTCTTCTGCCAGCGTGAGCACGTACGTCTTTTCCGGCTCTTCGGGCGGGTCGACGGGATTTTCGGGATTATCCGAAGATCCTTTGCCGGATCCGCCGCACGCCGCAAAAGTCAAAGCCATAGCCAGCGCCAACGTAACCACTAAAAACTTTTTGATCATGTATTTTCCTCCTTTTATCTTCTTACCGCAAGCGGTGTTTACGGATATTTTCGACGCAGTTTCGTTTTCAGGATTTATAAAAATTGATCTGAAAACAAAATTTTTCGCATTTTGAAAAATGCGAAAACGGGGATCCCCGTTTTTTTATTTACACCCCTTTCACGGTTGCCTCATACTATCCGCCGTGTACCTGCAACACCACTTTTCCGGTGCTTTGGTTGTCATACAAAAGCGAATGGGCCTTTTCCGCCTCTGCGATCGGCAAAACTGCGCAAATCGCGGGCCGGATCTCGCCCGACGAAACTTTTCCCCATACTTCCCCGACAAGTTTTTGTAAAATTTCCGCCTTCGTCTGCGGGGGCTTCGATCGGAGCGTGCTGCCGACGATGCGCACGTTGCGTACGTATAATTTGCGCATATCGATCTCGGTGAGATCCCCCGCGAGCGTCGCGATCATGATCCATTTTGACATGTAGCCCATATAGGGCAGGCATTCGCCCATGTTTTTGCCGCCGAGGCAATCGATCGCAAGATTTACGGGCTTACCCTTCGCGTCGAAATCCCGCAAAACCTGAACGATATCCTCGCTGTTCGTATTGACAATCAGATCGGCGCCCGTTTTTGCTACGATCTGCCGTTTGTTTTCGTCGATGATCGTCGTGATCACGTACGCACCGAATGCTTTTGCCATCGGGATCACCACGCTCGCAAGGCCGCTCGCGCCCGCATGCATCAGAAAAACGTCGCCCTTTTTCAGCCCGCCTTCCATAAATAAATTCAGATACGCCGTAGCGAACGCTTCCGGCAGGGCCGCGGCCTCTGCCATGCTGCAGTTTTCCGGAACGGGCATGACCATGTCATAATTTACGGAAACGTATTCCGCATAACCGCCGCCGCCAAGCAATGCGCATACTTTATCTCCGACTTTGCGGCGGCTTTTTTCCGATGCGGCTTTTCCCATTTTTACGATCGTGCCCGATACTTCGAGCCCCGGCCATTCGGGACAGCCTTGCGGCGGAGGATAATTTCCTTCCCGCTGCATCAGATCTGCCCTGTTCACGGCCGCATATGCGACTTTTATCAGGACCTCGTCCTCGCGCAGGATCGGATCGGGAACTTCCTGCCACGAAAGCGATTTATCTTTGTTGATGACGATTGCCTTCATATGTCAAACTTTTCGCTCCATAATTTATTTTTGATCAGCGCCATATCCCGAATCAGCGGTTTTTCCGTATTAGACAATTCGGTATATCTGTTGTGGCAGAGTATGTATTTTGACCCGAATATCCATGCCGTGGGACGCACGAGTTTGCCGTAAACGCCGCTGGTCTGGTACAGAAAAGGTATTTTCAGATTTTTCTTCAAAAGTCGAACAGAACGGTACAACTCCGCGACGTCGTCAAGGCTGTCCGCATGTACGATGATCTTCGCTATATCCGCGCCGCGGCGCTCCATCTCCTCTGCCAAATCATACGCTTGCTGTGCCGACAGCATGGTGCCGACGTGCGCGGACATCAGCACTTCACCCCCGACCGCATGCATCTTTCCGATCAGCGCTTTTTGCCTTTCGATCGCTTTTTCGTCCATGGAAACTTCCTCGGGCTGCCTTTCGGCAAACGATTTTGCACAGCCGGCAAGGCTCTTTTTCGGATCGCCGTCGTAAGTATGCATCGGGACGTCGGCCGCGGCGGCGCCGGCAAGGATCGCATCCAGTTTCAGTTGATTCAAACGCTCGTCGTCGTCAGCGCCGTCTGTACGGTAATTCAGGATCATGACGGGCTTTTGCGTGGAACGGAGGATCTTTCGGATCGCATCGACGTTGCGATACTGCCGTTCGAGCAGTTCTGCGTGCAGTAAAAAGCCGACCGCGCCCTGCCTTTCCGAATCCGCTATATCTTCAACGGCTTTTTCGGGAGTACTGACCCGCAGTGAACTTATAATCGAAAAATCGCCCATCATTGAAAAAAATTTTTTCATATCATATTTCCCACTTCTCTGCTCAGTCGTTCATCAAAAGATGCCTGCCGCCGTCCATCAATATCGTCGTGCCTGTCATAAAAGAACTTTTTTCGGATGCAAGATACAGCACCATGTCCACGATCTCCTGCGGTTCGGCGGCTCTGCCGAGCGCGGTCTTCATGCCCGCCATGCCCGGGCGCGTCAGCACCGGGCCGGGCGCGATGCAGTTTACCCTGACGCCGTACGGCGCGCCTTCTTTTGCGAGGGATTTATTCAACCCTGACATAATGGCGCTCTTTGAAATGGCATAATCCATGCCGCAAACGTCGCCCTCGATGCCGGTGATCGAACCGAAATTGATGATGGTGCCGCTTTTCTGCTTTTTCATCTGGCGCATCGCCTCGTGACAAAAATACACGGTCCCCATCAGATTGACCTCTATGCCCCACTGCACCTGCTCGATCGGAAGATCGCAGAATTCGTCCCACCGGCCGAAGATCCTGCAAGAATTTCCGCCCGCACAGTTGATCATAATATCGAGGGAGCCGAATGTTTCCACGACCTGCGCCACCGCGTCTTTTACTTCCGCAAAATTTCTGACGTCGCATTGAACGGCGAGCAATCTGCCTTCTCCCCCGACGAAAGAGCCGGCCGCCTTTTTCAGCGCCGCCGCGTCGCAGTCGCAAAGCGCGACGTTCGCGCCCGATTCGTAGAAATTTTTTCCCGAAACAAGCCCCATTCCGGACGCTCCGCCCGTTATAACCACTGTTTTTCCGCTAAATTCCCGTTCCATGAACATTTCTCCATGCTGTCCATAATCTATTTTCATTTTAACACCTTGACAATGCGATTTCAATATGCTATACTATTAAAAAATAGCACAATACTACTGAATTATGGACAAAAAATGGAATTAAATGACATTGATATCACTACATTGATCGTGAATAAATATATTGACGACCACAATTACAGCCGCAATTACAACAGTGCGCCCCGCCCCTTCCATTCGATAGCCATCATGCTGAACGGCACCGGCACGCTGTTTTATAAAAAAACGGCGATCAGCCTGTGTCCGGGAGACGTCTTCTATATCCCGCAGGGGTCGACATACTCTTCCAGTTGGGAAATGGACGATAAAAATTCGCATATCGCATACTTTTCCATGCACTTTGCATTCGAAAAGCAGTTAAAAGACTTTTACAACAATTCCTATCCGCTGCAAAAATTTGCGGTGGAAAACGTCGTCGACCTGATCGAAAAATACGAAAGACTGCAACAAAACCTTCTGCTTGCGCCGGAAAGCAACTATTTTTCCGTCTCGCTCTTTTTTGAAATTTTGGCGATCATCCTTCCCAAAATGAGCGTCGCGCCCAGCGACAGTCTGGTCCAGAAAATCGAACCGGCACTCGAATATTTGCAGATAAATTTTAATCAGCCCGTTTCCATCAGACAACTTGCGGCTCTGTGTTATCTGAGCGAATCGCGCTTTTTTACCCTTTTCAAAAAACAAATCGGCATGTCGCCGATACAGTATAAAAATCAACTTAAAATAAAACGCGCCGCACAGTACATCCTTATTTATCCGTATAAATCCATTGAGGAAACGGCCAATGAATTCAATTTTTCATCCCCCGTGTTTTTTATCAGACAGTTCAAAAAATATTTCGGTATGACGCCCTTCCAATACAAAAATAAAATGCTGAACCCCAATTTATAAAGCAAAAACAAAAAATTATTTTTTCAAGTTGCAAAGGCCCCGCGTTCTGCGTGGGGCTTTTTTACATAAAAATTCCGACTGCACCTTTTTACCGGTACAGTCGGATCTTTGTCGGTTAAATGTCGTGCCATAATTTTAATTTTATCAAATAAAAAACCGCCTTAAAAGGCGGCTTTTTTGTTGGCATTCACGGTGAAAAATGCTACAATCGCCATTTTAGAAAACCGTTTTACAAGACTTCATTCCCATACAAAAAAACGCCGCTACATTAAATTTTTTTGTATAAAAGTGCCTAAATGGGTTAAAATGATTGAAATAAAATTTTACGGTCACTCATTAAATGAAGCCGATATTCTTATTTTGAAAGCATTTCGTCTTTGTGGTGATCAAACTTTTAGGGCGTTTTAATTCACGCCATAATATTTTTACTCATCTACTTTAATAAATTCATATCCATGCGGTCTTCCCTTTTCATCCCCACGCATAATTATACATAATAATTTTTCTTCATCAACTAATTGTATAATGTGCTGATTTAATAAATTTAATATTTTATTATACCATATATGTATATGACTATCATAATAATTTATATCTATCTGAGCCCCATACGGATTGGATACATGCATTAACGCTCCGCACTTCTCATAAACATTTATTGCCTCATCTTTTGTTAGATAGTTATCCACTTTTATCCATTGTCTAGGAAACTCCTTATTATTTGCCTCAACCGGTTCCGGATAAAATCTTGGATTAACTTTTTCTATACCTCTAAAAATACATCTAGCATTCCAATTTGATGCAAATTTTTCATTAAATTTACTATATAAGTCTCTATTTACAATTAAATTTGCCATAGCTATATGTTCAATAATTTTTCTTATTTGGAGCGTCATAAATTCAATGTTTGTATATTTAAAGAGCGTTGATTTTTCTTCCAAACCAATATTTAGAATTGCCTCCATTCGCTTATTAATTAAAAACATTTGGTTGAGGTAAGCATTTAGTCCTTTATTATCCATATCAATTTTCCCCAAATAAAAATTTTACGAATGAATAATCATTTCTTTTAATTCATCCTTCAAAGCATAAAAGTTAACATACTAAAATATTTGATTTCACGCTAATACCATTTTTTCATTATAATTAAACAAAATTGACTTATTAGAATACTTTTCAATTTAGACAATGGTTTTATGTTCATTTTCATTATATCATAGTATAAATTTGATTACAATTACTATTTGCTAAAATTTGGAAATATGTTTTTTATCCAGCTTAACCATCTTAATTAATAAAAAATCTTTATCTTTCCCTGTCTTAAATTTCAAATTATTCACTATTTTAAACTTGTAAAATTTCATCTTACTCTATAAAAAATTTTGTAATTGACTAAGTATATTTTGACTTAATAGTCCTCTTTCTGAAGAATCAAACTTGCCAATATTTTTGCAGATTACATCGTTTGTATCTTTAATAGCTTTATCGATATTAAGCACAATCTTTCCCCTTGTGAAACTTTTTCATTTAAAATATAACATTGTTTATCTAATTAATCTTGCAACTGCATAATTTTGTTCACTATCAGTTTAGACAATTCATATCTCTTTTCCGGAAATACCCATGTTATAAAGTCAATTGCTATTTCTTGACTAGCAAGTGTTCCTCCACCATGTCCCTGTTTTGATCTGATTCCTACTGCCCTAGTGTTTTTTATCCATAATTTTGCAGACATAGTGAATGAAGGCTGCTTTGTTTTCTCTATCAATTCTTTTGCCGCTTCTTCAATAAAATATTGATTGTTATCTTTCTCTCACAAACATAGAAACTGCAAAGTGTTTATATCTCTGAGCCAACTTTGTATAACATAACTAGGATTGTCATTGTTTTTCTTTTTTGCGATCTCCGTAAGAGAATATAAATTGCTTGTTTTAGAACCAATATGCTGTAAGTCCATCAGCAATTGCGCGTAAGGCTCATTACATTTAATATAACCTAGAATTTCCTTTTCTATTTCAGCACAATAATAATCAATTTCACTATCAGAAATCTTAGCCATTTTCATTGCTTTTATTGTATTTTTTCGCCTTGTTTCAATATATTCAGCAATCGCATCATCGTATTTTTCTAACCCCACAATTACTCCTCCTTCTTTTTTACTATTCTACCAAAACCATACTGCATTGTCAATATAACTCACATATTCTGATGTTTAAAAAATATTAAACATACATATTCTTATGTTTCAATTATTTAGAAGAAAGGATATGTTCTTATTAGTGCAAATTTACCCACTTATAATACTCAAATCCATCCAATTTTCCAATTTGGACATAAAAAAAGATCTTAAACTCACTCAATTTTATCTTTGAATGAGTCTAAGATCGCTGGTGGAGTAGGCGAGAGTTGAACTCGCGTCTTACCGGATTGTCGAAAGGCTTTCTACATGCTTATGCCGCAATTATCTTAATGCATGATCTTCTGCGGACGAAAAATCACACATGCAGAAATCTGAATTCCGCCGCTCCGCCGATTTCAAATCGAAACGGCAGTACCCCGCCTGCATTGACGCCCGCAACCTCCCGACGGGAAAGAGGCGCAGGCGGAACCGCTTAAATGTTAATTAAGCAGCCAACGCCACAGGGGCGCTGTAGTTTGCATTGTTATCTGCATTTAAATTTAAGCCGAATGTTTTATCGAGGCCACTCGTTCCTCGGCATGCTTACCTTTCCGCGCACCGGCAATCGAAACCGGTGCTACCCCACGATGCGGATACGGGAATGCTTTCCCTATCCTTTTTTATTATACACCGAAACGCAAAAAAATGCAACCGAATCGCAGAAGATGCGCCTTATATCGGTATTTTGCGGCTTTTGCTTCGCGCCCGAACAGCGCAAAGCGGCCAAATGATCCGGAAACACATGCTGAAAAGCGTAAAAACGCCGCCGCACACGACCGACAATAGAGCCCGACCGCGCTGCGTTCATAAACGCCGCGATTTCAAGAGCAAACGCCGCTATCCTGAGGCGATCGTCCGCATTCTTCATGCTTTGCAACTTCCTTTTTATCCTGCACGGATTCAGAATCCTTTTCGCACAGGGCGATCAGCATAGAATATACAAGAGTCGGGAAAATATGGAAAAGATGATTGTCTGCCATGCTCATAACGCTCAGGACCGCGATCACGAAAAAGAAAAACAGGCGTTCCGCGGTCGGCTTTTTGAAAACGAGAATCAATCCCTGCACGATATGGAAGGTATATGCGGCGACGCCGAATATGCCGCAGCATGCGAGCATCTGCACATATGTATTGTGATACATGTCCGGAAAGATCCAGTTTTCGATATGATACGACCAATCGGGCGCGATGGGCGTACAGAAGCCGACGCCGAAAATCGGCGCGCGCAGAAAATTTTTCACGCCGGATTCCCAGATCTCCCAGCGCCCGGAATCGTCCATGCCGCGCTCGATGTAATGGCGGAAGATCTGCCCCAGTTTATCGGCAAAGACAATGCACAGGATCACGGCGGCCGCTACGCAAACCAGATTGAAAACACGCACAAAACGGACGTGCCGCCCCTTGATGCTGAGAAGGATCATGCATGCAAGGAGCGCGGCCGCCCCCACCAAAACGGAGGTGCGGCTGAGCGTGAGCACCACGCCCCCGAACACAGCGAATCCGAAAATATAGTAAAATATGCCGAATTTGTCCTTATACGCAAGATAGAAGCAGGCAGGCATGAACATGGCCAGCATACCGCCGATATTGTTGCTCATGCCCCAGCCGAGCACGAGGGCGGATTTATCGATGGAACCGTCTTTGACCGCACCGTCGAAAAGAAAAATATCGGCAAGTTGTATAAGGATCACCGCGCAGGCGATGACGAGGATGCGGGCAACGTATTGCGCCGTATCCTTTTTCCATTCCATCGTGTTGTAGAAATAAATATAAAAATACACGAACGAAAGGGCGATGGCGATGCCGCAAATAAGATTCGCGATCGTGTAACCGCTGTAAAATACCCCGTTCAGAACGAGCACGGCGCCCATGGCAAAAAGTCCCCAGCGCGCCTTCGTGCGCGTTTTGAATACGTTTCCCTGCCCTTTATAGGCGATCATACGGAAAATGGTGGCGGCGAAGACCAGCGCGAGCAGGCAGCCCGTCGTGATCAAAAAATACGGCCGGTTGAGATAATCGGACGAAAACGGAGGCTGCGGCGTGTGGCGCTGGCTCATACCGTATACGACCAAAACGAGCGGTACGATCAAAGACTTCGTATCCTTTGAGAACAGCGTCGTAAAAAGTATGATCGCGGCTGTGACGGCGAACAGGGCCAGTTCGAACCCGGCAAACGAACACACAAGCACGAGCACCGCGTAAATAAGCGGATAATAATTCCCGTCAAAAAATTGTAAGATATGGCGCAGAACAGGTTTTTCTCCGACCCGCATCATTTTTTCGTTCAGCATAACTCTCCTCGCTTCGGCTTTCTATCGCGCCGTTTCTTATCCCGTTTTTTCGGATCCGCCGCGGGCCGGTGAACGGCCCGCGGCGGAACGTGCTTTTATCCCGATCTCATCAGCCAAATGCGGACAGACGCCCGATGCCGTCGTATTTGATGCCGGCATCTTCGTCCGCCAACTGCTTTTCGTAACTGTTGACGCTGTTTTTTCCGAACATGTAAAAACGGAAATCCTGCGTGCCCGCGGCGGCGACCAGATAGGCGCCCTGATGCGCCATCCCCTCGTCATCCGCCCCGTCGAGGATGGAAAGATTGACCCTGTAACCGCTGCCGTAGTCCTCACGCAGGGACGTTTCGAGCCCGTCCATGGAAATCTGCGCATAATTTTTTCCGCCGCCGTACAAAGCGATGCCGCCGTGCACGACCTGTTCTCCGTCATATTCGGCGATCAGGTCCCCGTATTTTTCAGGTTCTTTGCTGCATGCGTAATTCAGCATGCCGGCGATGTCCAACTGGAATTCCGGCAGAGCGGATTCGATCAGCGTACTGCTGTCGATCAGGTCGAGCCGTTTCCAGTCGTAAATGCGCACGTCCGACTCCATGCGCAGCACGGAGGCGAACGACGTGCCGCCCGTGCCCGGCCAGCCTTCAAAATTCATACCGGAGGACGAAGAATTCTGATAAAGCACTACACCGGAAAAATTGCTCTCTACGCCGACGGCGAACAGGCCGCTCGTTTCCAGAACGCTGTCTTTGAGCGTCACGTCCGTCATTACGTATTGTTCATAGAAATAATCGTCGTTCAGATAGTCATTCGTCTGAACGGCATAGGGATTGCCGTTTTTGTCCAGAAGATCCGGTTCGCAGCACTTCTCCGGATCGGAACTGATCGAATCGTTCGCGCGCAGCGCCCTGTTCGCGCCGATCTTGAGAATAAATTCGCGCGCCTGCGAAAGGATGCATCCCTCGATCCGCACTTCGATCCGCTCTTTGGCGCACCCCCTATTTTGGGCAAGGCTGTCGATAAAATACTGATCGCCGCTGCGGTTGCCGCCGTAAACGCGCACCACCGTCCTGCCGTTGCGGACGCGGCAGTTCAGAATCTGCGTATCCGCGTTGACTTCCAGCACGGTGCCGACGTTGTTGAGATTTTCCAGTTTATATTGGTCGTCCTCGTACAGAGATTCGTCGCTGCAGCCGTAAAGGGATACGTTGTGCAGCGTCACCCCGTCGGTGCGCACGAGAAAAGAGATGTTGTCCTGCGCGGCGACGGAGGCGAGTTGCCCGTAACTGACGAAATACAGCGGCCCGAAATACAGTTGCGGCGTGCCCGTGGCATCCTGTGCATTGGTAAAATATTCGGCATTCAGCGAATGTCCGTTGCCGTACACGTCGTTTTTGAATTCGATGACGTATTTTACTTTGGCCTCCGCCTCTCTGTTCGTATTTTTGTAATACTCGATGTTATAGGTGGACTTCATTTCGCCGAGCATATTCCGGCGCGCGCTTAAAGGATACGGCGTTCCGTCATCCTGGGTACCGAGCATGACGTCCGCCCCCAGAACGATGGGCAGCCCCTGCTTTGCGGCGAGAAAAACCTCGTCGCTCGTATCGCAGAGCACCCCGTCTTTTACTACGTCAAACGTGACCGCGGTGCCGATATTCTGCCCGAACGAACCGTTCGCCTTCCAGGCAAACGAAACAGTGACCTCCCCCGTCCCTTTCACGTGCAGGAACACTTTGTCCTCCTGCACGGTCACTTCGGCGAGCGAGGGATCGGAAATTCCGATGTCGAAATCGGCCAGCGCATCCGCCTCCTGCATATTATTGTACGTTTTTACGACAAGTTCGTATGCGTACGTTTGAAGGGCGGCGTTTTCGTCAAAAGTGCGCCCCGCAACGGCCGTGCGCCCCGCAAGCCCGACTGCCGTCTCGTTCACGATCTGCACGGACGTGACCGCGCGGACGACCTCGACGTCGATCTCCACCGGCCGGACGTTGAGCGCGACCGAACCGCGGTAAGGCGTGACCACAAGGGTAAACGTGCCCGCGCCGCCTGCGGTAATGCCGCAGGAAAGCCCGTTTTCCGCCGTGACCGCATCGATCTCTTCCGAAGAAAGGGTGCCCGCTTCGACCTCAAAAAGATAAGTGATCCCTTCGGAAACGACGGAGGGCACTGCGGAAAAGACGACCTCGGACCCCACCAGCATGACGGTATCCTCTCCCTGTACGGGAAGGGTGGAGCGGACGGTAAAGGCAAACTCGCGGAAGGAAATCAGCACGGAATCTTCCGCATCCCCCGCACGGATCGCGACTTCAAATTCGGAGAGATGATCGTCGGCAAAAGTCAGGGAAATTTTATAACAATCCTCTCCCGCGCCCTCTGCTTTCTGCACCTCAAAATCAAGGAGATTATCGTTGGGGACGACGGTCGGCTCGCTCTCTGCCTGCACGAAAAATTCTGCGCGGAGGCTCTGCTCTTCGACGGTTAGGATGGTTTCGGCGCCGCCGTTGACGGTAATGCCGGATGCGGTCTGCTGCTGGACGGCAGTGAACGCAATGCGGCGCTCGATGCTGCCGGATACGCCGTTTTCCACGGAAAAACAGACAGTCGCCTCTCCGCCGAAAGGCAGAAGAAGGGTGCCCGCCTCTTCGTCGACGACCGCAAAGCCGCTTTCCGTTTTTGCCGTAACGCGCGAAAAGCCGCCGGGGATCAGCGCCGCTTCGTAACGGTACAGCCCCGTCACGACGGTTGCGGAATAGCCGGACTCCGTCTCTTCGAGCGAGATCTCTTCGCCCGCGGCGGAATACAGCGAAACGTTCATGCCGTACGGTTTGGAAGAGGAAACGATGACGGTGATGCTGTCGGTATACGCGCCGTCTTTGCTGACGGCGACGACCCTTGCCGTGCCGACGGAAGATGCCCCGATCCTGCCCTCTTCGCTGACGGTAATATCGGCAAGTTCCGTCCCCTCCACCTCTTCCACGCGGAAGGAATATTCTTTATTGGACGCATTTTCGGGGAAAACCTGTGCCTCGACGACAAAATCGTTATCATAGTCGGCCAGATCGATGCGGAGCGTATCGTCTTCGGGGGCGTTCATGATCTGAATGCCGCTTGCCGAAACGGATACCCCGAGGCTTGCGACGTTGCCCGACGAAAATACGATGAATACGAACAGGAGCGGCAAAACGAGCATGAGCGCGATGATATTTTTTCTCAAAGCAGACCACCTCCGCTGAATCGGTAATATTTATCGTTCAATCTGCGGATCAAAAACAGATAGCCGAGCACCGCAAAAAGGAACGCCGCTCCGCCCGCAATGACAAAAGTGAGATAGGAAAAACGATTTGCAAGCCCGCGCAGGGAAAGCATCATGCGCACCAGCACGACCGCGCCGCCGATCAAAAAGGATACGACGAGCCCCGCCAGGATGACGGAACTGACCGTATTGCCCGATTCTTTGATCTCGCCGTCCGGTTCGGTGGAAAATTTCGCGTGATCGAAATCGATGCGGGTTGCGATGCACACCTGCGCAAACCCGAACAAAAGCCCCGTAGCGAACAGGAAAATGCCGTTCAGCAAGGACAGATAACCCGCCGCGCAGAGCAGGACCGAACATAAGATCTGCGAAACGCAGGTCACGATCATGCAGAGAAGCACTTTCGAAAAAATGACCGTTTTGGGGCTGACGGGCATGGCTTTGACGGAATAAAACATCTGCCCGTCGCGGCTGATATTGGTCGTGCAGAACACGTTTGCCAGCGAGCCGAACAAAAGCGTGAGAAAAACGGATAATTCGAGGCTGCAGTCTACGGCGATCAGTTTGACGACCAAAGACGAGCCGACGGACATGCAAAAATAGACCATCAGCGGCATGACGACGGCGATCGCGAAATACGAAAACATGTAATTCGGGGTGCGGAAAATCATGAGGAATTCTTTTTTCACGAGCGCCGCAAGCGGCGAATGCGCGGAACCGAGAGATTTTCTTGCCCCCTTTACTTTTGCCTGACCCGAAATGCGCGACTGCAGAGAGCGGAGCAGAAGTTTTTTGATCGCGAACGCGGAAATCAGCGCGCACGCGACGAGCGCCGCGGCGATCACGAGACAACTGACGAGCATCTCTCTTCCGAGCAGGATATTCGCGATCAGCTTGGCAGGATACAGCGCGGCAACGACGGAGGCGATCCTCGTCATCACTCTTTCGTTGAAAAAGTATTTCAGATCGTCGCCGAGGAGCATCTCTTTGACCCCTTCCAACAGATACGCATACAGAAAAAGGAGCGCCGCGGTTATAAGCGTGACCACGATAAAACTGATGACGAACCGATTTTTCAGTGCAAGTTTCAGCGCGTGAAAAGGCAGCGCAAAGATGGACGCGATACCCACCGACAAAAGGGGCAGAAGGAAACACGCCAGCACGGTAAAGACAAAAAACAGTGCCGGCTGAGATGCGTGCGCCGCGACCGTGAGGTTGACGGTCAGAAGGGCAACCGCCGCAAACAGCACCTGCCCCAGATAAATATAAATGAGTTTAGAAACGTAAAGGGTGCGCGCGCCGACAGGAAGAGCAGCCATGATCTTCATATCGTCGGCGGCAAACAGTGCACGGTTGATCTGCGAGATGCCGCTTATGACCATGGCGATCAGCACGACGATATAGACGATAGACAAAAGTTCGTACAGCCGTTCGGTGGTGTCAAGAACGCCGTTGAGCGTGATATTGAGATAGATATCGAGAAATTTTCCGAAAAACACGACGAACACGGCGACAAACGCGAACGTGAGCAGAATACGGAAAATAAACCCGACGGCGTCGAAATTGCCCTTCCTGAAAGCGGCGGAGCGTTCCCGCCACTGCTTTTTCAAAAGCGTGCCGAGGAGGGAAAAATCAATCTTGTCTTTCATGATTCAGAAAATACTCCTCGAAATCGAACTGAGAATCTTTTTCCGTGATCTCGCGCACGTTGATGTCGGAAACCTGTTTGCCCTTTCTGATCAGCACGACGCGGTCGCAAAGTTTCGCCACCGTAGAGAGCGCGTGCGAAGAAAACAGGATCCCGTTCCCCTTTTTTGCGTAATCGAGCATGAAGATCTGAACGGCGCGCATGGTGCGCGGGTCCAGCCCCGTCATCGGTTCGTCTAAGATCCAGAGCCTGGGCATGTGAATGAGCGAGCCCATCATGCAGATCTTCTGCCGCATGCCGTGCGAATAGGACGCGATCAGGTTGCGGACGCTGTCACCAAGGCAAAAGACGCTTTCCAGTTCGGCAAAGCGCTCTTTGCGCAAAGCGGAAGACACTTTGTAGATGTCCGCCATAAAATCGATATACTGCAGGCCCGTCATTTTTACGAAAACGGAGTGATCGTCCGTTACGAAACCCATGTTCGCCTTTGCTTTCAGGGGGGATTTTACAATGTCGTAACCGCAAATAGAGATGCTGCCCTGATCGAAAGGCAACATCCCCTCTAAACAGCGGAGCGTCGTGGATTTGCCTGCGCCGTTGTGGCCGAGCAAACCCACGATTTCGCCCTGATTGACGGAAAAGGACACGTTTTCGACCGCCCAATCCGCCTTTTTTGAATACTTTTTATACAGTCCGTCCACGCGGACGATCTCGTCCGCGTGAGACGTTTGCTGTTCTGCCATGAATCTGACCCTCTTTCGCTTTCTTGTGCAGAAAGAACGGATTTTATTCCGTCCAACCCGCCTCGGTATAAGTATAAGTTTTGCCAACCGCCAAATCTTGCGCTGTGCCGTCCGCCGCGAGAAGTTTTGTTGTCAGCGAAGAAGTAAAGTATGCCGCCTTGGTACTAAATGTACCCCCATATACAGTATAATCTTCTTTTATGGATTCCTTGCTCAATATCGCAGTATCACCTACTGTAACTTGACCACCTGCAATCGTCCCTTTAATTTCCAGAGCAATAAGCCCACCATCTTCAGCAATTAAATTACCGTTAACAGTTACGCTTGCCGGAGTTGTTGCATCATAATCAAATACAGGTTTTACTCTGTATACGGAAGCCATACTATTATGCGGATATTTTAATGAATTATTGCCGTCCTGCCAAGCACTTAAAGTTTCCCCTGTCGCATCAACAGTCATAGATACTACATTATTCGTACCATAAGAATAAATTGCTCCGCCCGACTGGACTTTTAAGGTCGCTCCTTGTTCGATAAACAAAGATGCACCCGGCAGAAGTTTTAACTGCACGCCGTTCGGTACGACCGAAGTTCCCTCGGCGATCGTAATTTTGAAATTGCCCGGCACCGGGATCTGCAAATTTTCAGTTGTTACAGAATAATCGAAGAAAAGTGCTTTAATGGTTATGGATATATTATTGAAAGCAACATCTCCATGCATTTCAAAGTTGACTTTCCCCGTTCCTTCATCGACCCATTTGTAGATATACGAACGCTCTTTATTCACCTGCATAAAGGCTTCGTTGGTCGTCGAGATAAATAATACGTCGATATTGCCAGAAGGAATACTCATCGCTGTCACGCTTGCTTTCGTATAATAAAATGCACCGTAATCGATTTTTGTTTTTACACCCAAACTTGTAAACGTATATTGGTTGATAGGAAAAACATTATCTTTGACAGCGTTTGAAATAGATCCGCCTTTCCAACCGACCATGTTGAAGAGTTCGTAAACTTTCGAACCGCTCTCGGCAATTACCTCACCCGCTCCGTAAGAGAACCCTATCGATTCAAAAGATGCACCGTTTTTCAACGTAATGGTTGCACCTTCCTGAACTTCCATTTCGCCATATTCGCTTCCGTAAACAGTGGCGGTTTCTGCACTATTTGTGACTCTCTTAGCATTTACAATTAGATTGCCGTCCACTATTAGATCAATGCCTGTCGTAAGCGTCAGTTTAGCATACCCCTCCGCCCCGACAGCAGCGAATGTATCTGCAAAATTATTAGTAGTCTGCAAATGCTCTGCACTGTACGGCACCAAAAGCGTTACGCCGCTTGCCACGGTGTAGTATCCTTTGCCAACGTACAGGTTGAATTGTTCTTTCACTTCGGCGGAGGCAAACGCGGTGTCTTTGGTGACGATGACAACTTTATCTCCGTTCGCCGCAGCAACGAGCGCGTCTTCGATGGTGTAGAGCGTGCCGCCCACGTCTACCGATTTGACTTTCAGCCACGTCGTCATGGAAGAAGTTTTCCCCTCGCCGAATACCACGACGTAGTAATCGTTGCCGGCGTTGCTCGTAAACGTAACGGTATAG
>ERZ1106932.167-NODE-167-length-25432-cov-8.061631_pt1 | contig 25432 bp, 23 predicted proteins | sample MGYA00403665_ERZ1106932 | MGnify/ENA primary metagenome ERZ1106932 (study PRJEB35170, sample SAMEA104062448) | human gut metagenome | biome: human gut; feature: human-associated habitat; material: faeces | place: Denmark | collected 2012-08-24 ... | reverse complement strand
GCCCTACTATAAAGACCACGTGCAGAACCTGATGGACGTGGCAAAGCAGTACGAAGCCGTGGTGCTGGGCCAAAACCGCGCCGCCTATCAGGGCGTGGAGGGGGCCTTTGCGCACATCGCGCTGCGGGCATTGTTCCCCCACGCCGAGGCCGTGAGTTATTCCACATGGGACGAGGTGTTCGAGGCCGTGGCCTCGGGTGAAGCCGCCCACGGCGTAGTGCCCTTTGAAAACAGCCACGCCGGGGACGTTTCCGCCGTGCTGGACCTGTGCTATAACCACCCGGACCTGTGGGTGGTGGATGTGTACGACCTGCCCATCTCGCAGAATCTGCTGGTGTTGCCGGGCACACGGCTCGACCAGCTGCGGCATGTTTACAGCCACCAGCAGGCCATTGCCCAAAGCGAGACCTTTTTGAAGCAGTTCCGTCTGCCCGCCACCGCCATGGCCAACACCGCCATGGCCGCAAAGTTCGTGGCAGAAAGCGGCGACCCGACAAAGGCCGCCATTGCCAGCGCCGAGACTGCCGCCCTGTACGGGCTGGAAATTCTGGTGCCCAACATCAACACCGACGGCGACAACACCACCCGCTTCATCGTGCTCAGCCGCGAAAAGCCCACGGGCGGCAACCGGTTCTCGCTGCTGTTCACGGTGGACAACAAGCCCGGCAAGCTGGCCGAGGTGATCCAGATCATCGGTGCCAGCGGCTTCAATATGGAGTCCATCAAGAGCCGCCCCATGCCTCATGTGCCCTTTGAATATTATTTTTACGTCGAGCTGGTGGGCGACCCCACCGCCGACGAGACCGCCGCGCTGCTGCGCGAGCTTGACCGCACCTGCCGGACCGTGCGGCTGTTAGGAGTGTATACCAAATGAGTGAATTTATCGGAACCAAGCTGACCATGAATCTGGGCGAGCGCAGCTATGACATCATCCTGAAGAACGGTGCACTGGAAAACCTGTACCAGTTTGCCCGGCTGGACCGCAAGGTGGCCGTCGTCACCGACAGCGGCGTGCCCGCACAGTACGCCCAGATGGTGGCCGACCAGTGCAAGGATGCCCACATCATCACGGTGCCCCAGGGCGAAGCCAGCAAGAGCTTTAAAATTCTGGAATCCGTGCTGCGCCAGATGCTGGACTTCGGCATGGGCCGGGGCGACCTTGTGGTGGCCGTAGGCGGCGGCGTGGTGGGCGACCTTGCCGGGTTTGCCGCTTCCATCTACATGCGCGGCATCGACTTCATCAACTGCCCCACCACCACCCTTTCCATGATCGATTCCTCCATCGGCGGCAAGACCGCCGTGGATCTGGGCGACACCAAAAACATCGTAGGTGCCTTCTGGCAGCCCAAGCTGGTCATCGTGGACCCGGACACCCTGTCCACCCTGCCCCGCCGCCACTTCATCAACGGTCTGGCCGAGGCGGTCAAGGCAGGTCTGCTGGCCGACCCGGAGCTGTTCTCCATCTTTGAAAAAGAGGACGTGGACGACCGCATCGGCGACATCATCTGCCGCAGCCTGCGCTTTAAAAAGAGCATCGTGGAGCAGGACGAGACCGAGCAGGGTATGCGCAAAGCGCTGAACTTCGGCCACACCATCGGCCACGGCATCGAGGCCGTCAAGGGCATCAAGGCGGGGGATACCGTGTCCGTCGATTTCGATACGGGCGTAATCACAAACGAAACCACGGGGAAGACCTTTCAGGGCGAACCGTACCCCGAATTCATGCAGAATATCATCAAGGCGGGCGGACTGATCCCGTACATCAACGCGAAAAACAAGAAATAAGGAGGTCGCTATGAATTTCAATATCGTAACCGTCCCCGGCGACGGGATAGGGCCAGACGTTATCGGCGAGGCGGTAAACGTTCTGAACGCCGTCGGCAAAAAATACGGGCACGTTTTCAATTTTACGGAAAAGGCGGCGGGCGGCGTCGCCATAGATACTTACGGCTGTCCCCTGCCGCAGGAAACCGTTGACGCCTGCAAAAAGTCCGACTCCGTGCTGCTCGGCGCGGTGGGCGGTCCGAAATGGGATCATTTGGGCGGCAACGACCGCCCCGAAAAGGCGCTTTTGGGGCTGCGCGGCGAGCTGGGGCTCTTCGCCAACCTGCGCCCCGCTCTGCTTCACAAGCAGCTGAAGGGCGCCTGCCCGTTGAAACCGGAGATCATCGGCGATTCTCTCGATATACTTATCGTGCGCGAACTGACGGGCGGCTTGTATTTCGGCGAACGCGGCAGAAACGAAAACAACACCGCGGCGTTCGACACGCTGCGTTACAGCGAGAAAGAGATAGAACGCGTGCTCCGCGTCGGCTTTGCCGCCGCCTTGAAGCGCAGAAAAAAGGTAACGGTGGTCGATAAGGCGAACATTTTGGAAACTTCGCGTTTCTGGCGGGAGGTTACGGCGCGCGTGGCGAAGGACTATCCCGAAGTGGAGGTGAACTTCCTTTATGTGGATAACTGCTCCATGCAGCTGATACGCAATCCGCACCAGTTCGACGTCATCATTACGGAAAACATGTTCGGCGACATACTGTCGGATGAAGCGAGCATGCTCACGGGCTCGATCGGCATGCTGGCGTCCGCGAGCTTGGGGGAAAGCAAGCTCGGCATGTACGAACCCATTCACGGTTCCGCGCCCGACATCGCGGGGCAGGACCTTGCAAACCCGATCGCTACCGTGCTTTCGGCGGCCATGATGCTCCGCTATTCTTTCGATCTGGAAGAAGAGGCGCAGGCGATAGAAAGCGCCGTAACCAAGGTGCTCGACGAGGGCTACCGCACGGGCGACATTTATTCCGAAGGCTGCAAAAAGGTGGGGACCAAAGAGATGGGGCGCCTTATAGCCGAAAGGATCTGACGGAGTGAGAAAATGAACAGCGACAAAGCGAAAAAAGGACTGGACAAGGCGGCGCACCGTTCGCTCATGAAGGCGCTCGGCTTTACCGACGAGGAGATGAAACTGCCGCTTATCGGCGTCGTTTCGGCGCAGAGCGACATCATTCCCGGCCATACCGAACTCAATAAAATAGCGGAGGCCGTCAAGGCGGGCGTTCGGCTCGCGGGCGGCAATCCCGTTACCGTGCCCGCCATCGGCGTGTGCGACGGCATCGCTATGGGGCACGAGGGTATGAAATATTCCCTCGTTACGAGAGAACTCATCGCCGATTCCATCGAATGCCTCGCCAAGGCGCACGCATTCGACGCCATGGTGCTCGTGCCGAACTGCGACAAGATCGTGCCGGGCATGCTCATGGCGGCGGCACGCGTGAATATTCCCGCCATCGTCTGTTCGGGCGGTCCGATGCTAAACGGATTCATCAAGGGCGAACGCATCAGCGTAACCGAGATGTTCGAGGCGGCGGGCGCCGTGAAGAGCGGCAGGATCAAGGAGGAAGAACTCTGCGAATACGAAAGCGCCGCCTGCCCGACGTGCGGTTCGTGCGCGGGCATGTTCACGGCGAATTCCATGAACTGCGTTACCGAGGCGCTCGGCATGGCGCTCGGCGGCAACGGCACCGTGCCCATGGTATATTCCGAACGGCTCAGGCTTGCCAAGCTTACGGGCATGAAGATCATGGAACTTTTGGAAAAAGACATACGTCCCCGCGATATTCTCACCGAAAAGGCCTTTGAAAACGCGTTTACGGTGGATATGGCGCTGGGGTGCAGCACCAACACCGTGCTGCATATCCCCGCGATCGCGAAGGAGGCGGGCGTAAAGATAGACCTTTCCATGATCAACGAGATCAGCGAAAAGACGCCTAACGTCTGCAAACTCGCGCCTGCGGGCAGGCATTTTATGGTAGATCTTTATCATGCGGGCGGCGTGTACGCGGTGATGAAACAGCTTGCGGACGGCGGGCTTTTGCATACCGACCTCGTTACGGATACGGGCAGAACGGTGGGCGAAAACATTGCGGCTGCGCGCGTTAAGGACGCAAGCGTCATCCGTCCCCTGGACGAACCGTATTCAAAGACGGGCGGCCTCGCCATTCTGAAAGGCAACCTCGCGCCGAACGGCTGCGTGGTCAAGCGCAGCGCGGTCGCGCCGGAAATGCTCGTCAATACGGGCTCGGCGGTCGTGTTCGACAGCGAGGAAGAGGCGATAAAGGGCATTACGGGCGGTGCGGTCAAGGCGGGCGACGTGGTCGTGATCCGCTATGAAGGGCCGAAGGGCGGCCCCGGCATGCGCGAAATGCTCATGCCTACGGCCACCATCTGCGGCATGGGACTGGATAAGACGGTTGCCCTTATCACGGACGGCAGGTTTTCGGGCGCTACGCGCGGCGCGGCGATCGGGCACGTTTCGCCCGAAGCGGCTGTCGGCGGTCCGATCGCCCTTGTGAAAAACGGCGACAAGATCGCCATCGACATGAAAAATTACAGCGTGAACCTTCTCGTGAGCGACGAGGAACTGGAAAAACGCAGAAAGAGTTTTACGCCCGTCGTACACGAAACGAGCGGATATCTGAGCCGCTACGCGCGGCTGGTATCCTCGGCGGACGAGGGCGCTGTGCTGAAATGAAATAAAGGAGCGGATATGGAAAAAGCGAAGATGTTGAGCGGCGCCCGCATTTTGCTGGAATGTCTTGTCGAACAGGGCGTAGATACCGTTTTCGGTTACCCGGGCGGTACCATTTTGAATATTTACGACGAACTTTATAAGATGAACGGCGGGATCAAGCACTATCTCACCGCCCACGAACAGGGCGCGGCGCACGCGGCGGACGGTTACGCCAGGGCGACGGGCAAGGTCGGCGTATGCTTCGCGACTTCCGGCCCGGGCGCGACCAACCTCGTTACGGGCATTGCCACCGCCTATATGGATTCCATTCCCGTCGTGGCGATCACGTGCAACGTGGCGAAAAACCTGCTCGGCCGCGATACGTTTCAGGAAGTGGACATCACGGGCATCACCATGCCCATTACAAAACACAATTATATCGTGAGCGACGTGCGCGAGCTTGCGGACACCGTGCGCGAGGCCTTTTACATCGCAAAGGAAGGCCGCCCCGCGCCCGTGCTCATAGACATCACTAAGGACGCGACCGCGCAGATGTGCGAGTATACGCCCAAGGCGCCGCGCGAATACAAGCCGAAAAAATTCACTGCGGAGCGCGATCTCGAAAAGGCCGTGGAGATGCTGAACGCGGCGAAACGCCCCTTTGTGGTGAGCGGCGGCGGCGTGATAACCTCCGGCGCGGACAAAGAGCTTTACGAATTTGCGGAAAAGCTCAACTGCCCCGTTGCGTCCACGATGATGGGGCTGGGTTCCTACCCGACCACGGCGGAAAAATTCACGGGCATGATCGGCATGCACGGTACGAAAGCCTCAAATCTCGGCATCAACAACGCCGACGTGGTTGTGGCGATCGGCATGCGCTTTTCCGACAGAGTAACTTCGGACACCGCGCGTTTCGTCAATAATGCGAAAATCATCCATATCGACGTGGATGCTGCGGAAATCCGCAAGAACGTGAAGATCACGCAGGAACTTGTGGGCGACGCGAAGGAAGTGCTCAAAGCGCTCAACGCGCGCATTAAGCCGATCGGCGACGGCGCGTATCTGAAGGAAATCGCCGCATACAAGGCTGACTTCCCGCATAAAGATAATGAAAGCGCGCCGCTCAACCCCGAATATATACTGAAGAAAATATACGAATTTACCGACGATAAAGCCGTTGTTACGACCGAGGTAGGGCAGAACCAGCTTTGGACTGCGCAGTTCGGCAAATATTTGCGGCCGAGAACGCTTATTACTTCGGGCGGTCTCGGAACGATGGGATTCGGCACGGGGGCGGCAATGGGCGCAAAAGTCGCGCTCAAAGACGAATATCCCGTAATCGCCATTGCGGGCGACGGCAGTTTCAGAATGAACTGCAACGAGCTCTGTACTCTGCAGCATTACAACATTCCCGTGATCATTGTGATCATGGACAACCATGCGCTGGGCAACGTGCGGCAATGGCAGACGATGTTCTACGGCAAGCGTTATTCGGAAACGACGCTCGACCGCGGGCCCGATTTCGTGAAACTTGCCGAAGCCTACGGCATAGACGGGTACAGGGCGGAAAACAAAGAACAGTTCGATAAAGCTTTGAAAAGCGCGCTCGCAAAAAATCTCCCCGCCGTGATAGACGCGGAAATAGACATGGACGAGTTCATTCTCCCCATGGTGGCGCCGGGCAATTCCATCAAGGAAATGATGTCGGAAAAACCCAAATCGTAAAGGAAAAAGCACCGATACGGTGCTTTTTTAATGCGGGAAGACAAATGCGAAAAATATAAAAAATAATAATGTATATATTATGTAATTTTGTGCATATTTTCATAAAAAGGCGTTTTTATTCGAAAATCCTATTGACAAACCGCTTTCAGAATGATATAATATGAACATAAATTTTTTATAATGAAAGAAAAACTAAGCGCGCTTAGTTTTTTTCGCCTCATACGGCGAAAAAAACTAAGCGCGCTTAGTTTTTTTCGCCTCATACGGCGAAAAAAACTGCGCTTTGCTGCTTTTTTTCCATCGTTAAAACGGTACGCGCCGCTTATAGATAAACTATGCGGCCGCGGACTGAAAAAAATATTGGAGGTCAGATATGGCAAAAGCATGGAAGAAGATCGCTTCGATCGCTTTGGTGGCGGCAATTGCGATCCCGTCCGCCTTTTCTTTGGCCGCGTGCAAAGATAAAGGCCCCGGAAACAATACTTCAGGCTTGAAACAAGGCACCTACCGTACTCATACCGTAGTGCTGCCGAGCAATTGGAACGAACTGACATACGAAGATAACAACGACAGACAGATTTTGGATTATCTCGTCAGTTCTTTCTATGAATACGATTATAAGTTTGACGAAGCAAAGGGCGGCAAATTTAAAGCCGACGGCACGGTCAACGCGGAAGCGATCGTTCACGGCGGGTTCGACGTAAAATATTCTGCGGCAACAAAGCTCGAGGACGTTACCGATTCGGTGGACGCGAAATGGGGCTATACCGATGCGCAGAAACAGGCCGGCGGTTATGCTTATAAAATCACCCTGCGTCAGGACTTGAAATGGGACGACGGCACGCCGATCGACGCTACCGATTTCGTCTATACGATGCAGCAGCAGCTCGACCCGCTGTTCCAGAACATGCGCGCTTCCACGTTTTACAACAATATCACCATTAAAAACGCGCGCAATTACGTTTACCAGAATTCTACGGGGTGGTTTCCTGCCAGCGGGCCTTACAGCGAATATACGGAAGAACTTGACGATAAGCTGATTTTTACAATCGGAAACAGCGAAGAAAACGCCGCTTACGGCAAAGCCGTCTGCGATATGAGGACCTTGTTCGGATTCCCCGATTCTTATGATGCAAAAACTGCTGCCGAATATTTAGTCGGAAACGGAGTTGAAGGCGTTACTGCCGATCAGATACTGGCTTTGAACGGAAAGACGTTTAAACAGATTAAAGCTGATGAAGGAATGACCTCGACTTGGAATGCCCTGTATAAATGGTGGGGCGAAGTCCCGAACGAACAGTTGCATTTCTTCGTAACGGAATACACTTATCCCGAATTGTCGTTTGACAACGTAGGCCTTTACAGTCCGTCCAAATACGAACTCGTCGTATGCCTGGACAACCCCATTCAATGTCTGAAAGAGGACGGTTCTCTTTCTTACGAGGCGGCTTACAGCTTCCAGAGCCTGCCCCTCGTGAAAAAGGATCTGTACGAAAAATGCAAGAAAGAACCCGTTGCCGGTTCTACGTTGTGGACAAGCAATTACAACTCTTCCGTGGAAACGAGCGCAAGCTGGGGCCCATACAAACTTACGCAGTTCCAGGGCGGCAAATCCTATACGTTGGAAAAGAACCCGAATTGGTTCGGCTATGCGCTGGAAGACAATAAAAATCAGTATAATATCACTAAAATAACCTGCGAAGTCCTGGCGGATACCAACACGCAATGGATGAGCTTTTTGAGCGGACAGGTCGACGAAATCGCCCTCGACGTTACACATAAAGACGATTACAGAAATTCCAAGTATACGTTATATTCGCCTAATACGGGTACTTTCGGCTTGAATCTGTACGCGGATCTCAACGTGCTGAAAGAGGGGAAACGCAATAACGGCATACTCGCCATCAAGGATTTCCGCAAGGCCATTTCCTTGTATCTCGACAGAGACGATTATAACGCCACCTGCTATACTTCGCACAGATCGTGCTACGGCATTATGGGACCTGCTTATTATTACGACGTGGAGAACGGCGGCGTGTACAGGGATACCGAATATGCAATGAAAGCTCTTCTGCGGGTTTACGGCTTTACCGAAAACGATAACGGCAGTTGGACGGACGGTAAAAATACCTACCCCGGATATGAGGACGCCTACGAGGCCATGAACGGCATGAACCGCGACCTCGCGAAACAGCTGGTAGACAAGGCTTACGACGAACTTACCGCGAATGCCGAAAAATACGGCTATGACGCGAATAAGCAAATTGAACTGAAATTCGGTACTTCCGAAAGTAACGAATCGACACAACGCCAGTATAACTATTTCAAGAGCATGCTCGAAGATATGGTTAAGGGGACCAAACTGGAAGGAAAACTCAACGTTACGTTCGATGCTTCTTTCGGCTCGAAGTGGGCGGAGGAATTCAAGAGCGGTTCTTATGATCTCGCGGCAGGCACCGGATTTACCGGCGGTCCGTTCGATCCCGCAGGGTTCCTGCAATGCTATCTCGATCCCGAGGCGGGGTTGATGTATTCGAATTGGTGGGATACCAAAACCGAACAGATGACGTTTACTATGCCCGAAGGCGATTACGAAGGCGCGGGAGAAAAGCTCACGATGAGCATTTATAACTGGTACTGCTGCCTGAACGGCATTGCGGAATCGCGCGGACAGGTAAATACGTATAACTGGGGAGCGGGTGCAATTCCCGAAACGGCGAGACTTCAGCTGCTTGCCGCGTTGGAAGAAGTTACGCTCAATCAATACTATACCATCGTAACGACTTCTCAGTACGACGCTGTGGTTACGGGAGCAAAGAACAGCTACATCACGACTGAATATAATATGTTCATGGGCTTCGGCGGTTACAGATATATGGTAGTAAATTATACCGATTCCGAATGGACGTCGTACGTTCAGTCTAATAACGGAGATTTGTCTGCCGAATACAAAAAGCAAGCGTAAAGATCGTCAATGGTAATTTTCGGGGGGCGGAAGTGTTTTTTTCCGCCCCCTTTATTTACGGTAACAAACGAAAAACAGGGCGCGCTGCCGCCCGAAACGAGAAAGCGGTTTACTTTTTTTACAGATTATGGTATGATTAAGCAGGCTGACGGAATAATGCATAAGTCGGAGGCGCTGCTCTCGAAAGGGGACCCGCTCAAAAAGAAGGAGATCTCGGATTATGTATATGTTTAAGTACGTAATGAAGCGTCTCGGTCTGATGCTGATGACGTTCTGTATCATTATGCTGATGTGTTTCGTCCTCATTAAGCTGCTGCCGATCGTCGTAACCGTACAGCAGGGGCAGGACGCGAACATCATTTACAATCAGCTCGAAGCGAGAGGTTATATCTGTAACGTCGTGTATAATGCTTCAACGCAGACATGGACTTATGATACCGTTCCCATAATGACGCAGCTGGGCCACTACCTGCAGAGAATTTTTCAAGGTGATTTCGGTATCGGCGTTTCTATGGCGGAATACCGCAATCAGTCTGTCTGGAAGGTGTTTACGGAAAAACTGCCTCCTACGGTATTGATCAATGTATATTCCACGCTCATCGGCGTTCCTATCGGTCTCGGTTTGGGGATTTTGGCGGCGCTGAAAAAGAACAAATGGCAGGATCAGGTGATATCCGTAGGCGTTATTCTGCTCATATCCGTGCCGTCCATAGTTATGGGGTTGATCATACAATACGTATTTTGTTTTAAATTACAGCTTTTTCCGCTGACAATGAATTCGGGGTACGATTATTTTTCCTGGTCGATGTTCAAATCCATGCTGCCCGCCGTTTTCTCCCTGTGTCTGAGTTCGATTGCCGGGTATGCGCGATTTACGCGGGCCGAACTGACGGAAGTTTTGACCAGCGAATTTATGCTGTTGGCCCGTACGAAAGGCCTTACGCGCGGACAGGCTACTTTCAGGCATGCGCTGCGTAACGCAATGGTGCCTATTTTTCCGATGATATTAAGCGAATTCGTGCTCGTATTGAGCGGGTCGCTCATTATTGAAAAAATGTTTTCCATTCCCGGCGTGGGCAGATTGTATCTGGATTCCATTATGTATCAAGACTACGATTTCTTTATGCTGCTTTCGGGTTTTTACACCTTTGTGGGACTGTTTGCCGGCATAATTACCGATATTAGCTACGGGTTCATTGACCCGAGAATTCGTATGGGGGCGAAATAATATGGAAAATAATCAATTCGAAAAGATCCCCAAGGAAAAGTTCGAGTTTGCCTCCGCGCGGGATATGTCGCACGATAAAAAACTCGAAACCAAACCACGCAGCTACATGCGGGACGCCTTTTCCCGGTTCTGCAAAAACAAAGGTTCGGTCGTAGGGGCGGTCATCATTATTTTTCTCATTTTGTTCGCCATCATCGTGCCGTTTTTAACGCCCTACCAGGTTGCGTATACGGATACTTATTACGTGCGCACGCTGCCTAAAAACAAGCTGTTTGAAAATACCTCTTTCTGGGACGGCTGTGAAGAACGCAACGACGGGCAGATATCTTTTACTTATTATTACGCAATGGGGCAGGAAACGGGCCATAATGCAGTCAAAGATCAAAAATTCTCGGTGAACGACGAAGGCATTTACAATTACCGTTTGGACAGCTACCATAAGACGGGTACGATCTACCTCAATTTTACGATGGAAGAATATCGTGCGTTGCAGCAGTATCAGGACGAAAGCCATCGGCAGGTCATCTATCCTACCGTGCGGCTGAAAGATCGTCCGCAGGCGCCGCAGGATAATAAAGACGCAAATTATTATTTCAAGACGACCGGTACTTCTAAAACGCAGATCGTTTACGACAGCGACGGCAACGTTATTCCCGTCTACTGGCAGTATGAAGCGGGCACGGGGACGGATCAGTATACTTCGACCATGCGGATCGAGGGGGAGGACGGATTCGTCGGCGAAGACGGCAAAACATATTACTATGCCTACGCCAGAGTTACCTCTTCGGGAGTGGAATGCCGCGTGAATTATTACGAATATTATATTTACCAGCACAGCGCCGTTCTGAAAGACGGCATCACCGAACCGTATTTTCTGTTCGGAACCACGGGTACGGGACAAGATATTCTCACTTGTTTGGCGTCGGGCGCCCGTTTTTCCTTTATTTTCGCCATCTGCGTGGCGGCGATTAACCTTATCGTCGGCGCGATATACGGTTCGATAGAAGGATATTACGGCGGAAAGATAGACCTCGTTATGGAACGTATCGCGGATATACTCGCCGCGGTGCCTACGATGATCGTCATTACGCTGTTAAAACTGCATATGGGCGGTTCAAGCCACATCCTTGTGCTGTTCTTAGCGTTCTTCCTTACGGGGTGGATTGCAATGGCGCACACAACGCGCATGCAGTTCTACCGATATAAAAATCAGGAATATGTGCTCGCGGCGAGAACGTTAGGCGCGAAAAACGGGCGTATCATCTGGAAACATATTTTCCCGAATGCGCTGGGAACGTTGGTTACGAGCTGCGCGCTCGTGATACCCAGCATGATATTTACTGAAACCAGCCTTTCCTATTTGGGCATAATCAATTTATCTTCGGGCAACATCACCAGCGTGGGAACGTTGATTTCGGCGGGGCAGAGTTATCTTGCGACCGCGCCCTTCATGTCGCTTTTCCCCTCCGTCTTTTTGGTCTTATTGATGCTGAGTTTCAATTTGTTCGGCAATGGACTGCGCGACGCGTTCAACCCGTCCTTGCGCGGTGCGGAGGATTGATATGGAAAACAGAGAAACAAAACTCGAGGTAAACGACCTCAAAATATCTTTCCGCACGACGAACGGCAAGGTGCAGGCCGTCAGAGATATCAGTTTCAAGCTTTTTAAGGGAGAAACGCTCGCCATCGTAGGAGAGAGCGGTTCGGGAAAATCCGTTACCACGCGTGCGGTATTGGGTATTTTAGCGGCGAACGCCATTAAAGAGGGCGGCGAGATCATCTATGACGGGCAGGATCTGATGAAAATTTCCGAAGAGGATTTTCACCGTATCCGCGGCGATAAAATCGCCATGATCTTTCAAGACCCGCTTTCTTCGTTGAATCCGATCATGCGCGTGGGCAAACAGCTGACCGAAGCTATGCTTATCAAGGGCAGATTGAGCCAGAAAGAAGCTCGGCGCGATTTCAACGCCATGCTGCGGCGCCTGAATGAAAATATGGATGCCGCACAAAAAGAAAAAGACGCGGGCAATGCTGAGAAATGCAAAGCATTCGATAAATTCGAATACAAACACCTTGAACTGGAAAACGCCTATAACCATGCAAAGGAAGCGGCTGTGGACTGCGTGCAGGACATTGACGATCTCGTTTTTGAAATCGAAAAGCACGCGGCAAAAACGCTGACTGCGGATGCAAGAGAAATAATTTCCCTTGCGGAAGACAGTATAGAGCGTTATGTCGTATGGTCAAGGGCGCAAGAGCTGAAAACAGAAGTCGAAAAGCTGAAAGATTTGATAAAAGTACCGTTGACGGCGGTCGTCGGGCGAGGGATAAAGCAAATGCTCCGCAAAAAGAGCGAACCGTTTGCTTTCCGGGACGAGGAGATAACGGCGTGTCTGAAAAAAATCAGGGAAATACTTGCGGAGGCTGCGGCGTTTGAAATGCCAAACTTCTTCGCAATGGGGTATTATCTGACTTTTTCGGATAAACCGTTGCCCGAAACGGACGTAGTTTCGCTTAACGAATATCTGCGCCGCTATCTCGATGAAAATTTTATGCTGGACTTCATCGAGCATGCAAAAAACGGCCTTATTTATTCGCACGGGAAATCGATCGAACGTAAAAAGGAGGCGCTCGAAACGATTTCAAGCCATAAGAGCGTATTTGCAAAAAGCAAACTCGACAAACACGAGGCGGATGCCGCTGCGAAACTGTTGACTGCCGCCGTGGAAAATGCGATCGATCGGTTGGAGGTCGTTAAGGATAACAGCGCGTATACTTTCGGTACGAGCCTGCGTGCGGCTATCAGACAGTATTTCAACGGTATCGTGCGCAACAATAAAGAAGAAAAGCGGTTTGCAAAGCAGACGGCGGCATATAAGCGTAAAACGGCGCGCGGCAAGACACCCGATTATGTGGTAGCGGATAAAAAACTGGTCGATTTGGAAAAGGCCGCCGAGGATATCTTAAACGTTCTATCGCGCGTAGAAGAAGATTTTTCCCGTTCGATCGAAGAGGGGAACGATGTAGACTTTAACGCGCGTACCGTCGGTTTTATAGAATATTTGAAATCGAAAGCCTCCGCCGTCGCCTATAAAGTAACGCGCCGCATGGCGAAAATGCGTGCGCTTAAATTGCTCGAAGAGGTAGGAATACCCGAACCTCGCAAACGCTATAAACAATATCCGTTTGAATTTTCGGGCGGTATGCGCCAGCGTATCGTCATTGCGATCGCGCTTTCGGCAAAACCGGACATTCTCATCTGCGACGAGCCGACAACCGCGTTGGACGTTACCATTCAGGCGCAGATTCTGGAACTGATCAACAAAGTAAAAAAACAGCGGCAGCTTTCCGTTATTTTCATTACGCACGATTTGGGTGTGGTTGCGAATATGGCGGACAGAGTCGCGGTTATGTACGCAGGTAAGATTGTGGAGATCGGCACGGCCGACGATGTGTTTTATTCGCCCGCGCATCCCTATACTTGGGCGCTTTTGTCCTCTATGCCCGATTTGGATACAAAAGAAAAACTGGAGGCAATCCCGGGGACGCCGCCCAACATGATTTATCCGCCTAAGGGCGACGCGTTTGCGGAGCGCAATAAATATGCGCTGAAAATCGATTTTGAACAGCAGCCGCCAATGTTCCGCATTTCTGATACGCACTATGCCGCGACATGGCTGCTGCATCCCGATGCTCCCAAGATTGATCCGCCTAAATCGGTATCCGATCGGATAGAACGCATGAAAGCGCGTGCGTCGGCGAAAAAAACGGAGAAGAACGCAAAATTCAAGTCCGAGATTTCCGCCGATAAAAAGACGGAAAAAGACAGAAAAAGCAGGAAAGCCGAAGGCTCCGCGAAATCGGAATAGGAGGTATTCGTCATGGAAAACGAAAAAGAAGTTTTGTTGAGAGTCGAACACCTTTCACAATATTTTAAGATGGGACCGGGATCCGAGCTGAAAGCAGTGGACGACGTAAGTTTCGATATCAAAAAAGGCGAGGTGTTCGGTCTTGTCGGCGAATCCGGCTGCGGCAAGACGACGACGGGGCGTTCCATCATTAAGCTTTACGATATTACGAGCGGCAGCGTGTATTTTAAAGGCCAGCGCATCTGCGCGGGAACGCGTTCTTATAAGGAAGAGATTAAACGTGCGCGTGCGGAATGCCGCAAAACGGTCAAGGAATTGACTGAAAAATGTGCGGCGGAAATCAGTCAGGGCGCGGACAAGGCGCAGACGGAAGAAAAATATCGTGCGTTGAGAGAATCTGCAGAGGCTGAATGTGCCGCCGTAGTGGAAAAAAACGTAAAATTAAAAGCAGCCGCCGTTCATGACCATAAGTTCTGCGATAAAGATTTCGCGCGGCGGGAAACGGAGCGCATAACCGAAAAGATGAACGCGGAACTCTCTCTTTGTGCTACGGAAGAGGATAAAAACGCATGCAGGGACAGATACCGCGAAATATTACGTATTGCGAAAAAACAGAGAATCGTCAATCGGATTCAAATGATCTTTCAAGATCCGATCGCTTCGCTTAATCCGCGAATGACCGTTCGGGATATCATCTCGGAAGGACTGGTTATCCAAGGCATCAAGGATAAACAATATATCGACGAAAAGGTTTACAATATACTTGAAAAAGTCGGACTGGTGCGCGAACATGCTGGGCGATATCCGCATGAGTTTTCCGGCGGTCAGCGTCAGAGAATAGGCATTGCGCGTTCGGTGATCATGGAACCGGAACTCATTATAGCCGACGAACCCGTTTCCGCTTTGGACGTATCCATACAGGCGCAGGTAATCAATCTGTTGAACGAATTGCGCAGAGAACTCGGTATTACCGTTTTGTTCATAGCGCACGATCTTTCCGTCGTAAAATATTTTTCGGACAGGATCGGCGTTATGTATTTCGGAAAGATGGTGGAACTTGCCGCTTCGGACGAATTGTTTTCGCATCCGCTGCATCCGTATACCAAATCGCTGCTGTCCGCAATTCCTCTGCCGGACCCGCAGTATGAAAAGGAACGCAAGCGTATTACTTATAACCCGCTTGCGGAACACGACTATTCTGTCGATAAACCCGAAATGAGGGAGATAACAAAAGGACATTTTATCTACTGCAACGCGGCGGAATTTGAAAAATACAAGGCGGAAATGAATTCGTAATATGAAATCGTTTGTGCCTTATCTCATAACCGCGGGCGTGGGTATCTCTGTTACGTTGCTCGTCGCTTTGACGCGGGGCGGTTTTACTGAAACCGACTTGCAAATTCAAATGCAGATCTGGAGCGACGCATGCTTTGCGACCGGAGTTTTCCTGACATGCGGGGGACTGATCGTCGTTGCGAGCAACGGCGGCGTTTTCGATATGTTCGGCTATTCGATGACCTTGCTCTTGAGTGTGTTCCTTTCCTCTAAGGTCAAGAGAAAGTATAAGACGTTTTATGACTACAGGGAATCGAAAAAAGAGAAAAAACGCAGTTTTTCCTATGTTCTTATCGTCGGTCTTTGTTTTATCGCATTCGCAGGCGCGTTTTTGATTGCGTATTACAACGTCGGATGACGCGCATTGACCGCAAGTTTTCGGATGTTCTTTAACCGTTTGAAAAAACGTAAAATAAATAGCAGGTATTGAAATAAAACGCAGGCGCGCCGCAGGGAGCGCCGCGTTTTTTGCACCGTTGGCGGATCGGTGCTATACGCGGAGAGAACCGCGCGTTCGGAGGATATAAAATGGGATGGTTGGAGCTGTGCGCGACGGCGGTTGCCTTAGCGATGGACGCCTTTGCCGTGGCGATATGCCGAGGTTTGGAAATGAAAAAACTGAACGTAAAGCACTTGCTGCTGATCGCGTTCATGTTCGGATTATTTCAAGCGCTAATGCCGCTGATCGGTTGGGCGGTCAGCGTACAGTTCAAAAAATATATTGAACCTGTGGATCATTGGATAGCGTTCGGACTGCTCGTCTTTATCGGAGTCAAGATGATTGCAGAAGCATTTAAAGGAGAGGAAGAAAAAAAAGATTCGCTCAATTTTAAAATGCTTCTGCTCATGTCTGTAGCGACGAGCATAGATGCGCTTGTAGTAGGCATTACCTTTGTTGCGACGGAAACGAACGTATGGACGGGCTGTTTGCTTATCGGACTCGTAACTTTCGTTATTTCGGCGTTAGGGGTATTTCTCGGAAATAAGGTGGGAAACAGGTTTTCGAACAAGGCCGAGATTTTCGGCGGGGCAGTACTTATTTTGATCGGCTTAAAGATCTTGCTTGAACATCTCGGCGTGATTGCATTTTAGTCGATTAATCGATGAAATTCGTTGAAAACCAAAAGTTTACCTGAAAGCATTTTGCGAAAGAGGGAACGCAGTGCGCGTTCCCTTTTATTGTCGAAAAATTGACATCTGAAGAAAAAAAGGATATAATTACGGCATGAACGATAAACTGAAATTTCCCGTCAAGATAAAAAACGAAAGCCGCAGAAAACGAGAACGTACAAAAAAGAAAGCGGAAAAACTGCTTTGCAGGCTGGAAAACGGCGAATCGGTGCGGTTGTACGATTTTACGCCGCGGTTTGCCGTAAGCGTGTTGCTTGCCTACGCGGGGTTTTTTGCGATTGATATATATTTTATCGTTACGGCAGAACGCCGCGCGGCGGCGATCATGGCGGGCGCAGTGCTTTTGGTAAGTTTGCTCGCGCTGCTTTGGTATTTTTTGGTGAATGCCGCAGTGTTGGACGCAACGGGAATTCGGCGCGGCAGACTTTGGATTTCTAAACGGGAAGCCTACTGGTATTCGGAATATCACGAGAGGTTCAAAGAGCAAAAAATTTATGTCGGCAGACGGGTAAGCGAACAGGACGAAGCGACGGAAAAGAAAACTTCGCTGATCGTGTTTCAATGTCTAAGTCAATATCCCGCTGCGCTTGAATATATTCTCGGAGAGCCGGCAGAGGCGCCGCGAAAACCGTTTATAAGGGGAAAACGATAATGGCAGAAAAAAATGCAAAAAAAAGGCGTGCAGAAAAACGCTCAAAATTGCAAAGGTTGTATAACGTGCAAGAAAAACAGGCGGAAGACATTCCCGTTAATGCCGACGAAAATACTGATAAAGAAAAAAACGTTGCAGACGCGGTTCGGGAAAGGCGGAAGGAGGAAAAAGTTTTCTGCCCGAAGTGCGGCGCCGAACTTGAAAGCCGTAAAACCACCTGTCAAAATTGCGGTTATAAAGGTTATGTGCCCTTGAGCAATGCGCAGAGCAAAAAAATCAGACGGATTTTGTTTGTTGTGTTCGGCGCGGTCGCCGTGGCGATACTGATATGGCGTATTCTTTAAAGAACGCAAAAAAATGAAAAAAGGTCCTCTGCGAGGACCTTTTATGTTTGTTTGATGCCGGAATTTCAAAAAAATCTTTACTTTAACGGTTGGACGATATGCCGTACATTTCCTTAAAACTATGATTAATGTTTTATGCAGATGTCAAGGATCGGTTGATTTGTAGTTTTGAGTATCGCCGCAAAATGCAGTTTGAAATTATCGTTGAAAATACCTTAGCGGTATAAAATGTGAAAAAAGAGTTCATAATCGGATTATCTTCGGCGTAAAGCCGTCATGGAGGTATTTCGAATATGAACCCTTTTTCTGAAAAACCGATCGATCTCGAAGCGTCGCTGACAAACTGGAAAGACATGTATCCCAAAGCTTACGACAAAAACGAAACCGATCCCTATACCAAAACGCGCATCATTTTAATGAACGGTACGGAATACGATGCAAACTGGTTTTCGCATTGTTTCATGCGCCATACCGACGATCTCGCGCTCAGGCAGAGCCTCGGACTCTGCCGATTCGTCGAAAAACAGCAGCAGCAAAAACTTTCCATGCTCAAACCCGTCGACGAAACGATTCTGGAAACGACCATCGCTTACGAACAGCTTGCCGTGGACCTTACGGCGGAGCTCGCCAAGCGCGAAAAGGATTTTCACGTAAAAAAAGCGCTTGATTTTGCCCTTTTGGAGGATTTTGACCATCTCTATCGTTATGCCGATCTTTTGGAAGAGGACGACGGCATACACGCCGAAAATCTGGTTGGCAGATATACCGAGATCATGCCGGGGCGCCCGACCGTCGCACATCACCGCCACCCTGTGGATAACGTCAAACGCAATATTATCGGGCTGAAAAGCGACAAGCAGACCGTACTCGACACGATGATCATCACCGCGGCGGAACAGCAGACCATGAACTATTATATGAATCAATCGGGCTTCTATAAAAACGACAAGGGCAGAAAACTCTACGAGGAGATATGCCTTGTGGAAGAGGAGCACGTTACGCAGTACGGATCGCTGATGGACAGCACTGCGGGCTGGTTCGAGATGATGCTGTGGCACGAATACGTGGAATGTTACCTGTATTGGTCGTGTTTCGAAACGGAAACGGACAGGCGCATCAAAAAGATCTGGGAAGAGTTCCTCGTAACGGAGATTTCCCACCTGCATGCGGCGGAGAAACTTCTTAAAAAATACGAAAAGAAAGATCATGCCGCAATCATCGGGGACGGAACTTTCCCCGCTCCGGTATCTTTGCATGAAAATATCGATTACGTGCGCGGGATTCTGAACGATACAGTACAGTTCACGGGCGTTGAGGCCGACTACAAAAATATTTCCGACATCAAACCGGACGGAAGATATTTCCAATATCAGAAACTCGTCAATTCGCCGATCAATTCCGTTCCGTCGCATACCGTGATAAAGGAATATATAGAAAAGAAGGGGACGGATTATCGTTTTGAAACCGCGGAAAACCCGATCAAGGCGCTCCGCGACAGAAAGAAGGACAATATATCCGTGGGCGTCGCGCCTTCTGCGGCGCAGAGCACGGGATTTAAACCCAATAAGTAATGAGCCGAGCGGCGGTTTGCGGACCGCCGCTTTTGCGCGTTTGTGTTCATTTTGCTTAAGGAATGTGTCCGTTTTGCAGTTTTGTTTGCACGTATTGACAAATCGCACGCGCAAGGTTAAAATAATTTTAAAGAAAAAATTTCCGTAAAAGGAGGAAAATCATGGCAAGGACGATTTTAAACGAAATTAGCTACTGCGGCGCGGGCTGCAGAAAGGAGCTTGCGGGCGAACTTGCGAGAAAGAACATGAAGCGGGCTTTTGTCGTTACGGACAAAGATCTGATCAGATTCGGCGTGGCGAAGATGGTGCTCGACGAACTCGACAAGGCAGATGTGAAATACGAAGTTTTTGACGACGTCAAGGCAAACCCCACCACGAAAAACGTAAAGGACGCGCTTGCGGCGTTCAAGGCGTTCAACCCCGACGTGATAGTCGCGGTCGGCGGCGGTTCGGTTATAGATACGGGCAAGGCCGTCGGGATCATCGCGAACAATCCCGAATTTGCGGACGTCGTTTCCCTTGAGGGGAACGCTCCGACGAAAAACAAAGCTTTTCCGATGATTTGTTTTGCAACTACGGCGGGCACGGCGGCGGAAGTTACCATCAATTACGTCATCACGGACGAAGCGGCGCACAGGAAACTCGTCTGCGTCGATCCCAACGACATACCGTTTTTGTCTTTCAACGACGCGGAAATGATGATGAGCATGCCGAAGGGGCTGACCGCCTCCACGGGCATGGACGCGCTTACGCACGCCATTGAAGGTTATATCACGCTTGCCGCAAATCCGCTGACGGATCTGCTTTGCTGGAACAGCATCAAATTCATTGCGGAAAACCTTAAAAACGCCGTGGATAACGGTAAGGACGTGCAGGCGAGAGAGGGGATGGCTTACGGTTCTTACGTGGCGGGCATGGCGTTTTCCAACGTCGGCCTCGGTATCGTGCATTCTATGGCGCATCCGCTCGGCGCGCGGTTCGACACGCCGCACGGCGTTGCGAACGCGTTGCTTCTGCCGTACGTAATGGAATACAATAAACCGTATTGCAAGAAAAAATACGCGGACATTGCGCGCGCTATGGGCATATGCGTAAACGATTTGAATGAAGACGCTGCTGCCGACGCCGCGATCGAGGCCGTGAAAAAACTCAGTCTTTCCGTCAACATTCCTCAGCACCTGAGCGAGATCGGTATAAAGGAAGGCGATTTAAGGCAGCTCGCCGAAGACGCTTTTATAGATCCCTGCACCGGCGGAAACCCGCGCCCGACGAGCGTGGAAGATATTTTAGACATCTATAAAACAGCGCTATGAAGCAATAAAGACGGCCGATCGGCCGCCTTTATTGTTTTCCGACGATTTCGTAAATGTCGCGTCGTGCAAGGTTTTCAAAATATTTTTTCAGCTCCAAATTTTTATCCCGCTTTTCTTTGGGATAAGAACCGTACCTTTTTCTGACGTCGCGCATGGCGACGTTGCGGCTGCGATAGCCCCATTGCCCCGGTTTCAGGTTTCGGCCTCTTTTAGAATGTTTTCCGACTCACGCCTTGTCGGCGTGGCGGTATTTTTCATATATTTCCTCCTAAAAGAAAATAAACGTATACGCTTGCCTTTAAGGTGTGCGTATACGTCGCGTTTGGTGGAACGTCCGTTTTTAAAAGAGAACCTAACTTTAATCACGAATGGACGAAGTGCTTGGTTAGAAAACTCCATTACCATAAATAAGGTTTTCTAAAACATTCCATAGCTACTTTAAAGTCTATATCGTCTCGAAATTCCTTAAATGAAATGGGATAACTTGTATAAAGTTTATTTTCTGGTGCAAAAAGCGCTTGTTCCCAATAATTATTATTTTTATCACAAAGCCCTAAACTGTATGCAGCGGAAAACATACCGCCTATGATTTTATCCTTATGGAATGAAATATTTAGCGTAAATGTTTCATTTGGTTTAATTCGCTTTTCTAATATTTCAGAATAAGACAACAGTTCATATGTAATACAAAAATCAACATTATGTTGTGTTTTGAATAGACAAGTTGATTTTTTAAGATTACTAATGATATAGATGCATTACTTCCGTTTTGCCTGTATTCTTAAATTCAAATCTTTGTATTACCCAATTAGTTCTATCCAAATCGCTTTTATCATAAATCGCTCGAAATCTGCTACCCGTATCAACTCCTGTAAGATTAGATACAAAAACATCCAAATCCGCAGTTTTCTTTTTTAGTTTGCTAAATTGCTCAAAATCCCAAAAATTTATTATTTCAAAATCCGGTTTATCTTCTATCAATTTTTTCTTTTCTTCTTCTTGCCGTTTTTGCTCTTCACGCTTATATTTGTATTTAGTAATTAAAAAAGTACCTAATGATCCTAAAACGGCTCCAATTATTGTAGTTAAAATAGGAATAAGTATTTCTAACATAGATTCTCCATTTGCGTTAAGTATATTTAAAAAATATTTCGTTTACCGCTTCGTGCAATAGCTGAAATGATTTTTTGTCGCTTTTATCGTTTATTTTTTTGTCGTAAAAGCGTTCTCTTAAATCCTGCCACATTTTCGGACCTTTAATTTTGCGAAATTGTTCGCTTACGTTTATCATATCGGGCAACTGTTCAAATTTCCAAATTTGGGGCGTTTTACCCTTGTAATGCCGTAAGATTTCAGTGTTTTCTGTACCGTTATTTAGTATTTTTTCAGAATTACTATATAGTAACACGTAATGATTTTTGACTTCTCTGTATCTACCATTTTTAACGTTATAGCGGAAGTACTATCTTTGCAATTATCAAATCCTTCTTCGATAACAAGAGGATTTAATAAATCGATAAAGAGTTTCTTTACGTCCTTTTCTGATAAATTATATTTGTTTTTATGTAATATTATTTGAAAATCCAAGTCGAATCATTTATTATGATGACGTATTACCAAATGCCGTTTTGCGCTTCCGACAAGACGACAATCGAAAGTTAATCCGCTCTCACGGATTTTATCTCGTATGTGTTCGATTCAGACGAGAAATTTTTTATGCCATTTTTGGATTCCGGTTTATTTTTATTGAAAGTTTCTTGCAAAAAGAAAGCGTTATAAATAGTTTCGTTAGAAAAAAGGAAATCATTAACGATAACCGTATCCATTTTGTCTAACATTCGTTGTGCAACAACTCCTGTTCCACCGAATAAATCGCAAAACGAATGGCCGTTGCAATGAGATCGAATAATTTTTGCAATCCAATCGGCGAGCTTATATTTACTACCTGTATATCGTCTGTTCCAAATTTCAAACGCCATTTGTAAATCCTTTTAATATGGTTAAAGTTGATTTTTTATATATGCAATAAATTCTAAAATATCGTAAGACTTTCCCAAAGGAATAACTTTATAGTCTGATTCAAATTGCACGTCTGAATTTTCGGGAGTAAGATGTTTTATGATAAAATAATTGGTGTCATTCATCATTTGTTTTGTTGCACCGCCTGTAAGATAAAAAGTGAATGAAGTTAAGTTCTGTAATAATGATAAAACATCACTTTTGTTGTAGGGAAAAATAACTCTAACATATAAATCACGTTCATTCTCATGAGATTTGTAGTTGTTCACATAAGGTCCAAGAACATCAATATACTGAATGTTTGTGTTTTTATTTTTACAGAATAATGCAAACTCAATCCCATTGCGAATGCAAGAAGAACGAATTTCAGCAGTTTTTCCATCTGTTGTCGCCATGTCGATTTGATCATATGAGCTTAATGAAGGTATTAAAGAAAAGTATGGCTTTTTTATAATTGCATTAAGAACTTTTTCGCTAATGCGTTCAGACAAAATTCCTGTAACAGCATCAATATGTTTTGTCTTTTCATGCCTAATAGTAGAGCTATTTGCACCGTGTGGATTTACTTTTGAAGCAAAAATATTTGCTTCTTCTAATATTTGATCAATAAATAGTTTATCCGTTTTATCTAATGAAATTTCAGCACAATTAAAATTAGGGCGTTCAATCGCAACAGATTTATAAGCAGTGTTTTTAAAATTTATAATATTATAATTCATTCTATTTCACCAACCCCATTAGTTTTAACAAATTCTTCAAACACTCGTTGTCCCATTTTACTTGGCTTATATGAGCCGCTTTCCCATCGGTTGACAGTTGCAAAGCTAACGCCCAATTTATGTGCGAGCTCTTCCTGTGTTATTTGTAATTGATTGCGTACGGCTTTCACTTTTTCCGAAAAAGTCATATCTAAAATGCTCCTTATTACTCTTATAAAAATTATAGCATATTTTATAACAAATGACAATAGTTTTGTTGATGTTTTTAATGAAATATGATATAATAAAACTGACTCAAAAAAGTCGAAAATAAGCATATTTTTTGAACAGGATAAGAGCGGGACTCACTTCGTGCTTTTCGCCCACTTTCGGCAACAAACGTGATACCCGTTTTTGCTTTTCGGTAAGGAGTAAATTCATATGGTAAACGTCGTAATTTACGCAAGGTTCAGCTCTCATTCGCAAACGGAACAGTCAATCGAAGGGCAGCTTAAAGAGTGCTACGAATTTGCAAAACGCAACGACTATAACGTAATAACCGAATACATAGACAGGGCGTTGACAGGAACGACGGACAAGCGTCCAGACTTTTTGCGTATGATTGAAGACAGCAAGAAAAAGGCGTTCAAATATGTTCTCGTTTATCAGTTAGACCGTTTTGCACGCACTACGATAGCGCAACGTATAAAGCAAAATTGAAAAAGAACGGTGTTCGCGTTTTATCTGCCAAAGAAAATATCACGGAAGATGCAAGCGGTATTCTTGTGGAAGGTGTACTCGAAAGTATGGCGGAATATTATTCCGTAGAGCTTTCGCAAAAAATAAAACGCGGCATTGAAGTATCGGCAAGCAAATGTCAATCTTCGGCGGCGCTATTCCGCTCGGCTATTACATAGACAAGACAAACACTATCAAATCAACGAAAACGAAGCAGTATTCGTTCGTAAAATTTTTGAAATGTATGCCGACGGAAAGACCATCGTAGAAATAGAGAAGTTTTTGCTTGACAATAAGATTTTCAACAAAGGCAAAACTATCGGACATGGTACGGTAAAGCGCATTCTACATAACCGCCGCTATCTCGGTTATTATATTTTCCACGATAAAGAAATTAAAGGCGGCATTCCGCAAATTATATCCGATGAATTATACGAAGCCGTACAAAGCCGTTTAGAACATAATAAAAAAGCCCCCTCGTCCAAGAAGGCGAGAGAGCCGTTTTTACTGACTACAAAACTCTTTTGCGGAGTATGCGAGCGTTCTATGACGGGCATCAGTTCCACGAGCAAAAGCAAGAAAATTCACCATTACTACAAATGCGCGGGCAACTATAAAGGCACTTGCAAAAAGCGGACTGTCCGCAAACAGTTTATCGAAGACGAGGTCATCGCCGCCATTGTGGGCAACGGCACAGAGCGGAACAGATACGGCATTTTGACGGACGAGTTTATCGACCTTGTAGCCGCAGAAACCTATTTACTTATCCAAGCAGAGCAGAACGACACCGAAATAAAGCGGCTTGAAAACCTTGTTGCGGAAAATCAAAAGGCGATAAACAACTTAATGCAGGCGTTAATGCTCGGCAAGATTGCCGACACGATTTTGTCGCAAATCGAGAAGTTAGAGAACGAAAACAAGGAATTGCAGGACACTATAGCGACCGAAAAGGCAATGCAAATAAATTACAGTTACAACGACATTCGCAAATGGCTGTTACGCTTTCGCACGCTGGACTATTCCAAGACAAAGAACCGCAGAGACCTGATAGACACTTTCATTTATAAAGTGATACTGTACGACAACAAAATGAAAATCTTGTTTCACCTTAAAGGCGGGCAACAGAGCGAACTGCTCTTAAATCTGATATTCCCCGAATACCCCGACAGACACGGCGAAGAGGAGAGAAACGGCGATAAAATGCCCGAAAATGAAAAAGAAACCGACAAAGCGGTTTCTAATTCTGACGTAAACGCAGAGTGTGCGTATACGTCGCGTTTGGTGGAGACAAGGGGAGTCGAACCCCTGACCTCTTGAATGCCATTCAAGCGCTC
>ERZ1106932.166-NODE-166-length-25447-cov-7.395006_pt1 | contig 25447 bp, 16 predicted proteins | sample MGYA00403665_ERZ1106932 | MGnify/ENA primary metagenome ERZ1106932 (study PRJEB35170, sample SAMEA104062448) | human gut metagenome | biome: human gut; feature: human-associated habitat; material: faeces | place: Denmark | collected 2012-08-24 ... | reverse complement strand
TGCTTTTGAAAAACGACGGCGTTCTGCCCATTTCCGCGGATAAGAAAATCGCCCTCGTCGGCGGTCGGAGCGTATCGCCGAAATTTCAGGGCAGCGGAAGCGCGCGGCTCAACGCGCTGCACGTTACCAACTTGTACGAAGAACTGAAAAAACGAGTGAAGACCGTGCGCTATGCCGAAGGCTTCACCGAGGGCGAGGCAAAGGAGGAACTGCTCGCCGAAGCCGCGGAGGCGGCGAGAGACGCGGACGTCGTCGTGGCGGTGTTGTCCTCGCCGCCGTCGGACGACGCGGAAGATAAAGACCGCGCGGGCATGGCGCTGGAAAAGGGGGCGGAGGAGCTGCTTCTCCGGCTCACGGCTGAAAAAAAGCCCGTCGTGCTCGTGCTGCAGTCGGGCGCGCCGGTAATCGTTCCGTGCAGGGAAAAACTTTCCGCCGTGCTCGAAACCTTTCTTGCGGGTTCGGGCGGGGGCGAAGCCGCCGCCGAAATACTCACGGGAGAGGTCAATCCCTCGGGCAGGCTGGCGGAAACTTATCCCGAACGCTGCGAAGACAATCCCGCCGCCGCCTTTTACGGGTGCGAAGATACCGTGCGCTACGGCGAAGGCCTCCTCACGGGGTACAGGTATTACACGACCGAACGGGTGCGCGCGGCCTATCCGTTCGGCTGGGGACTGAGCTATACGGAATTTACCTATTCCGATTTCACGGCGGCGGAGGAAGGCGGCCGCGTGCGGCTTTCCGTAGAGGTAACGAATACGGGAAATGCGGACGGCAGGGAGGTCGTTCAGTTTTACGCCGAAAAGCAGGAGGGCGTGGCGCGGGAACTTGTCGGGTTCGCGAAAGTGTACGTGCCCGCGGGAAAAAGCGTGCGCGCGACTGCGTATGCGGATAAAAGGGAATTTTCGGTATGGCGCGGCGCGTGGCATATCGAAAAAGAAAATTTTATCCTTCGGGCGGCAAAACACGCGGAGGACGAGGGGATAAGGACCGAATTGAAACTGAACCGTACACGGGACGAAAAATAAAATGTTAAGGAGTGAAAATTTATGAAGAAACTGACAAAAATTCTGGCGTTTTTCCTCGCGGGAGCGGCGGCAGCGGGCTGTTTATCGGCCTGCGTCAAGCAAGATCCGCTCGCAAAGGGAAAGATCAACATCACGTACTGGGCGGAGATCTACCAGACGAATAAGGATATCATAGACGAACTCGTCGATACTTTCAACAAGACCAACGAAGATAACATCTACGTCAAAATGGTGCCGCAGTCCGTCGGATATTCGCAGTCGCTCAGCACCACGCTGAAAGGAAAAAATCCCCCCGACGTGGTCATGATAGACGATCGTTATTTCAAAGGTTACGTCAATAACGATTACCTCGAACCTCTCGACGGGTACATAGAGAAATCCTCCCTCGATCTCAGCGATTTCTGGCAGAGCACGGTGGAGCGTTTTCAGTATGATCCCGAAACGGGGTATTCGGGCGGCGGCAACACGCATTACGCCCTGCCGGACGGCAACACGCCCACGCTGATCTTCTATAACGCGGATATGTTCGAAGAGCAGAAAGTGCACGTTATTTCCGTGGCGGAGGAAGAGCTCGAAGCCTATAACGAGAAGAACGGCACCGAATTTCTGCCGCACGGCTATTACGCTTACAAGAGCGACCCGACGAACGGCTCGCTGAGTCCGCGCAAGGACGGGTTGTATCACGTTTTCAACAACCAAATCGCAATGAGCTGGGAAGAACTGCTCGCGTGTTCGCGCATCTTCACAAAGGAATTCAATTCCTCCTCGTCCTCGCGCTACGGTTTTATGAACGAATGGTGGTTCTCTTACGGCTGGAGCGTCGGCGGCGACTGCCTCGAATGGAGCGAAGAACTCGATCAGTACATCTTTGCGCTCGGCGAGGACGTGCCGAACTATCTCGTAACGGGACAGGAAACGGTAACGGTCAACGGTACGGAATACGCGGAGGGCGAACTGCTTTCCTATGCGGATAAGCACTACGTGGCGGAACACAAGGCGGACGCCGATATTTCGGCTTACCTCGCCGCGCAGCGGTTATACGAATTTCCCTCGATCTACGACGCGTTTTTGGAATTCTGCCGCCTTTCGCAGTCGACCTCCAAGGACGTAAGCACGGGCGTGAAGGGATACGGCGTTTCTCCCAGCCCGACCACGCTCAGCCAGAAGGGCAAAAACCTGTATTTCACCTCGGGCGAACTGGCCATGCTGGTGCAGGGGGCGTCCGAAGCCTATACGATAGGCAGGCAGATGGAGAGCGCGGGAATAGCATGGGACGTAGCGCCCTGCAATCAATACCGCGAATTCAACGAAGACGGCACCTTGAAAACGGTCAACGGCACGCCCGTGGTCGGCCGTAAGGCGGCGCACAACGGCTCCAAGGGGTACGCCATTCCCAAAAATTCCAAGAAAAAAGCGGCCGCGTGGAAATTTATCGAATACATGACGGGCAGAGAGGCGCAGGCCATCATGATCAAGGCTAACCTGTATGTGCCGAATCAAAAATCGCTCGCGTATTCCGAAACGTTTATGAACGATACTTCCAATTATGCGCCGAAGAACAAGGCGGCGCTGGTCGACGCGGCGGCATACGGCACGGTGGGCGACTGGTCCTACGTCGAGGACGGCGAGTGGATCAACGGCTGGGCCAACATACTCAATACCAGCGTGCGCGACGGCAATATGACGCTGGAACAGTTCTTCGTCGAACCCGCGGTGCTGAAAACGAACGAAACGCTGAAAAAATACAAGGCGAAAAAGTTCAACGGTTAAGGTATGGCCATGCAGGAACAAATCGCAAAAAATCCGCCTGTCAAAATCGGCAGAATGAGAGCTTCCGTCAAGGAAGAGATATGCGGCACGGCCTTCGCGCTGCTGCCGCTCGTCGGGTTCGTCCTGTTCAGCCTCGTTCCGATCGGCATTGTTTTCGTTACCATGTTCTGCAGCATGGACGGGTTCGACCTCGCCTCTCTGCAATGGAACGGATTTGCAAATTTTAAAGAAGTGTTCACGGACGCGCGCTTCGGCAAATCGCTCGGCATCAGCGCGTACGTTACCGTAGGCCAGCTGATCAGTTTGTTCCTGGCGCTGTCGGTGAGCGCGGTGCTCAGTCAGAAACTGAAAGGCTCCAAGGGGATAACGGCGCTGTATTTCGTGCCGTATATCTGTTCTTCGGTCGCGGTGGCTGTCATGTGGCAATGGATGTTCAATGCCAATTATGGCATTATCAACACCGTGCTCAAAATGCTCGGCAGCGAAAACGGCGTGAACTGGATGAACGACCCGAAGGCGTTTACGCCTATGCTGATCATTACCATCGTATGGCAGGCGCCGGGGTATGGCATTGTGCTGTATATCGCTGCGCTCACGGGCGTGAACCCCAGTTTGTACGAGGCCGCGAAGATTGATGGCGCGGGGCGGTGGCGGCAGTTTACCTCCATCACGTTTCCCGCGATCTCGCCTACGACTTTCTTTCTCTTGATGCTCGGACTGATCAACGGCATGCAGACGTTCGACATCGCAAAGATCTTCGCGGGCGATTCCTGGACGGGCGCCGCGGGGCCCAACGATATGGGGCTCACCACCGTTTTGTATATTTACAACAAGGGCGTCATGTTCAACAATATGCCCGTGGCGTCGGTAATGAGCTTCGTGCTCTTTATCATCATTTTTATCATTACCGTGCTCAATTTTAAGCTCGGCAACAAGTGGGTGAACTATGACTGAAACCGCGATCAAAAAAAGGCCTGCGCGCAGGCGCGATTCCGTTGGGTTCAAGATAGCCGCCTATCTGTTCATGGCGCTTTTCGCGCTATGGGTGCTGGTGCCGTTCTACGTCATACTGGTTACCTCTTTCACTTCGCTGAACGAACTGATGTCTTCCATCAGTTTCATATGGTTCCCGAAAGAAGGCATATCTTTCGACGGCTATAAAACGATACTTTTTGAAGATATCCTCGCCGTCGGCGGCATGAGTTCGCTGTTCCGCGGTTTTCTCAACACCATGTGGATGACCGTGCCGCCGCTGCTCGTCGGGCTGTTCGTTTCGGGCCTTGCGGGATACGCCTATGCGAAACTGAAATTCCGCGCGAGCAACACGCTTTACATGCTTACGCTCGCCACGATGATGATTCCCGGCGCGGTGATGACCATGCCGTCGTATCTCTTTTACGACGCCATCGGCTGGTCTCAGGGGCCTTTGCCCATGATGATCCCGGCGCTGTTCGGCGGCGCGGGCACCGTGTTTTTCATGCGGCAGTTCTTTTCGGGCATACCGAGCGATCTGATCGACGCGGGCAAGATCGACGGCATGAGTTATTTCGGCATGTACGTGAAGATCATGATCCCGCTTTCGATCCCCGCCTTTCTGGCGCAGGGCATCCTCGGCTTCGTCGGAGGATATAACAATTACCTCGGCCCGCTGCTCTATCTGAACGGGCGCGTGGAGCTTTATACGCTGCAGCTCGCGCTCAGCGTTCTTCAAGGCGTTTATTACGCGGATCAGTCGGTGCAATGCGCATCTGCGGTCATCGCGCTCATACCGATATTGATCGTGTATATCGTATGTCAGAAATTTTTTATCGAAGGCGTGGCCGCCTCCGGTATGAAAGATTAAAAAATATGTAAGGAGGAATTATGAAAAAAGCCATTTGTTCGATGCTGGCGTTTTTGCTTGCCGCGAGCATGCTCGCAGGCTGCGGCGGCGCGAAAAGCGCGGCATTGAAGTACGACGACCAGATCAAGGAGGACAACGGTTTCAACGAAAACCTGTTCTACCGCAACGACCTCGAAACGGCAATCGCCGACCCCGCCGTGATCTATATCGACGACGAAAGCAGCACCGAATACGGATACTATTACATGTTCGGCACGTCCGACGCCAACAGTTTCAGCGCGTGGCGCAGCAAGACTCTCGAACATTGGGAAGACGTATCGGCAACGAAAGGCTTTCCCGCTTTTTACGCTCCCGACGACTGCTTTGCGATGTCTACCTTCTGGGCGCCCGAGGTCATTTACGACGAGGGGCTGGGCAAATATTTCCTGTTCTTTTCGGGACAGAGCCGCTATACGGAAGAGTGGGGCGTGATGCTCGGCGTGGCGGAGGCGGACGAACCTTACGGCCCGTACGTGATGACTACGCGCGACGGGCACGACGCGACCACGCCGCTCTTCGACAGAGATAAAGTCATGGAGGTGATCGGCGAAACGGGACAGGGCGAAGTAACGGAGCTGTTTACCTGCATCGACCCGCATCCTTATATCGCTCCCGACGGGCAGAAATATCTTTATTTTGTGCGCGACAGGGCGGGCGGCGAGCAGAAGACGCATATATGGGGCGTTAAAATGAACACCTGGACCGATCCCGACTACTCTTCGCTGACGCGCCTTACCCGCACGGGGTACTATACGGTGGACGATACGTCGGACGAAAATATCGCGTCCTACGAGGGAACGGGGAACGCCATCAACGAAGGACCGTATATCTATGAAAGCAGGCAGGCGGACGGCAGTTACCGCTATTATCTCACGCTTTCCATCAACGGCTGGGAAGATAAAACGTACAGCGTCATTCAGGCGGTGGGCGATTCTCCCCTCGGACCCTTTACAAAATTGAAGGAGGAGGACGGCGGTATCCTGATCAGTACGGACGGGCAGTCGTGGGACCATATATCCGGACCGGGGCATCACAGTTTCATCCGCGTGGGAGAAGAACTCTTTATCCTTTATCACGAGCACCGCGACAGAATGAACGGCAAATCGCAGCGCGCGGCGGCCATCGACCGCGTGTCGCTCACGCACAATTCCAAGGGCGAGGAGGTGCTCTACGCTAACGGTCCGACGTGGTCGCTGCAACCGCGGCCGGAGGCGCACGCCGAATATAAAAATATCGCGGGCGAAGCCGAGGTAAGTTCGAGCGGCGGAGAAAACGCGGAAGCGCTTACCGACAAAATGCTTTCCCTTTACAGTTATATAGATTACGTAAAGGAATATACGGCGGACAAAACCACTACGATCACGCTGACCTTTGCGGATTACCGCGAAGTAACGGGGCTGATGATCTATAACAGCAAATTTTACGACCGCGCTTTTATCGACGTCAAACGCATAGAATTCGATTGCAGATCGGCGGACGGGAAATTCGACGGCACGGCGTATATAGATAATCTCGCGTTCAACTGGGACTTCTACCGCAACGAATACGCCGACGCCATGCGGCCGGGCGGCAGCGCGGTGGCGATCTTTACGCCCATGCAGGTCAAGGAGATCCGCATTACGATCGAATTGCCGGAAACCAGGCCGGAGGACCTGCAGCTCATCGATGAAAACGGCTATATTGTAAAACAATCGCTTGTGGCGGTGTCCGAGATAGTCGTGCTCGGAAAATAAGGAGGAAATATGAGAAATAAAGCGGTAAAAATTCTGACGACCGTAATGCTTTGCTGCATATTTGGGCTGGGAATTGTTGCTTGCGACAAGGGCGGGTATAAATTCCCCGATTATACATACACGAATCCCGACCGCACGGAAACGCCCGATCTGGACGAGGGAATCGTTCTCGACGGCGACGTCGGCGAAGAGTTCTGGAGCGGCAGGTGGTTTTCCTCCTCGCTCGAAGGGCAGGATAATATCACCCTCGCCATGACCTCGCGCCTGGGGGAAAAGGGCGCTTACTTCGCGTTCAAGGTGGAGGACGACAGCGTTTACGCTACGGAGGAGCGCGACGCCTTCAAAAACAGCGGCATTGAACTGTACGTATCCACGCCGGACGGAGGGGACACGCTCAATAACGCCACGTCTGCGTTCGAAATCGACGTAAACGCCAACGCGATGACGAGGATTTCCAAATGGACGGCTCGCACCGCGGAATACACGGGCTGGCCCGCTAAATTTTTCAGCGCGGTAAAAACACAGGGCGGCGCCGTCAACACCGGAGAGTGCGAAGGCTATACCATAGAGATGTTTCTTCCCTATCTGATGCTGGGCCTGGAGGAAAAGCCCGAATTCCTTTACGTGAACCCCACGCTCATACGTTCGCTCGCTCCCGATAAAGAGGCGGATCGTCTGTGGTATAATTTCGGAATACACGAAAGAAACGCGGATTGGAGCATCGCGCGGACGTGGTATACTTTCGACGACGGCGGCCTTGTGGCGAACAACGTGGAGAAAAACGTTTCCGCGGGCGGTCAGGTGATCTGCAAAGATTACGTCGTGGAAGGCGACAATCTCACGCTCGAATTAAAGCCCGACGAAGGCTGTATCGCCACGGCGGTGCGGATCAACGGCAAAGACATGCTGAACTCTTTCGGCGTCAAGAACGGGAAAACCGTTTATACCATGGAGATGGTCGAGGGCGACGTGAGGATAGACGCGGAGTTCGCCGAACTCGCGCCGACGAGAACGGTTACGGGCAAGCTGAACGCCGACCCTCTTCCGCCCAACGAAAATTACGCCGTATTCACGCTGTATGCCGCGGGCAGCGGATATTATAAGGAACTGAGCGTAAAAGCAGACGGAACTTTTTCCGCAGAACTGCCTGCGAACGACCTTTATATCTACGCGGAGGCAGAAGAGTATATGACGGCGCGGGCGGCTGTAAAAGCCGAACAAAACACCGCGCAGCTGTCGCTCCGCCCCGCGTATCTGGGAAATAACGAAAACGTCGGCTTCTCTTCTTACGACGCCTCCAAGTGGGATATGTCCCTGCTCGGCGAGGGCACGGCGAGATCGCTCACGACGGATATTCCCAACTCGGCCGTACATTCGGAGATCTTTTCCGACAGGATATTCGTTTCGGGCAGCGTACTCATGCCCAAACATCCTTCGCGCGACCGCAGGGCGGGGTTCGGTTTCTACACGCCGTCGGGCGACTGTGCTTTCATTTCCATCGCATGGGGGATCGAAGGCGGACAGAACCGATACGAAGGCAATATGATTACCAATACCGACCGCTGGGACAATCCCGCGTTCGGCGTAAGCACGGTGGCGGGTTCGGAAGAGATGCTCGCCGGGCCCGAAGGCGTGCCGTATTCCGTCCTCTATCACGACGGACTGTTTGATATCTGGGTCAACGGCGTGAAGGTTTCGGAAAACGTGGAATTCAAAAAGGACGGCGTCAATATGTTCAAAGACGGCGATACTGTTCTCAAAGCCGCGGTCGGCATACAGACCTGGGCGTACGGCGCGGGCTTCAAAGATCTCGTATTCCTGTCGGGCGAAGAGGCGGAACCAGCCGAGGCGCCCTATCGGGTGATTGCGAACGCTTCCGCGGGCGGCAGCGTAAAAACGGACAAAGATACCTATCAGCCGGGCGACGACATCAAGGTTACCGTTCTGCCCGATAAGGGATACTCCGTAAACAGCATTTCCGTGAACGGCATAGACTATTTCCCGATGACGGCAAATAATACCTTTACGGTGGAAAACTGGGACAGAACGATGCTGATCGTCAAGGTGGAATTTCTGCCTGCCTCCGACAGTTCTTACGCGTTCGGCGGGAACATAACGCAGTATAAGGACGGCAAGACTGCCGCCGCGGAAGGCGCGGTCATCACGGTAAAGGATACGGCGGCGTTTGAAAAGAGCGCGACGGTGGGCGCGGACGGAAGCTATGATTTCGGCGCTTTGCCCGCGGGCGTGTATAACGTTTCGGTGCGGAAAGACGGATTCGTTTTGCAGACGGAAACGATCGAACTGCGGGAAGATACCGTTGCGGATTTCCATCTTGTCTGGAATTTCGCGGGCGATTCTTTCGGCGGAATAGATCTCTCTCATATGAATGACGCGGACCATAAAATCACGGTTTCTTCCTGGGGCGGCGCGCGCATCGTTACCGGCGGGCTTTCCGACAGTTACCGCGTAACTTTCACGCTCAAAGCAAACGAGTGGTGCGGCGGCTGGAACGATAATTTCGGCATACGCGTCACCGAAAACCGCGGGTTCTCTTTCCTGTTCGGCGACGACGGCTCCAAAGGCATTAAACTGCAATGGGGCGGCGCGGGCGAAGGTATTGCGGAAACCGCGGCCATGCCCGACTGGGTGGACGCGGCCATCTGGGGCGAGGGACTGGAAGTCATGGTCATCCGCGACGGCGCCTACGCTTATCTGTACGCGCTTTGCGAAGGGGAATGGCAGTACCTGCATAAACTCGCGATCGATCCGGCAAAAGCCGAACCGCAGATATGGGTGGAACAATGGGGCAAATCCACGTATACCGACATCTCTGTAACGGACGGCGCGTATCCTCTTGCGATCGTGAAGAACGAAACGCAAAACGGCAGTTTCACCGTCAACAGCCCGATGTTCGGCGAAGACGTTACGATTTCGGTCCTGCCCGACGACGGATACGTTCTGAAAGGACTTTCGGTAAACGGCGTTCCTTCCACGGAGCTCGGCGGCTCGTTCGACGAAAGCGGCACGGTCTTTACGGTGAAAAACTGGCGGGGCGCTTTGAAACTGGAAATCAGCGTAACCTTTGAAAAGCTGCGCACCGCGGACGTGGAATTTAACCTGAATCTGCACAGTTACAGATTGAACGGCGGCGTTCCCTCGGCGGCGGCCGACGGTACGGAGGTTATGCTCGTCGGAACGCGCGAATACAGCGCGGAAGTCAGCGGCGGCAAGGTGAAGATCTCGGGTGTGGTTGAAGGCGAATACCTGCTGAAAGCAGAGGGATATAAGCCGATCACGCTCGCCGTGGGCGAGGGATTGGCGGATAGCTATACGCTCGAATATGACGCCATCGGCGAAAACGCCGGGTTCGATACCTCGAAGATCAACGACGGTACGGTAAAAGTCGTAACGAATACCTGGCCGGGGGACATCTATTTGAAAGATTCCGTACCCGCAAATACCGATTTTCTGATCAGCGCGCTCGTCAGACATCTGGGCGAGGGTGATATCAGATACGGCTTTACGGCGGGCGCCGATTTGAATAACGACGGGGCGTATTCCGATGCGGCGGATGAAAATATCGAGTTCATCCAGGCGACATTGCATCAAAGCGGTTCGGTTGTCGAACTTTCGGTATGCAATTATTGGGTTGGCGTGAACCTCAACGACGCGCAGCTGGCAAAATTCAGAGGCGAGGGACTGCGGATAGGTTTCGGCCGCATCGACGGGAAATTTTATATGTTCTTCGACAACAGCGGCGCGGGTATGTCTCAGGCGCTCGCGATCCCGACTTCCAACGGAATGACGACGGCGGAATTGAGGCTCGGCCTGCGCGCGTGGGACAATACCCTAAACGCCGAATATAGCGGTCTGCGCCTCGAGATCGGCGAAATAACCTCTGTCATTTTCGCCGACGGCGTAGAGGGGATCGACCGCGTTACCGACCAGGACAACAACGACAAGCTGATTATCGACGCAGACGTTTCAAAAATCGGCGAAGGGACGGTAACGTGGAATACCGCTACGCGCGAGGCGATCTGGACGGATTACGCTACGGCGGGCGATTTTACGTACGAAGCGACCGTAAAGGGCGTGTTCAACAGCGATTTCCGTCTAAGTCCGTTCCTGCTCCGCTACGGGGACAATTATGCCGATATCATCGCGTTCGACATAACTCCCGCGCAAATGCAGATTTACGAACGCTGGTGGGATAATCCGTCCTACGGCGGCGCCGGAGTGGATCTGACCGAAGCGCAGAAAGCGGCCGTGCAGGGCGAGGGATTGAAGATTAAAGTCGTGCGCGAAGGGGACGGGTTCTATTTCTATGCGGATACCTGCGCGGGAACGGAGCCCGAATGGCAGCTGCTCGACGGCCGCAAGATCGTAGTGGTTCCGGGCGTCGGCGAAGTCCGCGTCGGCGTGGGGATCATGGATACAACGGGTACGGTTTCCGATATCCGCTTTACCGAAAACTGAATACGCGAATCAAAAAAGCGGAAACGAATTTCGTTTCCGCTTTTTGTTTTCAACCGAAGAATTTTCCCTTGAAAAAATTTTCGTTTCCCGTCTTTTTCGCCGTCAGCCTGAACATTACGCAGCCGTCGGGACAAACGACGTTTTTGCTGTATTTTCCGTCGCCTCCGACGTTTTCCAGATCGCCGCCGCTCCGCACGGCCTCCATCAGGGGGAAGAGCACCGTCATGAGCTTGGAGCAGATTCCCTGCCCCTTTTCGTTTACGGGGCAGCCGTAGGTGCAGGTATACCTGTCCCCGATCTCTTCGCCGTTGCGGCAATACCGCTCCGTCCGCCCGCCGCGGAGAAACCCCGTTACCTCGATTGTGAATTCGTATTCTTCGTCATACCACTTTTTCATGGCCCGCCCCTTTTTTATTTCAGTATATTATAAGCTGTGCCGACAAGTCAAGCGTTCGTCGCCGTTTCGCTTTCGGACAGAGCCTGCCGTCGGAAAATAATTCAAAAATAGTGGGAAAATTTGTTATTTAAAAAGAAATTTTGATATAATTTACCCTTTTGCTGTGTTAAGATAAAGGCACTTGAACGGAGGTAACTATGTCGCAGGATCAGATCAGAGCTAAGATAGCGCAAATGACTTTGGAAGAAAAAGCAAGCCTATGCTCGGGCGCCGACGTCTGGCATCTCAAGAGCGTGGAGCGCCTCGGCATACGGGGAAAAATGGTTTCCGACGGGCCGCACGGCCTGCGCACGCAGCGGGCGGAGAGCGACCATCTCGGCATCAACGGCAGCATAAAGGCGGTGTGTTTTCCCGCGGCCTGCGCCACGGCGGCGTCGTTCGACAGAGAACTCCTTTACGGGCTTGGCGATACTCTCGGCAGGGAATGTCTGGCGGAGGGCGTTTCCGTCCTGCTGGGGCCCGCCATCAATATAAAGAGAACGCCTCTGTGCGGGCGCAATTTCGAATATTTTTCGGAGGATCCGTACCTGAGCGGCGAACTCGCGGCGGAATACGTCAAGGGCGTACAGAAGAACGGCGTAGGCGTGAGCGTGAAACATTTTGCCGCGAACAATCAGGAAACCGACCGCATGGTCGTTTCCGCGGATCTGGACGAAAGGTCGTTCAGAGAAATATACCTTTCGGCGTTTGAAAAGACGGTAAAGGACGCAAAACCGTTCACCGTAATGTGTTCTTATAATAAGATCAACGGCGAATACGCTTCGCAGAACAAGCGGCTTTTAACCGACATACTGCGGAAAGAATGGGGGTTCGACGGCTACGTGGTCAGCGACTGGGGCGCGGTGGTCGACCGCGTGAAGGCGCTCGCGGCGGGGCTCGATCTGGAAATGCCCGGCGGCGATTTCTCCACCGATAAAGAGATCGAAGAGGCGGTAAAGAACGGCGCGCTCGAAGAAAGCGTGCTCGACGAGGCCGTGTACAGGATACTGCGCGTTTCGGAAAAATGCCTTGCGGAGGAAAAAGACGCGGCGGGCATGGACCTGGAAGAGGGGCACGAAAGCGCGGTAAAAATAGCGAGGGAATGTATCGTCCTGCTGAAAAACCGGGAAAACGTTCTGCCGCTCGGCAGCGGAAAAAAGGCTGCGTTTATCGGCGAATTCGCCAAGGCGCCGCGTTATCAGGGCGGAGGAAGTTCGCATATCAACGCGTATAAACGCACGTCGGCGTTCGACTGCGCGGCGGAATACGGAAACGTCGTTTACGAACGCGGTTACAGCCTGACGGACGAAAGCGAAAACGAAACCCTTCTCGCAAGCGCGGTGCGGGCGGCGAAGGAAAGCGACGTTGCGGTGCTCTTTATAGGGCTGCCCGATTCCTACGAATCGGAGGGATACGACAGAGATCATCTGCGGCTGCCGCAAAGCCACGACAGGCTGGTGGAGGAAGTCGCCGCGGCGCAGCCGAACACCGTTGTCGTACTGCATAACGGTTCCCCCGTCGAAATGCCTTGGATCGACAAGGTCAAAGGCGTTTTGGAAGTATATCTCGGCGGCGAGGGTATAGGGGAGGCGACGGCGGACGTCCTCTTCGGAAAGGCGAACCCGTGCGGCAAACTTCCCGAAACGTTCCCGCTCAAACTGTCGGACAATCCCTCTTATCTGAATTTTCCGGGCGATCTCCGCAGGTGCAGATATGCCGAGGGCGTTTACGTGGGGTACAGGTATTACGATAAAAAGGAAATGCCCGTTCTGTTTCCGTTCGGGCACGGACTCAGCTATACGGAGTTCGCGTACGGCGGCCTCGAAGTGCGGAGGGCGGAAAACGGCGCGGTCAAAGTCGGCGTTAAGGTGAAGAATATCGGAAAGGCGTTCGGCAAGGAGGTCGTGCAGATCTACGTCGGGCACCGCGGAAAGATATCCTCGCCCGTCCGCCAGCTCAAGGGATTTGAAAAAATCGCGCTCGCGCCGGGAGAGGAAAAGACGGCGGAGTTTACGCTGGACAGACGCGCTTTCGCCTATTACGACGAGGAAATCCGCGGTTGGACGGTGGAGGGCGGCGAATACGAGATCTCGGCGGGCAGCTCTTCGCGGGATCTGCGGCTGACGTACGGGATAACGCTCGCGGCGGATGCCGCGGGAAAGAAGGTAACGCTGGATACCACGCTCGGGGAACTCTACGAAAATCCCGCGACGCGTCCCTTCGTGGAAGACCGCATAAACGCGCTCATCAAAAAGAGCGGCGATAAAAACGGTTCGGTTTTGGGGATAGCCCCCGAAAAAGAAACGCTCGTCAAACTTGTTTCGGGCGTGCCTTTAAGAGGCATCATATCAATCATGAAAATTTCCCGCGCGCAAATGGCGGCGATCATAGACAAACTCAACGGCGCTACGGGTAAATAAAAGGAGGAAACAAAGATGAAAAGAAAACTTATCAGCATTGTCATGTGCGTACTGCTGGCGTTCGGTGTCGTCGCTACGGCGAGCGCGTGCAAGAAAGCGGAAGATCCTAATACCATAAAGATTTTCCTGCCTTTCGAAGTCGTCAGCGGATACACAAGCTACAACGAACTCAGCGTTTATCAGGAACTTGAAAGACGCACGGGCGTCAAAGTCGAATATACGCACGGCGTGTATAACGACATTCAGCAGATGTGGACGGGCGACTATCAAAATTACGACGTAATGTTCATAAGCGACGTGCAGGTCGGCGCCGGATATCCGGGCGGCATAGAAAAGGGCATTGCCGACGGCGTGATCTGGGATCTGACCGAATATATCGAAAAATATGCGCCCGATTATCTCAAAACGATCGACGAAAGTTACGATTCCGTCAAGAAATTCACCAAAACGGACAGCGGAAAAATGGCGGGAATCTACAACATTCCCATTTCCGAACAGGGACCTTGGTACGGGTTCGTCGTGCGCGAGGACTGGCTCAGACTTTACGAAGAGGCGACGGGCGTCATAGAAAAAGGCGGCGAGTTGAAGGACCTCGTTACTTACGACGACTGGGAAAAATTCCTGACGTACGTCAAGGATAATATCCACGGCGGGAAAAAGGCGCCTCTCTTCCTGTATTACACGGGTACGGACATGGTCGGCACGCTGAATGCGGGCTATCAGGTTTCGAGCGGGTTGTATCTGAAAAACGGCAATACCGTGACGTACGGCGCCACGCAGCCCGAGTATAAGCAGTATCTCGATAAAATGCGCGACTGGTATCAAAAAGGATTGATCGACGCGAACTTTTATACAAACAACGAAGGAACGGAATCGCAGATGCCGCAGATGCCCGCGATGGATAACTTCGCCTACGACCAGGCGGCCTTGCAGGAAGCTCTGGGCAAGGGCGACATGGCTGCCGCCATGCAGATTATGGCTAATGCGACCTACAATCCCGCGCAATACGCGGCGTTCCCCATGATCTACACATATATCCACACCTACGAAGACCTTATGAAGAATTACGAAACGTTCTATCAGGCGCAGGGGAAGGAAGTGTATAATCTCCGTCCCGTCGCCGCGCCCAAACTGAACGCTTCGGACGAACTGCACATCCGTTATACCGAAAAATCTTCGGCATACGCCGTGGTGACCAACCGCGTCAAGACGGAAGAAAAGGTAAAGGCGATCGTGGAATGGTTCAACTATCTCTTTACGGATAAGGGCAGCCTTCTGATGAACTACGGGATCGAAAACGATACCTTTACGATGGTGGACGGCAAGCCTCAATTCACGGAAAAAATCACCGCGAACAAGGAAGGTCAGCAAGGGCTCAGCTTTTCGGACGCGATCAATAAATACTGCTCGTTGAATTTCGCATTCAAATATGACTGGGAAAGAGAATTGCAGGTTGTGAACGAAGAAGAAAAGAGCGCGATGACGGAAGTTTGGAATTGCGACAATTCCTACGTCATGCCGACCGTTACGCTTACCGAAGCGGAAGGCAGGGTGGCCGAGGCGTACGAACTGAACATCAATAAGTTCAAGGACGAATTTACGGTGAATTATATAATCAGTAAAAATGCGCCGTCTTTTGAAGATTTCGTCAGCACGCTCAAAAATACTTATAAAGTGGACGAACTCGTGAAAGTTTACGCCGCGGCATATCAAAGATATATCGCGAGATAAATTGAATTGAAAGGCAGAAATGAAAAAGAACAAAATTTTTGCGTCGGACGGAGCAGGTGCTCCGTCCGGCACCTTGCGTCAAGGTGCCGGAATACGGTTGAAAACCGATTTGCGGCGGAATTACCCGCTGTACATAATGATATTGCCCGTCGTGGTGTTTTTTATCGCGTTTTCTTATTTTCCGATGGTGGGGCTCGTCGTCGCGTTTAAGGATTACAGCACGATAAAGGGAATATTCGGCAGTCCATGGGCTACGAATTTAGAGGGCGTCAGGGACGCGCTGTATCATTTTAAAACGTTTTTTGCCGACCCCTATTTCGGGCGGCTGCTGCGCAATACTTTGATGTTCAGCCTGATGGATATCGTATTCGTCTTTCCCGCGCCGATCATACTCGCTTTGTTTTTACATTCAATCCACAACAAAGCCTACCGCCGCGTTACGCAGACTATGGTCTATATGCCGTATTTCATATCGATGGTCGTCGTGTGCGGTATCGTGCGCGATTTTACGTCGGCAAACGGGCTTTTCGGCGTTTTGTTTCAAAAGCTCGGCTTGGTGGCCGACGGCGCGGGAATATTGGGCGACGCCCGTTTTTTCCGCTGGATCGTTATTTTTTCCAATGTCTGGCAGGCGACGGGTTACGGCAGCATCATCTATATCGCCGCGCTTTGCGCGATCGACACCACTCTTTACGAGGCAGCGGATATAGACGGAGCGGGCAAAGCCGCGAAACTTTTCAGAATAACGCTGCCGTCGATCATGTCTACCATCATGATCTTTTTGCTTTTGAAAATCGCCGCTATACTGAATTATAACTTTGAAAAGATACACCTGCTGTATTCTATCCCGACGTACGAGGTGGGGGATATTTTGTCGACTTACGTTTACCGTATCGGAATAGAACAGGGGCGCATCAGTTACACTACGGCGATAAGCCTGTTCAATTCCGTGGTCGGTTTCGTGCTCTTGCTCATTGCGAACGCGATATCCCGCCGTTTCGGCGACAATAATCTTTTTTAAGGAGGAAGAGAAGATGTCCGTAATCAGAAAAAGTCCGTCGGATATCATTGCGAAGATCGTGGCGATCTTAATGACGGCGTTTTTTGCGATCGTCTGCGTGCTGCCTATGTGGCACGTGCTGATGGCGTCCTTTTCCGACCCCATCCAGCTTTCGCTTTACGAAGGCTTCCTCTTTAAACCGATTAAATTTTCCACGGAAGGCTATTCCCTGCTGTTTTCTTACAGCGGTCTTTGGCGCAGTTATTTAAATACGGTGATTTATACGGTCTGCGCGACGGGGCTCGGCTTGCTGCTCGATCTGCTTGCGGCGTACGTGCTTTCGCGCAAAAACGTAATGTTCAAGCGCGCGCTGATGGTGTTTATCATCATCACCATGCTGTTCAACGGCGGCGTCATTCCGCTTTACCTCGTCGTGAGGAGTCTCGGCCTTACGAACACGATGTGGGCCATGATCATTCCCGCCTGCTGCAACGCCATGTCGATCATCATGCTGAAAAACGGCATGGAATCGGTCAACGACGCCATATGCGAGGCCGCGCAGATCGACGGCGCGGGACACGTGCGGATTCTGTGGCAGATCATGCTCCCGCTCACGACGTCCTTTATCGCCACTGTCGTTCTGTTCAACGCCATAGGGCATTGGAATTCATGGGTAAACGCCTCTATGTTTATCAGCAAATCGCATAAAGACCTTTATCCGCTGCAACTCATTATGCGCGATATACTTATCAATAACAGCGCCGAGGGCGTGCTTTCTCCCTCCGGTTATCCCATCACTTTTTACCTCGCGTCCCTGCGCGTGGTCATGGTCGTAGTGGGATCGCTGCCGCTGATAATTCTGTATCCGTTTGTTCAGAAGTTTTTTGAAAAAGGCATTATTATAGGAGGAGTGAAGGGCTGATGAAGATCGAAAGAGTGAATATAGGGGAAAACGGCGCCGTGCTCACGGCGTATATCCAGAAAAACGCGCCCGAAATCAAAAACGCGGATCGGCGCGCCGCCGTGCTCGTTCTGCCCGGCGGCGGATACGAATTCGTGTCCAATCCCGAAAACGAGCCCGTTGCGCTGGAATATTCCGCAAAGGGATTTCAGGCGTTCACGCTGGAATATTCGGTGGGGGAAAAGGGCGTTTTTCCCGCGCCGCAGCTCGAAGTAACGGCGGCGCTCGCCGCCATACGCGCCAACGCCGAAAAATGGTTTGTGGACGTTGACAAGATAGCGCTCGTCGGTTTTTCCGCGGGCGGACACCTCGCCGCCAGCGTGGGCGTTCATTGGCCTATGCTGGCGGAAAAGGCGGGGCTTGCGCCCGAAACGGCGAAGCCGAACGCCCTCGTTTTGATTTATCCCTGCATCACGGCGGAGGAATATTCCTACCCCGGCATAAAGACGGTGCACGGAAAGGGACTGGACGGCGAAACGCTGAAACTGCTCAGTCTCGAAAATTACGCAGGTTCGCACACGCCGCCCGCTTATTTATGCCACTCGGCGGAAGATACCTGCGTGCCGGTGATGAATACGCTGCTTTTCGCGGCGGCGCTGGCGAAAAACAACGTTCCCTTTGAAACGCATGTATTCAAAAACGGACCGCACGGCATCAGTCTGGCGACGCGCGCGGTAATGCCCGATATAGCGAAGATGCCGCCCGAGGCGCAGGCGTTTTTGAAGGACGAGAAAATCCTCCGACATTTGAAAAAGGCGAGGGAGGAATTCCGCGTGTGGATGGAAGAAAGCCAGAGATTTCTGTGTGACGTATTTTCGCTGTAAAACGCATGAATACCAAAGTAAAGGCAGATTATGAAAGCACTTATCGCCGTTTTATGCGCTGCGGCAGGCTTGCTGTCGATCGCCGCGGTTTTTTCGGCGGTCGTATATCGGCGGGTGTGCCCGAAGATCGCGGAAACGCTGCTGCGCAGGATTCCGCCGGAAAAGAGGGAATTTAATCCCGACGAAAAAGTTCCCCGACCGAACACAGAGGAATTTTACCGCCGCGACGAATGGTATCTTTCCGAGGCGGCGAGAGAGCGCGTGGAAATTTCCGCGGCGGACGGAACGGTTCTGTGCGGAAATATAATACGCGCCGAAACGGGCGGACAGCGCTGGGCGATCGTCATGCACGGCTATCGTATAGACGCGCGCGAGATGTCGGAATTTATCTACCGTTTTCACGTTGCGGGCTGGAACGTATTAGCGCCCGACCAGCGGGCGCACGGCGCGAGCGGCGGAGAATACACCGCGTTCGGCGCGCTCGAAAAATACGACCTGCTGGGGTGGATATCCTTTATAATCAAAGGGGATCTGTCCGCGCAGATCGTGCTGTTCGGCGGTTCTATGGGCGCTGCGACCGTTCTGCTGGCCACGGGCGAACCTCTGCCCGCCAACGTGAAAGCAGCGGTCGCGGATTCGTCGTTCGTATCCGCAAAACGGCTGCTGCGCCGCGTGCTGAAGATAAAAAAAGCGCCCGTTTTTCCGATCCTTCCGCTGACGTTCGGATACGTCCGCAAAAAGACGGGTATCGATTTGAACGAGGCCGACGTCGCCGCCGCGGTATCGCGCTCGGCAACACCGACGTTGTTTCTGCACGGAGATAAGGATGCGGTGGTGCCGTTCGGCATGCTGGACGAACTCTATGCGGCCGCGGCGTGCGAAAAACGCAAAGTCGCATGCAGGGGCGCGATGCACACGCAGGCGTATACCGTGAACTGCGATATGTACTGGAAAGAAGTGCTCGGCTTTGCCGAAGCGCATACCGCGCGGGCAGACGAAAACTGAAATAATAAAATAAAAAAACGCCCGCCGTTATTTACGGCGGGCGGTCGTTTTATGTCTGAATGGGGCAAATCGGGCGGCCGTTTTATGTCAGCGACCGCAGGAACGAGGTGAGGCGGGCGTATCCTTCCGCCGCAGTTTCCGTGTCCAGCTCGAACAGGTATTCGTGGTTGACGACGCCCCTGTTTTCCTTGTCGAAAAACACCTCCTCCGTTCTCACGCCTGCTTCCGCAAGGCGGCGGGCAAAGTTTTTGTTCTGCGCTTCAAAGGAAAAGGTGTTCCCGTCCGTAATGAACGCGGGGGGAAAGTCCGACGTAACGAACGCGGATATGTCGGAAAGCGCTTTTCCGCGCTTTTTACGCCGCGGCGCAAAGCCGAAATAACCGTTGAAAAAAGTATCCGCAAGCAGTTTCAGCTTAAAGTTTGCGGGCGGCAGCATTGTGGCTATATCGAGGGGCGCGCAGCAGAGGATCGCGCCTTTCACGCGGACGGGGGCCGTCTTTATGCCGAGTTCTGCGGCGTAAGCGGGGTTTGTGTGCGCCGCCGCATACTGCGCGCAGTAATGCCCGCCCGCGGAATCCCCGCCGACGATCACGCGGTCGAGATCGAGCCGGGGATAGTCCTTTTTCAACGCGGTCAGAAAGTTTACCGCCTCGCCGATCTGTCGGGCGACGGAGGGAAACTTGTGCCGCGGCGCGTAGGCGTAGTCCGCCGAAATGACGGCGAAGCCTTCCGAACAGAGCATGGTGCATAAGATTTCCGTGCCGTCCTTCGTACCCGCCGTAAAACCTCCGCCGTGTATCCAGAATATGACGGGCAGAGGAGCTTCGCTTTCCTCCGCGGGCAGATAAAGGTCGCAGCGGTTGTTCGGCAGGGAGGAGGGATACCGTAAATTTTTCAGCCGCCGCACCTGCCGTGCGCATTCTTCGTAGCGGGGCGGCTTTTTTAACTGACCGTTGTCGAATGCGGAGGCCGTCTTCGCCGCGAATATTTTCGGCAGATTGAAATAAATTAAAGCGGCGGCAGCGGCGGCGAGCGCCGCCGCTGCCGCGAGAACGAGCAGAACGATCTGATATGTTTCCATATTATTCCCCGCTCAATAACGATTTCATTAAGGAAAGGTAGGTTTCGTCGTCGCTGCGGAAAAATTCCGCAGTATGTCTGTCGTCTTTCATATACGTTTTAGCATCTTTGCTGTAAAACAGGGGGCTGAGCAGTTTTTCGGCTTTTTCGCGCGGCATGCGCGAGAGAAGTTCGAATGCCTGTATCCCGCGCTGCAACGCCTTATACCGCAGCGATTCCAGCATGCCGCCGCGTCGGTCGGGGTAGATCAGGCATACGTCGCCCGCAGGCAGACCGAAGTTGTTGTAGCGCACGTCTTTTCTCGGATCGGCCGTCCAGCAGTAATGCGCCCAGCGCAAAAAGCCGTCGAATTTGAAATAATAGGCGAACGCGCCCAAAAATACCGCTTCCGTAAGTTTGTTTTTGAACACCGTGTTCGGCCTGTCGGGAATATTGCAGACGTAAAAGAGAAGTTTTCTCCCGTCGTTTTTCCATTCGTTGAGAAAGTGGCCGCGGCTGCAGGAGCAGGGAAAGGAGGCCGCGCAGCATTTTAAGCTGTTTGCAAATTCGTCTATCACTTCCGCGTGGTCGAGCGCGAGCTTGAACTTTACGTCGGGTTCCACGGAACGGATAAATTCCGCGCTCTTGCGGTACGCCGTCATGTCCGCGGGCTCGTCGCCGCTGATAAGCACGCGTTCAAACCAGCCTTTTTCTTTGAAAAAGCGGAAGGCGGCGGCGATAAATTCCGCTATCTCTTCGGACGTGCGCATATATTTATAGGCACCGTCCCCGCGGTCGAGGTAACGGATGAGCACATTTTCGCAATGGTCTGTTTTCTCTGCGGGAAAGAAGGGCATTTTCCAGATGCCCAAAAGGCCGTAGACCGAAATATCCCCGTTTATCCCGTACTTTCCGCAAAGTTCGATATAGCGTTCCAGACGGGAAAAATCATATACGTATCTGCCGTTTTCGTCCTTTTCAATGCGCGCGAGGGAGTATTCGTAAAGTTCCGCGGGCGTGCTCTGCATGAGATGGCAGCCCCAGCCCTGCCACGGGCAGTCGCCCAAAAGGACGGTAACGGATTTTTGCCCCAAGCGGGCGAGCGTGGCCACGGCGTGTTCGATATGTTCAAAATGTTCGTCGCTCCACAGATCCACGCCGTAATATCGCGCCAGGTTGGAATTGTGCTGCCACAAGTCGAGATTGATTTTATAATCCTCGGGACGGGGCATGACGCGGTCGTAAACGGTCAGCGGAATTTCCTTTTTTTCAAGCAGCCGTTCGCCGAACGCGCCTGCGGACGCATACAGGCTGATCGTTATCGTATAACGCCCCGCAGCGGCGTCGGGCGGAACGATCACGTCCGCCCAGATCGCGGGACGGACCGTGCCGTCGTAGTCCTTGAGCGGCGCGGTATCGAGCATATCCGCAAAAAGTACGTTTTCGCCGTCGGGCAGATAGCCCTCGGCGTAGAGCCTCGTTTGAAACGGCGGCGCGGATACCGCCGCCCGATAGACCGTCCTGCCCGCATTCATGCCGATGCCCGGCATGGTGCCCGTATTCACGCGGCATGCCTCGCCGCCCGCGTCGACGACGATCTGGAACGACGCCCTGTCGTTTTTCGCCGCAAAAAGTTCCGCCGTTTCCTTCGCGGGCGCGCCGTTCTGCGACGATTTGTAAAATTCGTTTGCAACGGTAAATGTGCCTTTCATCCGTTTTCCTCCTTATCTGAGATATACCGTGATGAGCGCCGTGCCCATGGCGGGCAGAACGACGCTGAGTTTCAGCCTGCCGTTTTCCGTTTCGGCGGCGAGCGTTTCGCGTTTCAGTTCGGAAACCGCTTTCAATTCGAATATCTGCGCTTGCGTAAGATAATCGGGGCGTCCCGCCTTTTCCCACGCGGCCAGGGCGTTGGCGTGTTCGTCGTCCACCCTTATAATTTCGGGCGCGCAATCGGCAAAGTCGCCGCCGTTCAGCTCGATTTCCACAATTTGTTCCTCTATATCGTGCAGCAGCGAGTTATGGTTCACGCACAGCAGCTGCACGCAGGAATTTGTATCGTCGAAGAACGGATATATGTCTACGGTGCCTTCGGAAAACCGCTTTTCGTACGCCTGTCCGCCGAGCTTGTGCAGCAGTTGGAAAGCGCGGTACGGCGCTTTCGGAATGCCGTCTATGCTGAGCAGCCCGTAGCCGCCGCTGAATGCCGAGGCGGGGAACCCGTCCTCTTCGAAAATGTCGGAAAAAGTCCAGTAAGCGTAACCGTCCACGATGCCGAGATTATCGGGAACGGTCTTGGCGATGAAGGACGCGCCGAAACTGCCGTCCGAGGCGAACCCCGCCAGCGAACTCCATTCGGTGTAGAACAGGGGCAGATCGCCCGCCTCCCGCCGCGCTCGTTTTGCCATCTGCGTCAGAACGCCTCTGTCCACTTTCTGCCAGAGCGTCTTTTTGAAGGTAACGAATTCTTTCGCAAGCGCGCTCAGCGCCTCCTTGTCGCTTTTATCGGTTTCGATAAACTCCTTTATAAAGTTGCGGCTGTTTTCCACGCCGTAACCGAGTACGACGTCGGTGGGATAATGGTGCGTGGAAATAAAGTCGAGCGGAACGCCGTTCTTTTCGCAATACTCGCGCATGTCGGAAATATGCGCGTTGTTGCTCGTGGCGGGACCGCCCACCCGATAAAATTCGTCCACGGATTTGACCGCTTTTGCCGTAACGGCGTACAGTTCGTAATAATCCGCCATAGAACCCGTCCAGAAGCCGCCCTCTTTCATGCCGCCTTCGCCGCCGAGGTTGGGCTCGTTCCACACCTCGAAAAACCATCTGCGCACCTCGTCGCGCCCGTACCTTTCGGTGATGTGGCGAACGAAGGAGGTAATCAGAAATTCCCACGCCAGGGGATCGCTCGGCGGCGTGGTAACGCCCTTATAATGGAAGATCGTCTGTTCGCCCGTTTTCAGGCACGAAGGCATAAAACTCAGTTCCACAAAGGGTTTCATGCCTATGTCCAGCAGAAAATCGAAAATATTGTCTATGTTGGCGAAAGAGAGCTTGAAAGAACCGTCGAATTTTTTCGTCATCACGCTCATGTCGTCGTCGAAAAGGCCGTGAAAGCGGACGTAACGGAAACCGAGTTCCCTGCGGCATTGTTCGAGCTGCGCGCGGTAATCCGCCCTGAGCGCCGTGGCCGCATGGCAGCTGCCCACGCAAAATTCCCAGTAACGGTCGTTCTCGTATTTTTCGGAACGGATATCCAAATCGAAAATCATTGTTTCACCTTGATCGTTTTTTCTAATTATAGCATTTAAAAATGAGCGCATATATCAAAATATCTGTCAAAATAACAATATATCTTGACAAAAATGCGGCGCGGATACTATAATAAAATAAAAAGCGAGGGGGATAGTTTGAATAAAAACGAGCTGATATTAAATTATCTGTACGAGAGCAATAAAATACCCGTATGGATTTTCGAAGGCAAAAAACTGATCTTTACTTCGGCGCCGAAAAACGACTTGCGCTGCGAAGAGGAGCTGTACGCTTTTTTCGGTTATTTTCTGAAAAAAAGCGCCGCGGAACCCGTCGTCCGGATCGTTGCGGAGCTTGAACTTTTCGTGTCTTTCCGCTTTAAGGGGGAAAACGGAAAGCAGTTAAATTTTGTCGCGGGCCCCGCGTTTTTATTCGATCCCGTACAGCACGGATACGGCAAGCGGCTGTCCGTGGACTTTATCTATACGAAAGAAAGTTTCAGAAAACGGGTGATCGATACGCCCACCGTCGGGCTTAACTCTTTCTGCCGGTTCGCGCAGGCTGCCGCGGCGCTGTTGCTCGGGCGGATTGCCGATACCGAGGCGCTGAAAAAGAATATCGTCAGCGCGCGCAGGGAAGACATGATGGATACCGCTCTCGGCAAGGCGATATTCGATATAAGGGAGGACGAGCTCGTTTCCCTCTATACGCTGGAAAGCGAAAAGCTTTTGATCGCCGCGATCAAGGACGGCGATCTTTCTAAGATAATCGACGAACGGGGCATGGTGCGGTATTACAATAACCGCATGCGCGCGCCGCTCACCTCGCAGACGAAACATCAGTTCGAATACGAAGTCGTGGCGCTCGTAACGATCGCCACCCGCGCGGCTGTAGACGGCGGGCTGGATATAGACACGGCGTTTTCGCTGAGCGATCTGTATCTGCAGCGGATTGACAATCACAAAACGACGAGGGAACTCGAAGAAATTGCCCGGCACGCCATCAGAACGTTCTGCGAAAAGGTCGCAAATAGCAAGGTCGGGGCGGCGGGGCAATGTTCTCCGCGCATCCGTCGAGCCGTCAAATATATCCGCGCGCATCTGCATTATCCGATCTCGCTCGAGGAAGTGAGCGAATACGTAAAGATCAATCCGAAATATCTTTCGAGAAGTTTTCTCAAGGAAACGGGCATGAAATTTACGGAATTTATACAAAAGGAAAGGATCCGCGAAGCGTGCGTTCTGCTGAGAACTACGGAAATGTCCTGTATAGAGATAGCAAACGCGCTTTCGTTCAGTTCGCAGAGTTATTTTATCAAGATTTTTTCCGACGTAATGGGCATAACGCCGCAAAAATACAGGGCGGACGGAAAGATCGTCGGTTAAGAGGGTTGTATCCGCCGCCGCGCGCCCCCCGGCTCGTCTATGCCAAGCACACGCCACGGTGCAAAATTGCAAATTGATAATAATTTGTTTTTTGGCAAAGAGCATCTTGTTTTTTGATTAAATATATGGTATCATTAAATCAGCCAAAATAAATAGAAGAGGAAATGAAGTTTTTAACAAAACAAAGTTAAATGATTTTATAAGATAAGGGGTAAAAATGAAGAAGTCAAAAAAGCTATTAGTCTTTCTCTGCCTGATTAGCGGAGTCATATTTCTGTTGGCTGGTTTTTATTTGACTTCGAGAACGTCGGAGTTTAAGAAAAACGGAATAGAAACGCAGGCAGAAATTGTTCTCATTGAAAAAGATTATGATACGGACGGTGAAGAAAAAATAACTGTTTATGTAAAATATACTGTTGAAAATACCACGTATACAAGAAAGTTGGATTATTATTCTTTTACGCTGCATGAAGGCGATATAATAA
>ERZ1106932.164-NODE-164-length-25740-cov-6.831692_pt1 | contig 25740 bp, 22 predicted proteins | sample MGYA00403665_ERZ1106932 | MGnify/ENA primary metagenome ERZ1106932 (study PRJEB35170, sample SAMEA104062448) | human gut metagenome | biome: human gut; feature: human-associated habitat; material: faeces | place: Denmark | collected 2012-08-24 ... | reverse complement strand
GTCCTGCAGACGGTAAATTCCGTGCTTATCGGCAAAAGCCGTCCGTACGCGCCGCTCTTCGGGCTGGGCGCGGGCGTGCTCGTCAAGACCGTTTTGGAAATTTTCCTGCTGCCCGTACCCGATCTGAATATTTTTGCCGCGGCGATTTCGCTCTGCGCCTGTTATTTGGTTGCGGTATTTATAAATTTGCTGTATATTATAAGGGTATATAAAAACAAAGGCGGCACTTTGCTCACGGAGGAAAAACCTCATGAAGACAAGAGAAAACTTACCCGAAAATATAAAGCGGATTGTAGTTAAAGAACATTTTACCTTCGACGATCTCGTGGATATCATACGGTTTCTGCGTTCGCCCGACGGCTGTCCGTGGGACCGCGAACAGACGCACGACAGCATAGAGATTTGCCTTATCGAAGAGGCCTACGAACTTATCGACGCGGTAAAAAAGCGCAGCGCGGAAAAGATGACGGAGGAGGCGGGCGACGTCATGCTCCAGTCGGTGTTCCACGCAGTCATGGGGGAAGAAGAGGGAACGTTCACCATGCAGGAGGTCATAGACGCCGAATGTGTGAAAATGATCACCCGCCACACGCATATCTTCGGCGCGGAAAGCGTAAAGGATTCCGCGGGAGCGCTGAAAGCGTGGGAAAAGAACAAATATAAGGAAAAACATCTCGAAAGTGCGGGAGAGAGGGTGAAGGACGTGCCCGAAACTCTGCCCGCGCTTTTGCGCGCCGAAAAGGTGCAGAAACGCGCGGCGAAGTTCAACTTCGATTTTGCAAACGTTTCGCAGGCTGTCGGCAAACTGGAGGAGGAAATAGGCGAATTTCAGGCCGCGCTCGCCGAAAAGGACGAAAAACGCGCCGCCGAAGAGGGGGGCGACTTGCTCTTTGCGGCGGTCAACGTCCTGCGCCTCGCGGGCGTGGAAAGCGAACGCGCGCTCGCCGCGGCGACGGAAAAGTTCATAGAGCGCTTTCTCCGCACGGAAGAGCTCGCGAAAGCGGACGGCAGGGAAATGGCAACCCTTTCCGCCGAGGAAACGGATATATATTACAATGAAGCAAAAAAGCGTTAAAATAGGCACGGCGACGGCGGAAAACAACGTGTTTATGGCGCCGCTCGCGGGTTACACCGATTTCGCCTTCCGCAGCCTGTGCCTGTCGTACGGCGCCGGGCTTGCTTTTACCGAAATGGTGAGCGCGAACGGGCTTTTGTACGGCAGCAGGGCGACAAAGGATCTGCTATTTACCGCGGACGGCGAAAAGGTGAAAGCGGTGCAGCTCTTCGGCTCCGATCCCCTCGTCATGAAGGAGGCCGTTCTGAGCGAGGCGCTCGCGCCGTTCGACGTGATAGACGTCAACATGGGCTGCCCCGTGCCAAAGATATACGGCAACGGCGCGGGCAGCGCGCTTTTGGAAGACATGCCCCGCGCGGAAAAGATCATATCCGCCATGGCGTCCACGGGGCGCAACATAACCGTAAAGATCCGCATAGGCGCGGTGAAGGGCAAGCCTGTCGCCGTGGAATTTGCCAAAATGGCGGCGGGCGCCGGGGCGAAACTCATCACGGTGCACGGCCGTTACCGCCCGGACTATTACGGCGGCGCGGTCGATTTTGCCGAGATAGCCGCGGTGAAAAACGCGGTGGATATACCCGTTATCGCCAACGGCGGCGTGTTTTCGGCGGCGGACGCGGACGAACTGACGGACAAGACGGGCGCGGACGGCGTGATGGTCGCGCGCGGCGCACTGGGCAGGCCATATATCTTTGCCGAAATCCTCGGCCGCGATTACGTTTACGATATGGCGGAAACGGTGCGGCGGCAGATCGCGCTTTTGAAAACGCGGTTCGACGACAGGTATATCGCCGTAAACTTCCGCAAGGTCATGCCGCATTACTTAAAGGGCGTAAAGTGCGCGAAAGAGGTGAAACTCGCCTTCGTGCGCGTGCAGTCCACCGCCGAGATAGAAGCGCTTTTAAACGAAATACATTAACAATTCGGGCGCGCTTACAATATACTGTAATTAGCGAAAAGAAGAGGTAGTATATTGAAAGCGTGTTTTGTTACGAGCGGCAGCCTGAACGCGTTCTGGCAGGATAAACTGGAAAAGACGGAAAAATGCGACCTTCTGGCTTTCGGGTTCAACGGGTTGGGGCTGGTGAGCTACAAGCGCGAACTCGAGGGAAAGACCGAGTTTTTCCACGACGCGGCCGGGCTGAGCAAGGCCATAGGCGGCGTGGTCGTTTCGGGCTGCGATACCGATACTTACGGCATTTTCCGCCACTCCGCGCTCATTGCGGACAAAGGGCGTATTCTGGGCGTTTCGGACATGAGCTTTTCCCTCGACGAAAGCGAGTTCCGCGCGGGAGGAAACTTCCGCGTGTACGAAACGGGCGCGGGCAGGATCGGCCTGCTCGTCGGCGACGACGTTTACTTTCTGGAAGCCGCCAAGGTGTTGTCCCTCTGCGACGCGGATTTTATCGTGTGCGTTTATCATCAGGTGCTGAGCAACATGACGGAGATCATGCTGCGCGCGGCCGCGTTTTCCTGCGGGGTGCCCATCGCGCTCGTCGCCTCGGAATTCGTGAGCGTGGCGGGGATCGGCGGAGATATCCTGTATTCCTCCCGCAGGGAAGTGAACGAAACGGAGATACGCCTTGTCAAAGATTTTCATAAGATAAGCACCCGCAGGCGCGGATTTTTCCTCGAACAGGGATTTTAAGCTGCGGGAAATACAAGCGCGGCGCATGCCGCGGAAGAGGTGATATAATGTTGAATATCGTTCTGGTCGAACCTGAAATCCCGCAGAATACGGGGAATATCGTCAGGACGTGCGCGGCGACGGGGGCGAAACTGCACCTCGTGCGCCCGCTCGGCTTCGAGGTTACGGACAAGCATCTGAAACGCGCGGGGCTGGATTACTGGTATCTGGTGGATATCGTTTATTACGACAGCTTTTCGGAAGTATGGGACAAGTTCTCCGCGGAGCATTCCTTCTGGTTTTTTTCCACCAAGGCGAAAAATACGCACAGCGACGTAAAGTACGCGGACGGCGACTTTCTCGTATTCGGCAAGGAAACAAAGGGCCTGCCCGAAGCGCTTTTAAAAGAGCATTACGATACGAGCGTGCGGATTCCCATGATCGACGAGAGCCGTTCGCTCAATCTCGGCAATTCGGTGTGCGTGGGGGTGTACGAGGCGCTGCGTCAGCTTTCCTATCCGCGGCTGAAACGCGAGGGCGAAATACCCGTAAGATAACGTTTTTTCGGGGATTTCGGCGCGTTTTTGCAAAAGGGCGCGAATTGATTTGACAAAAAATGCATAATTTACTAAAATTGATGGCGAAGGAATAAAAAACGGAGGAGTTTTTATGAATAAAAAATCGATCAAAGACGTGGACGTAAAAGGCAAAAGATGTCTGGTCAGAGTCGACTTCAACGTTCCGATGAAGGACGGCGTGATCACCGACGAAAACCGTATCGACGGCGCTCTGCCCACCATAAAGTACCTTATCGAACACGGCGCGAAGGTCATTTTGTGCTCGCACCTCGGCAAGCCGCATAACGTGCTGACCGAGGGGTTCGGCCTCAATAAAAAGGAAAAGGCCGCGGTCGCCGCCCTGCCCGAAAACGAACAGGCGGCAGCCAAAGCGGAATACCTCAAAAAGGCGCTGAAAGACAGGGAAAAATTCTCGCTTAAACCCGTTGCGGACAAGCTTGCCGAAAAGCTGGGCAAGCCCGTTGCGTTTGCGACCGACGTGGTCGGCCCGAGCGCGGACGCGGCCGTTGCGAACATGAAGGACGGCGACGTCGTTCTGCTTGAAAACACCCGTTTCGAGGCGGGCGAGGAAAAGCGCGACGAGGCGCTCTGCAAAAAGCTGGCGTCCTACTGCGATATCTATGTGAACGACGCTTTTGGCACGGCGCACCGTTCGCACGCCACCACGGCGGCGATCGTGGAATACGGTTTCGTGAAGACCGCGGTCTGCGGTTTCCTCATCGAAAAGGAACTTTCCGTCATGGCGGACGCGCTCGAACATCCCGTGCGCCCGTTTGTGGCGATTTTGGGCGGCGCGAAAGTCGCGGATAAATTAAAGGTCATTTCCAACCTGCTCGAAAAGTGCGATACCCTGGTGATCGGCGGCGGCATGGCGTATACCTTCCTCAAGGCCAAGGGCTACGAGGTCGGCAAATCCCTCGTGGACGACGAACAGATCGGTTACTGCAAGGAAATGATGGAAAAGGCCGAAAAGCTCGGCAAAAAACTCGTTCTTCCCGTGGATGCGGTAACGGCGAAAGCTTTCCCGAATCCCATCGACGCGAAAATCGACGTGGAAACGCATTCCGTTACGGATATGCCCGCGGACGCCATGGGGCTGGACATCGGGCCCGAAACGGAAAAACTTTTCGCCGCGGAAGTGGCGAACGCCAAGACCGTCATCTGGAACGGGCCGATGGGCGTGTTTGAAAACCCCGTGCTCGCGAAGGGCACCGTGGCCGTTGCGAAGACGCTCGCGGAGGCTGAGGGCGCTACCACCATCATCGGCGGCGGCGATTCGGCTGCGGCCGTAAAGCAGCTCGGCTTTGCGGACAAGATGACGCACATTTCCACGGGCGGCGGCGCGTCGCTCGAACTCTTCGAGGGCAAGGTGCTCCCCGGTATCGCGTGCCTCAACGACAAAAACTAAGGAGATATATCACATCATGAGAAAACCCATCATTGCCGGCAACTGGAAAATGAACAAGACCGCGGCGGAAGCGGTCAAGCTGATAGAAGAACTCAAGCCCCTCGTGGCGAAAGCAAAGCCCGAAGTGGTCGTCTGCGTTCCCTTCACCGACCTCGCGGCGGTAGGCAAGGCCATAGAGGGCAGCAAGATAAAGCTCGGCGCACAGAACGTGGCATGGGCGGATAAGGGCGCTTTCACGGGCGAGATCAGCGCGGAAATGCTGAAAGAACTCGGCGTGGAATACGTTGTGATCGGTCACAGCGAAAGAAGACAGTATTTCGGCGAAACGGACGAAAGCGTGAACAAGCGCGTCAAACAGGCGCTGGCGAACGGGCTGAAACCCATTGTCTGCGTGGGCGAAACCAAGCTCGAACGCGAAAAGAACAGAACCAAGCGCGTTCTGAAAAAACAGATCGTGGAAGGGCTTGCGGGCGTGGAGGATTTTGAAAATCTCGTCGTCGCCTATGAACCCGTCTGGGCGATCGGCACGGGGCTCACCGCCACGAAAGAGGACGCCAACGCGACCATCGGCTATATCCGCCGCATCGTCGGCAACACGTTCGGCAAGGAAGTTGCCAAAAACCTCCGCATCCAGTACGGCGGCAGCATGAACGCCGGCAACGCGAAAGACCTCATGAGCATGAGAAATATCGACGGCGGTCTGATCGGCGGCGCGTCGCTCAAAGCGGAGGACTTTTCCAAAGTCGTCAACTACAAGGACAACTGATTGAAAAAAGCCGCAGTATCTGCGGCTTTTGTTTTTTCTGAGGATATGAAAAAAGAACTTCATTCGCAAGTTCTTTTTTTTGATATGAACGGGCGCGCATTCAAGGCCTGCCCGTGTACCGCGTATCGAAACCGCTGTTCGTATCGGGGCGGAGTTCGTTCGGATAGTAAGTATCCGTTTTGATGTCGTTCACGATTTTCTGCAGTTTCGTCGTTACCTCGTAGGGGTTTTCTATATCCCACAGCACCTGCGCCTTGAACGCGCCCGAAATATAGACGTCGCCCACGTGCAGCCATCGGTCTATCAGCCCCACCCTGAGGTTTACGTTGCTGATGTCGGCATAATAAACGTTCGTTACGTCTATGCCGATCACGCCGCTTTTGATAATGATCCGCGTGTTCGTGAATACGTATTCCATATTTTTCTGCCGTCTGCCCGCGGTAACGATATTCGCTATCCAGATCCAGACGGGTATGAGATGAAACGCGAAGAATATCACGATAAACACAGTAAAGACCGGCGGCATCTGAGAAAACACGTCAAAGCCGACCATCAGACCGATAAACGCGCCGTCGAAAAGCAGCCATATCAGGGCAAGAGGCATCATTTTGAACACCTGCGCCAAAATATGCGCCTTGCGGTTGGGCTTTCCGCGCCAGAGAATTTGCTCGTTCGCGGAAATGAGTTTTTCCATATCGTATTCTTTCGGCGGTTCGCCGCCGAAATACTTTTCGTTGTAATTTGCCATAATCGCCCCCCTTTTTATATATAATAACAGATACAGGGCATAATGTCAATGCATTTTTTCCGTCGGGCGGAGGATATGCCTTTCGGCGGCGGATACCGCGGGCTTCGGGGGCGTGAGGAAAGCGAAAGAACGTCTTTTACTTGCCGTGCTCGCGGCGGCGGCCGGCAGGCCGCTGATTTCGCTCAAAGGCGCGGGACCTTGCATAAGGCCCCGCTTTTTTACTGTCTTAAAAATGAATAATTTTAATAATATTCATATTTTTATAAATAAATTACGGTAAATATGAATATTTTTATAAATAATTAAAAATATATGCATTAAAATTCTTGACTTGCGGACGGAAAGGGAATATAATGAAAACATAAATTTCGGGAGGAAATAAAAATGGATAAATCGAAGATAAAAAAAGTGGTGCTGGCATATTCGGGCGGATTGGATACCTCAATCATCATACCCTGGCTCAAGGAAAATTACAATAACTGCGAAGTAATCGCCGTATCGGGCAACGTCGGACAGGCGGACGAACTGGAAGGGCTGGAGGAAAAAGCCCTCAAAACGGGGGCGTCAAAACTGTACGTGGAAGATCTTACCGACGATTTCGTCGAAAATTACGTCATACCGACCGTCAAAGCTGGCGCTTTATATGAAGAATACATGCTGGGCACGTCGTTCGCCCGCCCCGTCATCGCCAAGCGTATCGTAGAGATCGCCAAGGCGGAGGGCGCGGACGCCATCTGCCACGGCTGCACGGGCAAAGGGAACGACCAGGTCCGTTTCGAGCTGACCATCAAGGCTTTCGCGCCCGACATGCCGATCATCGCGCCGTGGCGCGAATGGAACATCAAATCGCGCGAAGAAGAGATAGAGTACGCGGAGGCGCACAACGTGCCGTTGAAAATCGACCGCGAAACCAACTATTCCAAGGATAAAAACCTCTGGCACCTTAGCCACGAGGGGCTGGATCTGGAGGACGCGGGCAACGAACCGCTTTACGAAAAAAAAGGTTTTCTCGAAATGGGCGTGTCGCCCTTACAGGCGCCCGATCGGCCTACGTACATCACACTCGACTTTGAAAAAGGCTCGCCCGTCGCTTTCAACGGCGAAAAGATGAGCGCGAAGGATATCGTTCTGGCGCTCAACAAGGCGGGCGGCGAAAACGGCATAGGGTTGCTGGACATCGTGGAAAACCGCCTTGTCGGCATGAAATGCCGCGGCGTGTACGAAACGCCCGGCGGCGCGATCCTCTATTTCGCGCACAATTACCTCGAAACGCTCTGCCTCGACAAGATGACCATGCATAAAAAACAGGAACTCGCCGTTACGTTCGCCGATCTCGTATATAACGGGCAGTGGTTCACGCCGCTGCGCGAGGCGCTTTCGGCTTTCGTGGACAAAACGCAGGAAAACGTTACGGGCAGGGTGAAAATAAAGCTCTATAAGGGCAATATGATCAAGGCCGGCGCGTGGAGCGACTACTCGCTGTATTCGGAAGAAATAGCCACGTTCGGGGAAGACCACGTCTACAACCAGGCGGACGCCAAAGGGTTTATAGAACTTTTCGGCCTGCCGATCAAGGTGCAGGCGCAGGTAAACGCAAAAAACGGCAAATAAGGCGGCGTTATGGATAAGATGTGGGCGGGAAGATTTGAAAAAAAACTGGACGAACTTGCGGACGATTTCAATTCTTCCATTTCATTCGACAAAAAACTGTATGCGGAAGATATCGAAGGTTCGCTTGCGCATGCGGCCATGCTCGCCGCCTGCGGCGTCATTTCGGAGGAGGAGTGCGCGGCGATCACGGCCGGACTTAAAGGGATTCTCGCCGACTTGGAAAGCGGCGCGCTCGCGTTCGACATGTCGAGCGAAGATATCCATATGTTTATCGAGGCGGAACTGACAAAGCGCATAGGCGACGCGGGCAAAAAACTGCATACCGCGCGCAGCAGGAACGACCAGGTCGCGCTCGATCTGCGCCTGTACATGCGCAAAAAGGCGGGCGGGATCGTGCGGAAACTGAAGGCGCTCATTGCGGCCGTGGCGGAAAAAGCGGAGGAAAACACCGACGCGGTCATGCCCGGCTATACGCATTTGCAGCGGGCGCAGCCCGTTACCTTCGCGCATCACCTGCTGGCTTACGCCATGATGTTCATACGGGACGTCGGGCGGGTGGAGGACGCGGTAAAGAGAATGAACGTTTCCCCGCTCGGCAGCGCGGCGCTCGCGGGCACGACGTATCCGATCGATCGGGAGATGACCGCGAAAGCGCTGGGCTTCGACGGCGCGTGCCTCAACTCGATGGACGGCGTTTCGGACAGGGATTACTGCGTGGAGCTGTTGGCCGCTTTTTCGCTCGTCATGACGCACCTTTCCCGCTTTGCGGAGGAGATCGTGCTGTGGTCGAGCTGGGAATTCAGGTTCGTCGAGCTGGACGATTCCTTTTCCACGGGTTCGTCCATCATGCCGCAGAAGAAAAATCCGGATATGGCCGAGCTCGTGCGCGGCAAGACGGGCAGGGTTTACGGCGATCTGATGGCGGTGCTCACCGTGCTGAAAGGACTTCCGCTCGCCTACAACAAGGATATGCAGGAGGACAAAGAGGCCGTGTTCGACGCCGCGGAAACGGCGGAAAAGTCGCTCGCCGTATTCGCCCCGATGGTAAAGACCATGCGCCCGATCAAAGAAAACATGTACGCAGCCTGTCGGAAGGGCTTTATCAACGCCACCGATCTGGCGGACTATCTCGCGAAAAAGGGCATGCCCTTCCGCGCCGCCTACAAAACGACGGGCGAACTCGTGGGGGCGTGCGTGAAAAAGGGCGTTACGCTCGGCGAGGTTCCGCTGGAGGAATATAAAAAACATTCGCCGCTGTTCGAAGACGACCTTTACGAGGCGATATCCATAGAAAACTGCGTAAAAAAACGCATTTCCGAGGGTTCGGCGGGATACGCTTCGGTCAAAAAACAGCTTGCTTTTGTAAAGGAATTTTTGCAATGAAAAAGGTTTTTATAGACGGCGGAAACGGCACCACGGGGCTGCAGATCGACGCGCGGCTTGAGGCGCGGGAGGACATAGAATTGCTCACCCTCCCCGAAGAACTGCGCAAGGATGCCGCCGCCCGCAAAGAGATGCTGAACGCGGCGGACATCGCGTTTCTGTGTCTGCCCGACGGCGCGGCGAAAGAGGCCGTTTCCATGATAGAAAATCCAGACGTCTGCGTGATAGACGCTTCTACGGCGCACCGTACGGACGAGGCATGGGCGTACGGTTTCCCCGAACTCGGGAAAGAATTTTACGGAAAAATCAAAAATTCCCGCCGCATCGCCGTGCCCGGCTGCCATGCGAGCGGCTTTATCGCGCTCGTCTACCCCCTCGTCGAGCGGGGACTGCTCTCTCCGTCGGCGCAGCTTACCTGCACTTCGCTCACGGGCTACAGCGGCGGAGGGAAGAAGATGATTGCGGAATACGAGGGCGCGGACAGGGAATATCTGCTGAACATGCCGCGCGTGTACGGCATATCGCAGCAGCACAAGCACCTTGCGGAAATGAAGAGCGTGTGCGGGCTGAAATCGCCGCCCGCCTTTATTCCCGTCGTATGCGATTATTATTCGGGCATGGAGGTGTGCGTTCCGCTTTTTAAGGATCAGCTCGCGGGCGGCGCGGAAGATATAAAGGCCGTCTATAAAGAACTCTACGGCGGCGGAACGGTGTTTTACGCGGAGGAAAGCGAAGGCGGCTTTCTTTCGGCGGGCAGGCTGACGGGGCGGGATACCATGGCCGTCGGCGTTTTCGGCAACGAAGAGCGGATACTGCTCGCGGCCCGCTACGACAATCTCGGCAAGGGCGCGAGCGGCGCAGCCGTGGAGTGCATGAACATCAAGCTGGGCGCGCCGACGACGAAAGCGCTCGTCCTGTAAGGAGATATTATGGAAATGATAGGCATAAGCGGCGGCGTGTGCGCGGCGAAGGGGTTCTGCGCCAACGGGATACACTGCGGCATCAGAAAAAACAAGACCAAAAACGACCTTTCCCTCATTTTTTCAGAAAAGAGGGCGGCGGTCGCCTGCGTGTACACGACCAACAAGGTAAAGGGCGCGCCCCTCGTCGTAACGAAAAAGAACGTTGCGGACGGTTATGCGCAGGCCGTTATCTGCAACAGCGGCAACGCCAACACCTGCAACGCGGACGGCGAGGAGATCGCGGAAAAAACCTGCGCCTTGCTCGCCGACGAACTGCATATAAGCGCGCGGGACGTGGTGGTTGCCTCCACGGGCGTAATCGGCCAGCCGCTCGGCATCGAGCCCTTTGCCCGCGGCATGCGGGAACTCGTGAGCGGGTTGGGAAACAAGAGCAGGGAAGCCGCGTACGGCATCATGACCACGGACACGAAGGTCAAGGAAGCCGCGGTGGAATTCGAGGCGGGCGGAAAGAAGTGCAGGATCGGCGGCATCGCCAAGGGTTCGGGCATGATACATCCGAACATGGCGACCATGCTGGTGTTTATCACCACGGACTGCGCCGTTTCGCCCGCAATGCTGCAAAAGGCGCTTTCCGGGGACGTGGCGGATACCTTCAACATGGTGAGCGTGGACGGCGACACTTCGACGAACGATATGGTTGCCGTGCTCGCCAACGGCATGGCGGGCAACGAGACGATAGAAACGGAAGGCGAGGACTTCGCGGCGTTCATGCGGGCGCTCAATTCCGTGAACGTCTGCCTGTGCAGGAGCATCGCGGCGGACGGGGAGGGCGCGACTAAACTGCTCGAGTGCAGGGCGTCGGGCGCAAAGGACGATAAAAACGCGAAAATCTTCGCCAAGAGCGTGATCACCTCCTCTCTTGTGAAAGCGGCGATGTTCGGCGCGGACGCCAACTGGGGGCGGGTGCTGTGCGCCATAGGTTACAGCGGCGCCGACGCGGACGTCAATCGGGCGGACGTGCGGTTCTGTTCGGCAAAGGGCGAAATCCTCGTGTGCGAAAACGGCGCGGGCGTGCCTTTTTCAGAGGAAAAGGCCAAGGAAATTCTGCTCGAAGAGGAAATTCTGATAGACGTGCGATTAAAGGACGGCAAGGCGTGCGCCACGGCTTGGGGGTGCGACCTTACCTACGACTACGTGAAGATCAACGGCGATTACAGGACATAGGAGTTTTTATGGGTTTGGAGATTACCAACGCGCAGCGCGCCGAAGTGCTCACGCAGGCGCTGCCGTACATTCAGAAATATTACGACAAAGTTGTCGTCGTCAAATACGGCGGCAACGCCATGATCAACGAAAGGCTGAAAGAACAGGTCATGGAGGATATAGTCCTTCTGCACCTGATCGGCGTAAAGGCGGTGCTCATTCACGGCGGCGGGCCGGAGATCACCGAAACGCTGAACAGGCTGGGCAAGGAATCGGTCTTTCACAACGGACTGCGCGTTACCGACAAGGAAACGGCGGACGTGGTGCAGATGGTGCTCGCGGGTAAGATAAATAAAAGCCTGGTCAACCTCCTGGAAATGAAGGGCGGCAGGGCGGTTGGGCTTTCGGGCATAGACGGCCGCATGCTGGAATGCGAACCGAAGGACAAGGCGCTCGGCTTTGTGGGAAAAATCCGCAAAGCGGACGTAACGCCGATAACCGACCTTCTGGAAAAGGGATATATTCCCGTCGTATCCACCGTCGGCTGCGATAAAAAGGGCAACGTGTACAACGTGAACGCCGATACCGCCGCCGCGTACATCGCGGGGGCGATGGGGGCGGCGAGACTTATCTTGATGACCGATATCGCGGGGATTTTGGAAGACAAAAACGACCCGTATTCCCTCATTAGGGAGATCGACGTTGCGGGCGCGGCGGCGCTTTCCGAAAAGGGCGTGATTTCGGGCGGCATGATCCCGAAGGTGGAGTGCTGCAAGGACGCCATCGGCCGCGGCGTGAAAAAAGTGATTATTTTAGACGGCCGCGTGCCGCACGCGCTGCTGTTGGAAACGCTCACCGACGAGGGGGCCGGCACGATGTTCGTGGCGGATTTAAAGAAAAATGCAGAGTTTTAAAGATACGGATAAAAAATACGTCGCGGCTACGTACGCGCGGTTCGATATAGAGATCGTCGCGGGAAAAGGCTCGCTTTTATACGGTGCGGACGGCAGGGAGTATATCGATCTGAACAGCGGCATAGCCGTCAACACGCTGGGCGCGGCGGACGAAGAGTGGATTGCCGCAGCGACGGCGCAGATGCGCAAAATCCAGCATACGTCCAACCTGTTTTATTCTCAGCCGTGCGCTCGGCTCGCCCGCACGCTCGCAGAGCGCACGGGCGCTTCGCGGGCGTTTTTTTCCAATTCGGGCGCGGAGGCGAACGAATGCGCCGTGAAATGCGCGCGGCTCTGGGCGGAAAAGAACAAGGGCGCGGAATACTGCAATATAATCACGCTGAAAAACAGCTTTCACGGCAGAACGCTGGCGACGCTCGCAGCCACGGGACAGGAGGTGTTCCACCAAAAATTCGCCCCCCTGCCCGCGGGATTTTTGTATGCCGAGGCGGGGGACGCGGCGGGGCTTGCTGCGCTTGCGGAAGAACATAAATGCGCCGCCGTCATGCTCGAATTCGTGCAGGGCGAGGGCGGCGTGGTGCCGCTCGGCAAAGACTACGTACAACAGGTCGCCGCCCTGTGCAGAAAACACGATTTGCTGCTCATCGCCGACGAGGTGCAGACGGGCAACGGCAGAACGGGCACGCTGTACGCTTTCGAGCAGTACGGCGTGGTTCCGGATATACTGACCACCGCGAAGGGACTTGCGGGCGGCCTTCCGCTTGGGGCGACGCTCTTTTTCGGAAAGACTGCGGACGTGTTCGGCGCGGGCGATCACGGCTCCACGTTCGGGGGCAATCCCGTGTGCTGCGCGGCCGCGCTCAGCGTGCTCGGAAAAATAGACGAAAAACTGCTTTGCGGCGTGCGGAGAAAATCGGAGGCGATCCGCGCTTCGCTCTGCGGCGCGGCGGGGATCAGGGGCGTTAGCGGTCTGGGGCTCATGCTCGGGATAGAGACCGAGGCGCCGGCGGCCGCCGTGATCGAAAACTGCATGAAGAGGGGCGTTCTTCCCATCAGGGCGAAAAACAAGGTGCGGTTGCTGCCCGCGCTCAACATTCCCGACGAACTGCTTGAAAGAGCGGCGGAGATCATCAAAATATCGGCAAAGGAGGCGTTGAAATGAATTTTCTCAAAGGCAGGGACTTTTTAAAACTGCTCGATTTTTCGGGGGAGGAGATAGAAAAACTCCTTACCCTCGCGGAAAAACTAAAAAAGGAAAAGAAAGCGGGCGTGCCGCACGAGCTGTGCAAGGGCAAGAATATCGCGCTCATTTTCGAAAAGACGAGCACGCGCACGCGCTGCAGCTTTGAAGTCGCGGCGCACGATCTCGGCATGCACGTAACTTATCTAGACCCGACGGGCTCGCAGATCGGCAAAAAGGAAAGCATTGCCGACACCGCGCGCGTGCTTTCCTCGATATACGACGGCATCGAATACCGCGGTTACGGGCAGAATATCGTGGAGGAACTGGCCGAGTATGCCTCCGTTCCCGTGTGGAACGGGCTGACCAACGAAGCCCATCCCACGCAGATCCTCGCGGACTTTCTCACCGTAAAGGAAGAGTTCGGGCGCCTGAAAGGGATAAAGCTCGTTTACTTCGGGGACGCGCGCTACAACATGGGCAATTCGCTCATGGCGGGCTGCGCGAAAATGGGAATGGACTTCGTCGCCTGCGCGCCCGAAAAGTATTTTCCCGATAAAAAACTGATAGACGTATGCGGAAATATCGCCGCGCAGACGGGAGCAAAGCTCTCCTTCACCACCGACGTAAAGGCGGCGGCGAAAGATGCGGACGTAATATATACCGACGTGTGGGTGTCCATGGGCGAACCCGCCGGGGTATGGAAGGAGCGCATCGCCGATCTTTCGCCCTACCGCGTGGACAAAGCGGTGATGTCCTGCGCAAAAAAGAGCGCTGTGTTCATGCATTGCCTGCCCGCGTTTCACGATCTCAAAACGTCGATCGGCAGGGAAACGGGCGAAAAATTCGGCATTTCGGAAATGGAAGTAACCGACGAGGTTTTCGAAAGCCCGCAGTCCGTTGTGTTCCGCGAGGCGGAAAACAGGATGCACACCATCAAGGCGGTCATGCTCGCCACATTGTGAAGTTATGAAAAAAGCGTATCTGATTTTGGAAAACGGAAAGGTGTTCGAGGGGGTTTCCTTCGGTTTCGAGGGCGAATGCGAAGGGGAAATCGAATTCGCCGCGGGCGGCAGCGCGGACTACGCCCTTACGCTCACGGACGAAAAGCGCAGGGGAAAAATCGTTGTGGAAACATTTCCCGAAATCGGCATTTACGGCATGAGCCGCGACTGTAAAAAGAGTCCGCTCAAAGGCTACGTCGCGAAGTCGTTTTGTACGGAGCCTTCTAATTTCCGCGCGGAAAAGGATATAGGCGCGTATCTGAAGGAAAATAAAATTCCCGCCGTATGCGGCATAGACACGCGCGAAGTCGTTAAAAATATCCGCGGCCGCGCCATGAAAGCGCGCATCGCTTTTAAAAAAGATTTGTTTTTTCCCGCAAGGGAACCCGCATGCTTCGCGGCTGCGCCGCGGGTATCGGAGGCGAAGAGGGACGAGAGCATAAAGAGCGTGCTCGTTATCGGCAGCGGGCCTATCGTCATCGGGCAGGCGGCGGAATTCGACTATGCGGGCGCGCAGGCGTGCAGGGTGCTGAAAGCCGAGGGCGTGCGCACCGTTTTGGTCAATTCCAACCCCGCCACCATCATGACGGACAAGGCGCTTGCGGACGCGATCTACCTTGAACCGCTCACGATAGAAACGATCAGGCGCGTCATCGTCAAGGAAAGGCCGGATTCCCTGCTCGCCTCGCTCGGCGGGCAGACGGGGCTCACGCTCGCCATGCAGCTCGGCAAAGAAGGGTTTTTGCAAAAGCACGGCGTACGGCTGCTCGGCACGTGCGTGGACTCTATCGACAGGGCCGAAGACCGCGAGCTGTTCAAAGAAACGATGGAAAAACTCGGCGAACCCGTCATTCCCTCCGCGACCGCGTGCGACGTCGAAACGGCGGTAAAGATTGCGGGCGGGATAGGTTATCCCGTCATCATACGCCCCGCGTTCACGCTTGGCGGCGGCGGGGGCGGCGTGGCCGCGGACGAAAAAGAACTGCGGGCGGCGGCGAAGGTCGGCATAGACGCGTCGCCCATCGGGCAGATCCTCGTCGAAAAATATATTTACGGCTGGAAAGAGATAGAATTCGAAACCATGCGCGACAAAAACGGTCGGGCAATCATCGTGTGCAGTATGGAAAACATAGACCCCGTTGGCGTGCATACGGGCGATTCCGCGGTGGTCGCGCCCGCGCTCACGCTCTCGCCGAAGGAATACGGCATGCTGCGGGACGCGGCGCTCAGGATCGTGAACGAACTGAAAATAATCGGCGGGTGCAACTGCCAGTTCGCGCTCGATCCCGAAAGCCTGCAATACGCCGTCATCGAGGTCAATCCCCGCGTGTCGCGTTCCTCCGCGCTGGCCAGCAAGGCTACGGGTTATCCCATCGCCAAGGTAACGGCCAAACTCGCGCTCGGCTATGCGCTCGACGAAGTGCAGAACGATATTACGGGCGTTACGAGCGCCGCCTGCGAACCCGCGGTGGACTATTTCGTGGTGAAATTCCCCAAATGGCCTTTCGATAAATTCCCCGGCTCCCCGCGCAGGCTGGGAACCCAGATGAAAGCTACCGGCGAAGTCATGTCCATAGGCGACAGTTTTGAGGCTGCGCTCATGAAGGCCGTGCGCGGCGCGGAAAATTTCGATACCCTGAACGATCCGTCAATGGAAAACGAGGACGCCGTCGGGCGCGTCGCGGCGGCGGACGACAAGCGGCTGTTCGCGCTCTTCAAGGCGATCAAGGAGGGCGCGGATATGGAGCGGCTCCATGCGCTGACGAAAATAGACAGGTACTTTCTTTCAAAGCTGCGTTCGCTCGCGGAATACGAATTATCGCTTGCGGGCGGCTTGACGGAGGAACTCCTCCTTAAAGGCAAAAAGCTGGGCTATACCGACGCCGCCCTCGCAAGGCTGTCTGCTTATCCCGTTCCCGTAAAAAAGCCCGCGGTATATAAAACGGTGGATACTTGCAGCGCGATGTACGACGCGAAAACGCCGTATTTCTATTCGGTATCCGAGGGCGTGTGCGAAGCCTCCGCGCTGAAACGTTCGGGCAAAGACGTCGTCGTCGTGCTCGGTTCCGGGCCGATCCGTATCGGGCAGGGAATAGAATTCGACTACTCCTCCGTGCATTGCGTCTGGACGCTCAAAGAAATGGGCTTCGACGTCGTCATCATCAACAACAATCCCGAAACGGTTTCCACCGATTACGACACCGCCGACAGGCTGTATTTCGAACCGCTCACCCCGGAAGACGTGATGAACGTGCTCAGGGTGGAAAAGCCCGTGGGCGTGGTAGTCGCGTTCGGCGGACAGACCGCGATCAAGCTGACGGAATTTCTCGCAAAACAGGGCGTGGCCATTCTCGGCACGAGCGCGGAGGGCATCGACGTTGCGGAGGACAGGGAAAAGTTCGACGCCCTTTTGGAAAAACTGCGCATCAAACGTCCGAAGGGGCGGGCCGTTGCGGGGGTGGAGGCGGCGCTTTCCGCCGCAGAGGAACTGGGGTATCCCGTACTGCTCCGCCCGTCCTACGTCATCGGCGGGCAAAATATGCGCATCGTGCATAACGCCGCCGAAACGGAAACATACATGCGCCGCATTCTGAGCGGAGGCATAGAAAATCCCGTGCTCGTGGACAAATACATGGCGGGCACGGAGATCGAGGTGGACGTGATCTCGGACGGGGAGGACGTGCTCATTCCCGGCGTGATGGAACACATCGAACGGGCGGGCGTGCACAGCGGCGATTCCATTGCCGTCTATCCGCCGTACAACCTCAACGACAAGATGATGCGGAAGGTGGCGGAAGCCTCCGCCTCGCTCGCGCTGTCGTTGGGCACGAAAGGATTGGTCAATATACAGTATCTCATCTGCGGCGGCGAACTTTATGTCATCGAGGTGAACCCGCGCGCTTCGCGCACCGTGCCGTATATCAGCAAGGTTACCGATGTTCCCATGGTGGATATCGCCTCCAAGGTCATGCTCGGCGCCAGGCTCAAAGACCTCGGCTGCGGCACGGGGCTTTGCATAACGCCGCCCTATTACGCGGTGAAGGCGCCCGTCTTTTCCTTTGAAAAACTTTCGGAGGTCAACGCCCGCCTCGGACCGGAAATGAAGTCCACGGGCGAGGTGCTGGGACTGGGCGGCACGCTCGAAGAAGCGCTTTTCAAGGGGCTGGTCTCCGCTGGCATGGTGGTAAAGCGGCAGGAAAACGCCGGCGTACTCCTCAGCGCGGACTCGCCCGACCGTTTTGAGATCGTTTCGCTTGCGAAAAAGTTCTGCGATCTGCATTTCGTCATCTATGCCACCCCCGAAACGGCCGAGGCCGTCAAGGGGCTGGGCGTGGAAGTCTGCGTAGTCAAAAGCATAAACAGGCGGGACGGCGCGTTTGAACTGCTCGAAAGCGGAAAGATCAGTTACGTCGTCTATACGGGGGCGCTGCTCGATTCCACGGTGGACGATTATATAGCCCTGCACAGGCGGGCGGTACAGCTTTCGGTGCCCTGTTTTACCTCGCTCGATACGGCGAACGCGCTCGCGGACGTCCTCGCCGCAAAATACGATCTGAACAACACCGAACTCGTGGACATCAACCGCCTGCGAAAGGAAAAATTGCGCGTCTGCTTTTCCAAAATGCAGGCGACGGGGGACGATTATATCTTCATCGAAAATTTCGGCGGGGAAATATCCTGTCCCGAATCGCTCGCCATCGCCATGTGCAGCCGACATAAGGGCGTGGGCGGTTACGGGCTGGTGCTCATCGAAAAATCCGCCCTTGCGGACGCGAAGATGCGCGTTTTCAACAGGGACGGCAGCGAAGGCGGCGTCGCGGGCAACAGTATCCGTTCGGTCGCAAAATATCTCTACGACAACGGTATCGTGCAAAGGGAGGATATGACGATAGAAACGGCGGCGGGCGTGAAAAAGCTGTCCGTGTTCACGGGACAGGGAAAGGTCAACTACGTCAGCGTCGATATGGGAAAGCCCGTCTTTCAGCCGCGGGAAATACCCTGCGTTGCGGAAGGGGAAAAGATTTTGGATTATCCGTTCGCGATCGCCGGAAAGGAATATCGGATAAACTGCCTGTCCATGGGCAATCCGCATTGCGTGGTGTTCGTCGATAAGCCGGACGAGCTGGATCTCGCCGTCATCGGTCCTAAATTTGAAAACGCCGCGATCTTTCCCGAACGGGTGAACGCGGAATTCGTCCGCGTCGTCAACGAATGCACGCTCAGAATGCGCGTGTTCGAACGCGGCAACGGCGAAACGTATGCCTGCGGCACGGGCGCGTGCGCCGCCGTGATCGCGGCGGCGGAAAACGGCCTCGTCGGAAAGGGGCGGGACATTACGGTGAAAGTGCGCGGCGGCGATCTTACGGTCAATTATACGGAAGAAAGAACGGTGCTTTCGGGCGATACGAAACTCGTCTTTTCGGGCGTGTTCGAATTCTGAAAAAAAGCGGGGAGCACCCCGCTTTTAATTTTTCGCCTGCCGCCGTTGCATGCGTTTCCAGTTGATAAAACCGTATATGTCGTTTGCCAGGAACATGACGAAACAGATCGTAACGGAAAGATATGAGACATCTTCGATTGTCGCCATCGTCCATAATACGATAAGCACCGCGTCGTTCGCCGCATATCCGGCCGCATAGTAGGCGCTCCTGCGGAAGGTCAGATAGACCGCGAGAAAACTCGTGGCTACGGAAACGGTGCTGGGAAAGAGATTGTTCGTGTGCAAAGCACGCAGAACGAAATAAAACGCGACGGTTACGGCGGCGGTCAGCAAAAACATAAGCGCAATTTCCCTTTGTGAAAGCCTGTTAACCGCGACTTCCGCCCTGTTCCCTCGGTAGGGGTTGCGCAGCCAGGAAATGAGGGCGAATACCGCCATGGGCGCGGTCATGCCGAGATAGGTGATCATTTCGCCGTAATATGCGAAGGTGTAGGAAATAACGCCGTACAGCAGGCTGAATACGACCATGAGCGCCTGTCCGATCGGATTACCCTTCGCGTTAAAGATCAGCGAAGTCGCGCCGACGAGGGATGCGCATAATGTCAGATAATTCGTTCCGTCAAAAATACAGAACGAAACCGTAATGACGGCGACGGAAACCGTCCAGAGGACCGTTTCTCCCTTTGAAAAATAACTGAAAAACTTACAATTTTTCATAAAAGACCTCTGATAAAAAATAAGCACCCGCCGACGCATCTTCTAAGACCTAACGATGCGCAAACGAATGCCGAAAAATTTCCTACCCGGTGGCAGTTATTAAATTATTTAAAGTATAGCAGACGGGGGAGGGCAAAGTCAAGAAAAAAGGAGCGCGGAAAAATTTCCTTGCTCCTTTTATGGCGGAGATGGAGAGATTCGAACTCTCGAACCGCGATTAACGGTTACACGATTTCCAATCGTGCGCCCTCGACCAGCTAGGCGACATCTCCTTGACTTTCAGCCGCTTAACAGTATATACCAAAACGGAAAATTTTGCAATCTTTTTATAAGCGTTTTTTTGAAAAAACGCCGAAATTTCTTGTATATCACCGCTATGAAATGTTATAATAGCAAAAAACCGATTATAATCGCCCGCTTTCGGGCGGGAAAAGGCGGATAAAGAAAGAGAGGACGGGAGCCGTGCAGGAAAAGACCAACGTGATGCGCATACTCGATAAGGCGAAGATAAGTTACAGAGAATATACCTACGGGGGCGGGGCGCTGAGCGGCGTAGAAGTGGCCGCGCAGCTGAACCAGGAGGAAAAAAGGGTGTTCAAAACGCTCGTTACCGTTTCCAAGTCGCTGAAATATTATGTGTTCATGATCCCCGTGGCCGAAGAGCTCGACCTGAAAAAGGCGGCCGCGGCGGTGGGGGAAAAGGCCCTTTCCATGCTGAAGAGCAAGGACCTTCTCCCTCTCACGGGATACGTGCACGGCGGTTGTTCGCCGATCGGTATGAAAAAAGCCTTTCCGACAATCGTCCATGCGAGCGCGCAAGAATGCGAAAGCATTATTTTCAGCGGCGGCAAAATAGGTTATCAGGTGGAACTGCGCCCCGCCGATCTCGAAAAAACGGTAAAACTGCGCTATGCGGACGTTGTGGCAGACGTGTAAAGGCTCCCGCCGAAATCGGCGGAAGCCTTTTTTCAGATAAATTTTATATCGATCGGCGCGTTTTCGGTGTAAACGGAAAGCGATTTGCTTCCGCTTTCGGTGTTCTGCAAATTATTTGCCGCATTGCTCGTAACGGCGGTAATCTTGTAATCGCCCGCATTGCCGCGCACCGTGCCCTTTATCGCGCCGTTCGTCGTTTTGAGCGAAACGTCGTCCGCTTCAAGCGCTTCGAGCGCGATAGCCGCGTTGCTCGTTTTCGCGTTTATTCTGCCGCAGATAACGTCGGCAAGATCTATTTTTCCGTTAAAAGTCGAAAGCTCGGCGCTTTCCGCCTGTACGTTGCTGAGAGCAATGCGGCCGTTCGTCGTTTTGAGGGAAAGGGCGCGGTACCTGCCGCCCTCTACGCGCACGGAGGCGTTTTGGGACGAAATATCCACGTCGTACGCGCCGTCCGCAGGGAGGACGATTTCTATCTTCGGCACGGTGAAATTGATCTGGACGAGCCTGTGATACCACTTGATGTCGGCCGTTTCCGTCAGCGTAAGCGCGCCGTTTTCGTTCGATACCGCGACCGAAGAGAGCTTTTCGCCCGTATAGTAGTATTTTTCGGGATACGTTACGGTTATTTCGCGTGCGTTTTCGTCGGTGCGGACGACGATTTCCGTTTCCGTGAAATCGACGGCTATCTTTTGCGTATCGGCCGTTTCCGTAACGGTAATGTTTTTATAGGCGATGCTGCCGAGGCTGTTTACGTTCCAGTCGAGCAGTCCGAAACCGACCGCGAAAGCTATCGCGCCCAGAATGGTTATTATAAGTCCTATCGTCATACAGATCTTTACTTTTTTCATTTTTTCACCGCCTTTGAGCCCGTGAACATGGCGGCGCTCCATTGAAAGTATTTTACAAGCAGTTTACACGAAAGCGGGGTGAGCTTGAAAAAGAGGGGAGCGAGAACGAGGCCCAGCCCGATCGCCGCCGCCGATAGGCCGTAATAGGCAATGAGCACCGTTGCGAAACCGTGCCGTATGTGCTGTACGATATAAAATCCCATGCAGCCCGCGCCTGCGAGCGACACGCCCGCAAAGGACACCGCGAGGGAAACGCAGGCCGCTATGAGCGAAATGATCACGCAAACGAGCGCAACGCCCGCCAGCACCTGAAAACATACGCCTGCGGCGATACGCCCCGCGGAAACGCCCGTCTTTTTCGCGGCCGGTTCCGCATATTCCGAAAGAAAGCGAGCCGCCACGTCGGCGGGCGCGCCGAATTCCCGCAGGATTTCTTCTTCGCTCATGCCGGATTCCGCTTTGTCGTCAAACATTTCGCCGTAATAGGATAGAATCCTGTCCCGTTCCTCCCGCGGCAGGCGCGAGAGCCGTTTTTTCAGTTTTTTGTTCCAGTCTTTGCGTTTCATGTTTTACTCCTTACTGTCGCCGAGTATAAAGGCGTATATCTTTTTCAGCTCTTCGATGTCCTCGATGAACTCGTCTATCTTTTTCAGTCCTTTTTCCGTGATCATATAATATCTTCTCAGCCGGCCGTTATGCTCCTTTGTCCGCGTTTTCACCGCGCCCGAGCTTTCCAGCCGTTTGAGTATAGGATAGAGCGTGGATTCCGAGATCTCGATATAGGGCGCTACGTCGGAAATGATTTTATAGCCGTACGATTCTTCCCTGCGGAGCACCGCCAGCACGCATACGTCCAGCATGCCTTTTTTCAATTGTATGTCCATTCGCCGCCTCCTATACCTCTTTACGCATAATACTATACAATGCATAGTATTATTTGTCAAGCCTTTTTTTGAAGTTTTCTTAAAAAAATTCCGCGCGTGAGAAGGGCTGCCGTAAAAAGAACTTGACGGAACGTGCGCGCGCGGTGTATAGTTTTTATAAAAGGGGAAGAATAACAGAGAGGTGAAACGGAATGGGGATCAAGGAAACCGAAAAGAAGTTTACCGCGAGCACCTGCCGCCGCGCGGAGATCGTGGCTTTTAAGGGCAGAGGCGCGGTGCTCACCGATATTCTCGGCGACAGGTTTGTCGATTTCGGCGGCGGGGGTGCGGCGTGTGCCCTGGGGTTCGGCAACAAAAAGTGGACGAAAGCCGTGATAAAACAGGTGAAGAGAGCTCCCTTTGCGGGGAACGCGTATTTTTCCCGTCCCGTCGCGGAATTTGCGAAACAGCTTTGCCGCCGCGCGAAGATGAAGGAGGCGTTTTTCGCGTCCTCCGCCGACGCTGCGAACGAGTGCGCCATCCTCGCCGCCCGCAAATATTCCGCCGATAAATACGGCGCGGGGCGGCATACCGTCGCCGTGTTGGAAAATTCGTTCCACGGATATTCGCTGGCCGCGCTGTCTGCCGCAGGGGCGCTGGCGGAGGGGTGCGGCCCCGCGGCGGAAGGGTTTATTTCCCTGCCCGCCAACGACGCCGAGGCGCTTTCCGCCGCGCTCGACGGTTCGGTCTGCGCCGTTATGATCGAAACGGTGCAGAGAAAGACGCTCGCCGCGCTCGAACGGGAGTATCTGGAAAAGCTGTCGGAACTCTGCAAAAAAAAGGACGTGCTTTTGATCGCCGACGAAACGTTTACGGGGGGAGGCAGAACGGGGCAACTCTTCGCTTATATGAATTACGGCCTCGCGCCCGATGTCGTTACCGCGTCGGCGGGTTTCGGCGGGCCGCTGGGCGCCGCGCTCTTCGGCGAAAAAACGGCCGGCACGCTCGCCTGCGGCGTTTACGGCGCGCAGGGGGGCGGCGATCCCGCGGTATGCGCGGGCGCGCTTGCGGTTTTGAACGCGCTGAACGAAAAAATGGCGGAAACGGTGAGAACGTACGGCCGCCGCATGCGCGAGGTCCTTGCGGAATGCGATAAGGTAAAACGTTTCGGAGGGCTGGGCATGCTGGTCGGCCTGGAAGTGGACAACGCGCCCGCCGTACAGAGAGAATGTTTCGACAGGGGCCTGCTCGTGCGGACGGAGGGGGAGCATATCGTAGTTCTCACGCCGCCGCTGAACATAGACGAGGAAACGCTGGAAAACGGATTGAACGCGCTGAAAAACGCGCTCGGATAAAAAAGCCGCCCCGCATTTGCGGGACGGCTTTTCAGTCTTCGAACGCATAGGCGTCGTAAAATTCGCGGCGCGCGCCTTTTTCAAGGGCGGTGAACAGAAATCGCCCCGTAATCTCGCGAACGGCCATGCCGTTTTCCTCCGCAAAGGAAAAAAATTCGGCGGCGTTATTGTTGTCCCGCCGTTCCACTTCCACGCGGAGCAGGCCGTGCACGCACCTTTTGACCTGCGGTCTGCGGCCGTACTTTTCAAGAAAGGCTTCGTCGTCCAGAATGAGCGCGTTGATCGGCGCCTTTCCGCGTTCGCAGTACGCCGCGCTGCACGTTTCGTCCTTGAGAAAGCAGCGCATGATCTCTTTTGTCGTTTCGTAGACGGGAAAAGAACGCATTTCCCGCGCCTTCGCGATGTAAAGCGGGCGGCCGTCGAGCTGGAAAAAGACGTCCAGCATGCGCTTTTTTTGTTCCAGTTTATAGAGCGCGGTCTGCAGCTTTTCTATTTCGCCTTTCAGCCTGTTCTCGTTGTCCGCGAGTATGCTCTTTATATCCTCCGGGCACGCTCTCAGTATTTCGCGGATTTGTTTTGCCGACAGCGCGAGGTTTTTCAGAAATACGATCTCCCAGATGTCTTCGACGGCGGATAAAGTCGGCAGGCGGTAATTGTTTTCCGCGTCGCGCTCGAAACGGATCAACCCTTCCTTTTCCCAGAAACGGAGCGCGGAGGCGTTCAGTCCGAAGATGTCCGCGACGGAGGAAACATTATTTTTTTTCTGCATTTTTTCTCCTTGAAAAAATTTTTTTATTTGATCGCTTGACATTAAAGTAACTTTAAGGTTTATAATAGCGTATGCCGCCGAAAAACCGCGCGCTTGCGCGGCAAGGCGGACGTAATTAAGATCAAGTATATCATTTTTTCGGGGTGATTGCAATGAAAAAGACCTTTATCCGCTATGTTTTTCCTTCTATGATAGCTTTCGTGTTCAGCGGGCTTTACGCCATGGTGGACGCGTTTTTCGTCGGCAGGAACGTAGGGGATTCGGGCCTTGCCGCCATAAACATAGCCTATCCGATGGTGGCGTTCGTGCAGTCGGTCGGCACGGGGATCGGGATCGGCGGCGCCGTATATATAGCGACCTGTATCGGGAATAAGGACGCGCGCCGGGAACGGGATTATCTGCTTTCCACCGTCATTTTCCTCGCCGCAGCCGCGGTGGCGCTTACCGCGCTCATTCTCCTTACGTATTCGCCCCTGCTCACGCTGTTCGGCGCGCACGGCGCGGTGCACGAGAGCGCTTCCGATTACATAACGGTGATCATTGCGGGCGCGGCGTTTCAGGTGTTTTCCACGGGACTGGTGCCGATTTTGAGAAATTACGGGCAGTCCTTTCTGGCGATGCTGTCCATGGTGCTCGGTTTCGTGACGAACATTGTGCTCGACTGGCTGTTCGTGCAGGTGCTGAAAACGGCGCTTACGGGCGCGGCGCTCGCAACGATCATAGGGCAGGCCGCCACCGTGGTGCCGTGCGCCGTCTATCTCATATGGAAAAAACGGGGCGGAGAGGGAAGGTTTACCTTTTCCTTCCGGGATTTCGGCTCCATCGCCCGCGTAGGTCTGTCGCCTTTCGGCGTAACGCTCTGCCCGAATATCGGCGTGATCATCATGAACCGCGTCGCCTACGAATACGGCGGCGATCCCGCCGTGGCGGCCTATGCCGTCATAGCGTACGTATATTTTTCGCTGCTCCTCATTATGCAGGGCATAGGCGACGGCTCCCAACCGCTCATAAGCCGCCATTACGGCATGGGCGAACTGAAAAACGCGCTCACGGTCAGAAGGTACGCGTTCACCACTTCGCTCATCACGGCTGCGGTTCTCTTTGCCGCCTTGTTCTTTACAAAAGGATATATTCCCGTTGTCTTCGGCGCAGGGGAAGAGGCCGCCGCTATCGCGGAACACGCTCTGCCGTATTTCGGTATAGCGGTCTGCCTCGCAGCGGTGAACAGGATATGCACGGCGTATTTTTACTCGGTCAAGAGCAACGCCCTCGCCTATACCACGGTATACGGCGAAGTCGCCTGTCTTGCGGTGTTTGCGGTGATTTTTCCCATGGCCTGGGGACTGGAAGGGCTTTGGATCGCGAATCCCGCGTCGCAGGCAGTCGTTGCC
>ERZ1106932.163-NODE-163-length-25760-cov-6.700292_pt1 | contig 25760 bp, 22 predicted proteins | sample MGYA00403665_ERZ1106932 | MGnify/ENA primary metagenome ERZ1106932 (study PRJEB35170, sample SAMEA104062448) | human gut metagenome | biome: human gut; feature: human-associated habitat; material: faeces | place: Denmark | collected 2012-08-24 ... | reverse complement strand
AAAAACAAAGACAATGTTAAAAATTCTGGAGTTATTTGATCGAGAAACATTGAAGAAGATAGCGGATCTCTTCGGCGTTACGGTGGACGATATGCTTACGAAATCGGACAAGCCCGCCCGCGTGAAACGCAAGATCAACCTGCTCACGAGAACGAACGTTACCATTTGTTCCGTGCTGCTCGTGTGGCTGGTGGCCACGGCCATTTTCGTATTCACCCTGCTCGCCGCGCCGGAGATAAAAAACATGTGGCTGGCTTTCGTTTACGCCGTGCCCGCGTCCTGTATCGTGCTGCTCGTGTTCAACTGCATCTGGGGAAAGCCCTTTTTATCCATCGTCATCATTACGGGTCTTATATTTTCCCTGGCCGCGGCCATCTATGTTACCGTGCCTTTCAGAAATTCGTGGCTGCTGTTTATATTCTGCATACCGCTCGAACTGCTGAACATCATCTACTTTTCCCTCATGATAAAAAACAAAAGCAAACCGAAAAAATAATAAAGCGCGGCGCTCAAAAGAGCGCCGCGTTCTTTTTTTCCGTCAGTTCAACGCGATATCTTTTAACTTCTCATATTTTGCGATCGCAACCCGTTTTATCTCTTCGAGGTTTCCGCCCGAAAGAAAGGCCTCGTCGCTCAGTTTCTTGGCTAAAAATATCGAGGCGGTGGAATAGCTGAGGTTTCCCAGATCTCCTATATATTTGCCGCTCTGCCGCGCGCCGAGGAAATCCCCTCCGCCGCGCAGTTCGTAATCGTATTCCGCGATTTTAAACCCGTCGGAATTGTTTTTCAGAATTTTCAGCCGCTCGTAAGACTCTCCGCCTGCGGAAGAGAGCAGAAAACAATAGCTCTTGATGTCCGACCTGCCCACGCGGCCGCGCAGCTGGTGCAGCTGCGACAGCCCGAATCGCTCGGCGTTGCAGATGACCATGACGGAGGCGTTGGGCACGTCCACGCCGACTTCAATGACCGTAGTGCTGACAAGGCAGTCGAACCCGCCGTCTTTGAATTCCTGCATGATGGCCGTCTTCTCCGCGTCCTTCAGCTTGCCGTGCAGCAGGCGGAACCTCAGCGAAGGCAGGCGTGCGGTAAGCTCTTCGTATAGTTCGGTAACGCTCATGAGCGAACCCTCTTCGTCGCCCTCTATCTTTGGACAGACGAAATAAGCCTGCCGCCCGGCCTCTGCCTGTTTTTTGATAAATCCCAGCATATCGTCGTATTTGGCGAGGGGCACGACGTTGGTCTGCACCTCCTGCCGTTCTGCAGGCTTGCCCTGTATGGTGGATATATCGAGATCGCCGTAAAAAATCAGCGAAAGCGTGCGCGGAATGGGCGTCGCGCTCATGACGAGCACGTCGGGAAAAACGCCCTTATCGCTCAGAGAACTCCTCTGCGCCACGCCGAAACGATGCTGTTCGTCGCAAAGACAAAAGCTCAATTTTTTAAATTGCACGTCCTTTTCGAGCAGGGCGTGCGTGCCGACGAGAATATTTGTTTCTCCCGCGAGCAGACGCTGCTTGACCTCCCTTTTTTCCTTTGCGGTGAGCGACCCCGTGAGCAGATCCACGCCGTATTCGGGAAAATATCGTTTCGCGATCGCAAAGTTCTGGCGCGCGAGCACCTCGGTTGGCGCGAGCATGGCGGCCTGATACCCGCTTTTGACGGCGACGAACATGGCGGACAGCCCTACCGCCGTCTTTCCGCTGCCCACGTCGCCCTGGAGCAGTCTGTTCATCACCTTTTCGCCCTTCATGTCGGCGAAGATCTCGTTCACCGCGCTCTTCTGTCCTTCGGTGAAACGGAAGGGAAAGCGCGCGACAAATTCCAAAAGTTCCTTATCTGTACAGGAATAACGGTTGAGCCGCACCTGCTCGTTGCTCCCCTTGATCATCTTGAATGCGGAGATGAGCGCGAAATATTCCTCCGTCGCAATCCTGTCGGACGCCTTGTTTTTTGCGGTGAAACTTTCCGGATTATGCACCGCGTTATAACTTTCCGCCAGATCCGCAAGCCCGTATTTTTTCTGCAAATCAAAGGGGATTATGCTCTTCGGCGGCGCCAGGCGGCAGGCGGTTTTCACGCTGTCGCGCACTACTTTTTGCGTGAGATTCCCCTTTAAAGGATACTGCGGCACGATCCCCTTTAAACGATAGTTCTGCTCTATCGGCTCGAACGAGGGATTGACCAGGCTTACCTGCCCGAACTTGTTCTGCACGCGGCCGTAAAAGAGGTATTCCGCGTCCTCCTTGAGTTTGCCGAGCACGTAAGGCTGATTGAACCATATCGCCGTGAACGGCTCGCCGTACTGCGTGCAGTACACCTTGACGTATTTCACGTGCCGCGCCGACATAAGCGGGGGCGGCACGTTCATAACCTTGCCCACGGTGAGAACTACGTCGTTATGATAGCAGTTTTTCAGGAGCGTTACCTGCCTTAAATCGAGATAGGCGCGCGGAAAGAGCTTGACGAGATCCTCCGCGCTGTTCACGCCGAGGCGGGCGAAGTCCTTTTCCCTCTTTTCGTTTATCCCTTTGATCCGCGAAAGTTCCATAGCGCTCCTTATCAAAAAAGGGAAACCGCAGTTTCCCTTATGTGTTCTTTTTTATTCCAGCGCGATCATGTAGTAATAGATCGGCTGGCCGCCGTAATTGATATCGACGTCGCATTCGGGGTAAAGCTCCTGAAGCTCCGCCTGTATCTCCGCCGCGTCCTCTTCCTTGACGTCCTCGCCGTAATAGAGCGTAATGATTTCGTCCGACATGCTCTTGAGCTTTGCCACGAGATCGATCACCACTTTTTTGACGTTATCGCCCTTGGCGAGTATCTTTTTGTTGTCCAAACCGATTATATCGCCCTCTTTAAGGGAAAAACCGTCTATTTTGGTCGTTCTGACCGCATAAGTAACCTGTCCCGCGGTAACGTTGTCGAGCGCGTGGATCATATTCGCCTTGTTTTCCTCCGCGCTGACTTCGGGGTTGAACGCCAGCGCCGCGGAAAATCCCTGCGGTATGTTCTTGGTGGGGATCACGTGAATGGTCTTGCCCTCCACGAGCGATTTCGCCTGTTCCGCCGCCAGGATGATATTCTTGTTGTTGGGCAGCACGAAGATCGTGTCCGCATTGATGCGCTGCGCCGCGTCCGCTATGCTCGAAGCGCTCGGATTCATGGACTGTCCGCCCTCGATAATGCCGTCCACCGTCAGATCGCGGAAAATGTCCGAAATGCCTTCTCCCACGGAAACGGCGAGCATTGCCATATCTTTCTTTTCCGCTTCGTATTTCTTTTTCAGTTCGCGGTTCTGTTCGAGCATGTTCTCGATCTTCACCTTGTCGAGTTCGCCGAGTTCGAGCGCGTAGGAAAGCGCCACGCCCGGCTTGTTGGTGTGCACGTGCACCTTGACGAGTTCCAGATCGCCTATGACGATCACGCAGTCGCCCAGAGCCATCAGCTTTTCGCGGAGTTTTTCTATATCCGCAAGCGTGGTCTTTTTATTGATATTGATGATGAAAAATTCCGTGCAGTAGGCGAATTCTATCACGCCGAGGTTCATGATGTCCGCATGGTCCATCAGCGTTTCGGAAGAGGATTTCGGTTCGCTCACCGTGATGTTGCCGCCGACTTCTTCGCCGATCAGCGCCTTGTACATGCCTTCATACAGGCACATCAGCCCTTTGCCGCCCGCGTCCACGACGCCCGCCTTTTTGAGTACGGGGAGCAATTCGGGCGTTTTTTCCACCGATTCCTCGCCTTTTTTGATGAGTTCGGGCAAAAAAGTTTCAAAATCCTTGAACTTTCCGCGCACCGCCCATGCATGTTCGCCGACCTCCCGCGCCACCGTCAGCATGGTGCCCTCTTTGGGCTTGCTGACCGCGCCGTAAGCCACCTTCGCGCCGTTCTGCACGGCGGAAGCGAACAGCTTTATATCTACGGCCTGCGCCTCTTTTATCGTGTTGCAAAATCCCCTTAAAACCTGGGACAAAATAACGCCGGAATTGCCGCGCGCCCCTCTCAGCGCGCCCTTGGACACCGCCTCCGCAATGTCGTATATGCTGTTGCTGTTACAGCTCAGAAGTTCTTTTACCGCCGATTGCAAAGTGAGCGACATGTTCGTGCCCGTATCGCCGTCGGGAACGGGAAACACGTTTAAAGAATCGATCGTCGCCCTGTTTATTTCGAGGAGCTTTGCCGCAGTGATGATCATATTTTTGAGCATCGCCCCGTTAAAAGTTTTCTGCATTATATACCTCTTCGTTAAGTTATGATCAAATTGATTTTTCGGCACGGAAATAACGCCGCCCGCCCCTTCGGCAGGCCGCGTTTTCGCACCCTTAAAGTTTTACGCCTTTTATATTCACGTTGACGGTGTCCACCAGCATGCCGGTGAATCTCTCCACTCTGTACTTGACGAATTCCTTGAGCGATTCCGCCACGGCCTTGATCGATACGCCGTGTTTGACGATCACGTGAACGTCTATAAAAATACGATCTCCGCTCGTTCTGATGCGGACGCCTTTCACCGTGTTTTTTCGCGTAAACAGGGCGGTTACGGAGTCAAGTATGCTGTACGGTACGAGTTCCACGATGCCGTAACACTCCAACGACGCGTAATACACAAAGTTGGCGATCGCTTCGTCCGTTATGCTGATCTCTCCGTAGATGTTGTTCGTATTGACAGACATTTATTTACCGTCCCTTTCTTTACTCATTCTAATTTTACAATATTTATCCGAGATTTGCAACAATATTCCTTTAATTTATTGCGATTTTTTGAAAGCCTGCAAAATTTTTGGCGCAAGCGCCTTATTTTCCTTGCTTTTTTTTCCGTTTTATGCTAATGTATTTATGCTAATTTTGTAAAGCGACCAAAACGGAGGAAAAATATATATGTCTAGAGTATGCAGCGTTTGCAACAAGGGTAAACTTTCGGGAAATCTGGTGAGCCATTCCAACCGCAAGACTCCGCGCCAGTACAACGCGAATTTGCAGAAAGTAAAAGTTAAACATGCCGACGGCAACGTTTCTTCGGAATACGTCTGCGCCCGCTGTCTGAAGAGCGGCAAGGTAGAAAGAGCCTAAAAATTTTCCATACGGAAATTTACGGCGGTTGCGTTTTGCGTAACCGCTTTTTTGCGTTGTTTTAAGGCTTGTCCGCCGCGGGACGCGCCCTGTCCCGCACGGAACTAAGAGCGGATTTTATAATTAAAGCGGCTGGTGATTTTCAGCCGCTTTTGTTTTTTCCCTTTTTATCCTGTTTCTGAAAATAAGCCTAAGTAACTTTCTAACCGCTTTGGGCGGTTTAACGCAACATATTCTCATAGCCCTCTCCTTTTCGTTACATATAAACAATATATGCGTCCGAAAGGCGGTTATGACAAATTTAAAATTATAAGGACACGCCCGCGCCGCCGCGCAGCTTTGCGATGGCGGCCTTTCTGTCCGCCGCCCTGAACACCGCGCTCCCCGCAACGATGACGTCCGCGCCGAGTTCTATCAGCCGCGCCGCGTTTTCCTCCGTAACGCCGCCGTCGACCTCAAGCAGCGTACCGGGCCTTTTCTCCGCGATCTCTTTTGCAAGGCGCCTCAGCTTTTCGTCCGCCGCGGCAATGTATTTCTGACCGCCGAAGCCGGGATACACGCTCATGACGAGCACCATGTCGCAAAGCTGCAAAAATTCCGCCGCGCGCTCCCACGGCGTGTCGGGATTGATAACCACGCCCGCCTTCGCGCCGCAGTCCCCGATAAGTTTCAAAACAGCCGCCGTGTCCGTCCCGCAGGCCTCGTAATGCACGGTGATGTAATCCGCGCCCGCTTTCGCAAAACGCTCCACGTATTTTTCGGGATGCACGATCATCAAATGCGCGTCGATCGGCAGGGAGGTGCATTTTCTGATATCCTCCACCATCTTGATACCGAAAGTGATGTTCGGCACGAAAACGCCGTCCATCACGTCCGCATGGATCATGTCCGCCCCGCATTCCTCGAGCGACTTCACTTCTTCCCCCATGCGGGAGAAATCCGCCGACAGTATGGACGGCGCGATCAGAACTTTACTCATATTCCCTCCTTTTTTCCTTTAACCGCCTGAAAAGTTCGGCGTAACGGAGATATCTTTCCCGATCGATCCCGCCGTTTTCCGCCAGTCTTTTCACCTCGCAGCCGGGTTCGCTCGTATGCGTGCAGCCGCGGAAACGGCAGAGCCCTGCGGATTTTTCGAACTCGGGATAATACGCCGCGAGATCTTCCGCCAAAACGTCCGTTTCCAGCACGGCAAAGCCCGGCGTATCGACGATGCGGCAGTCGCCGAACGTGTAGATGCGCGAACTCGTGGTGGTGTGTCTGCCCCGCTTGATGCCGCTGAGCGCGCCTACGCGCAAATCCGTGGAAAACATGGCGTTGACGAGCGAGGACTTACCCACCGCCGACTGCCCCGCCAGGGCGGTCAGCCTGCCGCGTATCTTTTCCTTGAGCGCGGAAAGGTTATCGCCGCGCGCGGCGGAAACAGACATTATTTCCGTCCCCGCGCCCGCATATTCGCGCCGCACCTTTTCGTAAACGTCCGCGCCGAGGTCGTTTTTGTTGACGGCGAGCACCACGGGCACGCCCTCCTTTTCCGCGGAAACAAGCAGTTTGTCGAGCATGAGAAAATCCGGTTTCGGTTCGGAAGAGAGCACCGCGACGATCTGTTCCACATTCGCCACGCTGGGGCGGATAAACTGCGAAATCCTTTCGTATACGCGCGAAATGGCGCCGTTTTCAAATTCCACAAAGTCGCCTACCAGAATATCGGTCCTGCCCTTCATGCGGCCGCGCGCGCTCAGACGGTAAAGTTCCCCGCCGCTTTCCGCGAAGTATTCGTTCGCGTGCAGCGTAATGATCTGCCCTTTCAAAGCCGTTCCCCCGATTCCATGTATTTCTGCCTAAGCTGTCCGCAGGCACCCTCTATATCCGCGCCGATCTGCCGCCGCAGAGTAGCCGACAGGCCGCCGCGCTCCAAGAGACCTAAAAAACGATAGGCGTTTTTGTCGGTTACGGCTTTCAGTTTCTTTTCCTTCACCTCGTTGAGGCGGATGAGATTGACGTGGCACGGGCGCCCCTTAAGCAGTCTTATCAGTTCGTCGGCGCATTCTTTCGTGTCGTTTTCGCCCTCGATAAGCACGTATTCGAAGATATATCGCCGCCCCGTCTTTTCAAAGTAATAGGCGCAGGCGTTCAGGATTTCCCGAACGGAATAGCGTTTCGCCACGGGCATGATGTTTTTCCGCTTTTCGTCGAAAGGCGAATGGAGCGAAATGGTGAGATTGATCGAGAAGCCGCCGTCGGCCAGCTCGTAAATTCTGGGCGCAAGCCCGCAGGTAGACAAACTTATGTTGCGCTGGCTGACGTTCAGTCCGCCCTTTTCGGATACGTTTTTTAAGAATTTAACGGTGTTTTCAAAATTATCCAGCGGCTCGCCGCTGCCCATCAGAACGATATTGGTTACCTTGCGTTCCTCAAGCGTGCCGCCCTCGGCGGCGTTGACCGCCGTTATCTGACCGAGGATTTCGCCCGCCGTGAGGTTCCGCACCAGACCGTGCAATCCCGAAGCGCAGAACGCGCAGTTCATGCGGCAGCCGACCTGCGTGGAAACGCATTGCGTATTGCCGTACTTATACTTCATCAGCACGCCCTCCACGACGTTGCCGTCCTGCAGGCGGAAGAGAAATTTTTTCGTGCCGTCTTTGCTTTCGAGCGTCTTTACGATCTTCACGGGCGGGTCGGCGTAAACTGCGGCAAGCTCCTCGCGCAAAGCCTTAGGCAGCGCGGACATGTCCGCAAAGGACTTGTTTTTATGAAGTTCGGAAAACACCTGCACCGCGCGGTAGGCGGGCAGGCCTTTCGCGGCGAAAAGTTCTTTCAGCTCCTCCGCCGATCTGTCGAGCAAAATCTCCTTCATATCACACCTTTTTCCGCATTTTCGCAATAAAAAATCCGCCGCCCGAAACGTCGGGCAGAAATTGCAGTCCGCACGTTTTTTTCTCGTGCGCGAGCGGACTCGAAAGCTCCTCAAGCGCAAAGTCGGGGTTATTTTTCAGAAAACTTTCCGCAACGGAAGAATTTTCCTCCCCGAAAAACGAGCAGGTGGAATAATAAAGATACCCGCCTTTTTTCACGTAACGCGAACAGTTTTGCAAAATCGCCCCCTGCAGTCCGACGAGTTCTTTCAAATTGCCCTCGTCCTTGTTGAGCTTGATATCGGGATTTTCAAACGCCACGCCGAAACCGGAACAGGGCGCGTCGCAGAGCACGGCGTCGAACCGTTCGGCAAAGCTGCCGTCGAAAACCGTCGCGTCCTTCACGAGCACCTCTATATTTTCCCGCTTCATGCGGCGGGCGTATTCCTCTATGAGCGCGGCGCGGTGCGGGTGCACCTCGCATGCCGTTACGCGCCGGAACCTGCGCGACAGGTTTACGCTTTTGCCGCCGGGGGCGGCGCAGGCGTCGAGCAGGCTTTCCCCGCCGTCCACCGCGGCGCAGACCGCCAGCGAACCGACGCTTTGGAAAGTGTAAACTCCCGCGTCGTAATCGGCGTTGCGAACGAAATTTTTCACCGTGAAGGCGTTTTCAAAAGGCGTTTCGCGGTATTTAATTCCCCGTTCCGCGAGATAAGCCGCCCCGTCGCTTTCGTAAAACGCGAGCGTCGTATCTCCGCCCTCGGCGGACATGATCTCTTCCGCGCGCCCTTCGCCGTATTCCCGCACGAGCCTTTTCACCGCAAAGGCGGGAAAGGAATATTTTACCGAAAGATACCCTTCCTTATCTTCGGGCAGCGGTATTTCCCGTTCGGAAAAGCGGCGCAGCAAGGCGTTTACGTAACCGCTCACCCCGCCCTTGCCCAGCTTTTTGACGAGTTCCACCGCGTTGTCTATGACGGCGTACGGATGTTTATGCAGGTACTTTATATTGTACATGGCTATTTTGAGCACGACGCGCACCGCGAGTTTCGGATTTTTCGGGCTGAGCGCGGCGATATAATAGGAAAGCTCTATGTCCTTATCGAGCACGCCGTAGCAGGTCTTGATTGTGAGCGCGCGGTTCTTTTCTTCGATCGGCGTGGCCAGAATGGCCTGCTTTAAAAAAGCCTTATCCGAATACACCTTCGCGAGTATGGAATAGGCGTCGTAAAAGGCGATCAGCATCCGAGTTTCTCGCCCTTCGCAAGCTTGCAGCCGTGCAGAAAATCGGCGGCTTTCATGCGCCTGCCGCCCTGTTTCGTAAGCTCTTCCACGATGACCGACCCCGTACCGCAGGCGATCTCGAAGGTCTTTTCGTCGATCACCTCGCCGGCCGCGCCCGCGCCGCCGCCCACGCGCACGCGATGAAATTTTATCTGTTCGCCGCGCAGGAAAGTGTAGGCGCACGGCCAGGGTTCAAATCCCCGCACCCTGTTTTTTATCTCTTCGGCGGAAAGCGAAAAGTCGATTTCGCCGTCCGTCTTTTCTATCTTTTTGACGTAAGTCGCCTTCGTTTCATCCTGCGCGGTAAACGCCGCCCTGCCGCTCTTTATGAGCGACAGCGCCTCGACGATACATTCCGCGCCGAGTTCGGACATTCTTTCGAACAATTCGCCCGAAGTTTCGTTTTCGCCTATCGAAAGCTTTCGTTCAAACATTATATCGCCCGCGTCCATGGCGAGCGCGGTTTTCATAATCGTGATCCCCGTTTCTTTTTCGCCCGCGAGCACCGCCGCCTGTATGGGCGCCGCGCCGCGGTACTTCGGCAGAAGGGAACCGTGGATATTGAGCGTATAGAGCCGCGGCAGGGCGAGCACCTCCTCGCTCAGGATCTGTCCGAACGCGCAGGTGATAAAGAGATCCGCGCCCAGCGCTTTCAAGTCTTCCACGCCCTCCTTTCTCACGGAGGCGTATTCGAGCACGGGCAGCCCCTTTTCAAGCGCGAAGGCCTTGACCGCCGAGGGCGTGAGCACCTGTTTTCTGCCCACTTTTTTATCGTGCGCCGTAACGACCGCGGCGATTTTTTCTCCGCTTTCCAGCAGTTTTTCGAGCGGTTTTACCGCAAAATCGGGCGTACCGAAATAAACTATTTTCATTTGCCCTTCCTTTCGGCTTTCAGCTCGGTCGCCTTGTCGGTATACAAAACGCCGTCCAAATGGTCGTTTTCATGGCAGACGGCGCGCGCGAAAAAGTCGTACGCTTTCAGGCGGAACTCGTTGCCGTCGCGGTCGAAAGCCTTCACCTCCACCACGCGCGGGCGCTCCACGGTGCCGTATTTGCCCTTGACCGAGAGGCAGCCCTCGTCCCCGACCTGCCTGCCCTTTGTCTTTACGATCACGGGATTGATAAATTCAAAATATCCCTCCGCGACGTCCACGATAAACGCGCGGCGGAGCACGCCGACCTGCACGGCGGCAAGCCCCGCGCCGTTGGCGTCCTTGAGCGTTTCCTTCATGTCGTCGAGCAGCTGGTGTAATTTTTCGTCGAACGCGGCGACGGGCGCGCTCTTTTTCCTGAGCACTTCGTCGCCGACCTGCACTATGTTCCTGATTGCCATTTTTCCACCTTTTGTCTACGTCAGATTCTGCGGGTTGACTTCCACCCCCACAAATACGTTTTTCGCCCTGTACGCCGCGCAGACCTCCTGCACCGCGAACTTGAAGTCGGGTTTCGTTACCCGCATCAAAATCTGATAGCGGAATTTGTTCTGTAATTTTTTGATCGGCGCTTTCATGTATCCGAAATAACGGAACGCCGACGGGTTCTTTATGTATTTTTCGCTCAGCGTTTCGTAGATCGAACGGAGCGCGTCCTTCGCCGCCTCGTCGTTCTCGCTCGAAACGAGCACGCGCACGATCTCGGTGAACGGCGGAAATCCCGTGGCCCTTCTGAGCGCAATCTCGTGTTCGTAAAAGCCCTTATAATCGTATTTCACCGCCAGCCTCAAAACGTTGTTTTCGGGCTGGTAGGTCTGCAAGACGACCTTGCCCGCCTCCCCCGCTCTGCCGCTTCTGCCGGCGACCTGCGTAATAAGCTGGAACGTCCTTTCCCCGCTCCTGTAATCGGAAAAATGCAGACTTTGATCTGCGTCCAGAATACCGACCAGCGTTACGGAGGGAAAGTCGTGCCCCTTGGCGATCATCTGCGTGCCGACAAGGATATCGGCCTTTCTCTCGGAAAATTCGCCGAGGATCTTAAAATGCCCCTCCTTGTTCTGTGTGGTGTCCCTGTCCATGCGCAGGATCCGCGCAGCGGGAAAGAGCTTTTGCAGTTCGCTCACCACGCGCTGGGTGCCCGCGCCGCCGTAGCGCAGGTACTCGCTGCCGCATTCCGGGCATTTTTCTATCATTTTATATTTTGCGTTGCAGTAATGGCATTTGAGCGCGCCCTCCTCCATATGGTAGGTAAGGGCGACGTCGCACGCCTCGCACTTTGGCACGTAGCCGCAGGAGGTGCATATCACGCTTTTGGAATATCCCCTTTGATTGAGGAAGACGATGGCCTGCTGTTTTTTTTCGAGCACGGCGGCGAGTTCGGCTTTGAGCGCCGAAGAAAAAGCGGTGTTGTTCCCCCGCCTGACTTCCCGCCGCATATCGACGATCTCCACGCGCGGCAGCGGGCGCTTGTTCACCCGCTCCTTCAGTTCGGTAAAATTATATTCCCCTTCCATGGCGCGCTTATACGTTTCCACCGAGGGGGTGGCGCTGCCGAGCACGATCTTCGCGCCGTTGTATGCGGCGCGGAACGCCGCCACTTCGAGCGTGGTATAGCGCGGCGCGGACTCGCTCTGATAGCTGCCGTCGTGCTCCTCGTCGATGACGATAAGGCCTAAGTTTTCCAGCGGGGCGAACACCGCGCTCCGCGCGCCGACGGCGATCCTCGCTTCGCCCGTGCGCAGCCGCCACCACTCGTCGAACCTTTCGCCGGGCGTCAGGGAGCTGTGCAGTATGGCGCAGGCGTCGCCGAACCTGCCGCGCAGATTTTTGAGCATCTGCGGCGTAAGGGATATTTCGGGCACCAGCAAAACGGCGGTTTTGCCCTTATCGAGAACGCTCTTGATCAGATTGAGATAAACTTCTGTTTTTCCGCTGCCCGTAACGCCGTGCAGAAGCGTGATTTTCTTGTCGGTTTCCTTGATGTCCCGCACCGCGCATTCCTGCTCGAAAGTGAGCGAAACGCGTTTTTCCGCGCCCTCCATAGCGGTATACGGGCGACGGACGTTCTTTTCTTCTGCCACGCGGATAAAGCCGCGCTCTTTCAGGGCGTTGACGGAGGCGGGCCCGTATTTTGCGTTCAGTTCGGACAAGCGGAATTTTTTCTGCACGCTCATGAATGAGAGCGCCGCGCGCTGGTTCACAGCCGTCTTTCTCAGCGCAGAGAGCGCGCCGTCGAGATCCTCCGCCGCGTATTCGGCAAACTTCACGAACTTTTCCCGCACCGTACCCTTGCGCATCTCGGCGGGCAGAAAGAGCCGCAGCGCCGAGGCCTTGGACACGAAATACGCCTTGGAAAGCGCCTCCGCGAGCTGCAGACACTCCTTCGTGAGCGCGGGCACCTCGTCCAGCTTTCCCAAAACGCTTTTTATCTTCGCGGCGTCGAAATCGGGTTTTTCCTTGACGCGCATGACGACGCCGTCCTTCGTCGTGCCGCCGAAGGGCACCGTAACGCGGTCCCCTGCGGAAACGGTGTCGTCCGCGTAATATTCAAATATCCTGTCGGTCTCGCTGGCGAGTATATCCACGATCACGTCGACGACCATCGTTTTTCTCCAAATAAAAAATATGCCCCGGCTTTACGCCCGAACACATTTATGTAGTCTATTAATCTTCGCTCGCAACGAGCTTGCCGTCGTAAATTTCCTGCGCGGCGACCGACAGCGCCTTTTTGTTTTCGGGCAGTTCCGTAAGCCCCTGGTTCTGCGCCTGTTCCAAAAGCTGGCGCGCGCGTTTGGACGCAACTACGCACAAGGCGTATTTCGAGCCGACTTTTTCTGCCAATATGTCGATAGGCGGTTCCTGTATCATTCTTTACTCTCCTTTTTTATGATTTCCAAAATTTCGTTGTACGTCGTTTCCAGCTTGTCGTTCACCACCACGTAGTCGTAGTCCTTTTCGAGGCTGTACTCGTAGTCGAGCCGCGCAAGCCTTTTTTCAATCTTTTCGTAACTTTCGGTATTCCTGTGCACCAGTCTGTCGCGCAGCGCCTCGATAGAGGGCGCTTTGAGAAAGATGAGCACGGCTTCGGGACACTTTTTCTTGATGAGTTCGCCCCCGTTGACGTCGATTTCCAAAAGCACGTTCTTGGTTTTCAGCATCTGTTCCACATAGTCTTTCGGCGTGCCGTAAAAGTTATCGAAATGCTCGGAATACTCGTAGAAAAGCCCTTTGTTCGCCCGTTCGAGAAATTCCCCGCGCGACAAAAAGAAGTAATCCACGCCGTCCGTTTCGCCTTTCCGCGGCGGGCGCGTCGTGCAGGATATGCTGAGGGCGATTTCGGGGTTGCGTTCTTTGAGCATGTTCGCGAGCGTCCCTTTGCCGACGCCCGACGGGCCGGATAATACGAACAGTTTCATCTGTAACTCCTTATTCTATGTTCTGCACCTGTTCCCTGATCTTTTCGATCTCGCCCTTGAGCCTCAGCCCGCAGTCCGTAACGGCGATATCGTTCGCCTTGGAACAGATGGTGTTCGCCTCCCTGTTGAATTCCTGGATCAGAAAGTCGAGCTGTTTGCCCGTTCCGTCCTTTTTCGTAAGCCTGTAAAACTGGGAAATGTGGGAATAAAGCCTCGTGATTTCCTCGTCGATATTCGACCTGTCGGCGAAAAACGCAACTTCGTTCAAAAGCCGCGCCTCGTCGCAGCCGACCTCTCCGAGCGCTTCCGAAATGCGCTCTTTCAGTTTTTTCGCGTAGTCTTCCTTGACCTTGGGCGCGCGCTCCTTCACCTCGTCCACCGTGGCGCGTATGACCTCCATGCGGCTTTCGATGTCGCGCGCGAGCTTTTCGCCCTCTGCCTCGCGCATGGCGTTGAGATCGTCGAGCGCGGCGTTTGCCGCCCGTACGAGCGGGCCTTCGAATTCCGAATAATCCTCGAACGAACCCGCGTCCTTTACCACGTCGGGCAGTTTCATGAGGGAACTTACGGTATAATCGTTTTCCACGCCGAAACGCGCAGAAAGTTCCTTCGCCGCGTTGAGATAGCTTTCCGCCAGGGCGAAGTCCACGGCGAGGGCGGCGGGTTTTTCGCGGTTATCCTTAAAGGAAACGAATATGTCCGCGCGGCCGCGCGAAAGCTTTGCCTGCGCGCACTTTCTCAGCGCGTCCTCCAAGCCGGCCAACGCGCGCGGGAGTTTTGCGTTCACGTCGAGATTGCGGTTGTTCACCGTGCGCACTTCGACGAGGATTTCTATGGAATTATCCTTATACTCGGCCCTGCCGTAACCGGTCATACTCTTCATATCGCACCTTTATTGATTTATTTTACCACACATCACGGTAAATTTCAACCGTTTATCAGCGATTTAAACTCGTTTTCGTCTATTATTTTTATGCCGAGCGCCTTTGCCTTTTCCAGTTTGGAGCCCGCTTTTTCGCCCGCGACGACCAGCGTGGTCGTTTTCGTTACGCTGCTTTTCGTTTCGCCGCCGAGCTTTTGTATGATGTCCTCCGCCTCGCCGCGCGTAAAGGAGGAAAGGCTGCCCGTGAGCACTACGCTCTCGCCCGCAAACGCGCCTTCTGCCTTCTGTTCGACCTCGCCGATGGGTTTCACGCCCGCCGCGGCCAGCCTTTCCAGTTCGTTTTTATTGTCCCCGTCGCGGAAATAGGCGTATATGCTTTCGGCTACGGCTTCTCCCACGTCGTCCATTTCCATCAGCTCTTCCTTTTCCGCCGCGGCGAGCGCTTCGAGCGACTTGTATTTTTTCGCCAGGTCCGCCGCCGTCTTTTTGCCTACGTTGTCGATGCCCAGCGCGTACAGAAAGTTTTTCAGCCGCGCGAATTTACTGTTTTCTATGCTCTTCAAAAGGTTATCCGCCTTTTTGGACTTGAACCCTTCGAGTTTTAAAAGCTGTTTTTTCGTGAGCGCGTAGAGATCCGCAAAGCCGCGCACCAGATTTTCGTCGTAGAGCTGCGCCGCCGTCATTTCGGAAAAGCCCTCCACGTTTACGCCGTCCTTGCTGCAAAAATTCGTAACGGAATAAATCACCCTGTCGCGGCACTTTTTGTTGAGGCAGAACACGTTCGCCCCCACTTCGGATACCGCCTGCCCGCAGGAAGGGCAGACCGCGGGCAGCGGGATCTCGCGGCAATCCTCCGTAACCTCCGTCGTGCCGAGGATTTCGGGAATGACTTCGTTGCTCCGCCGGACAAGCACGCGCGCCCCCACCTTTACGCCCTTGCGCCGAATGTCGCCGTAATTGTTGAGCGTGGCTTTGCGCACCGTCGCGCCCGCGAGTTCCACGGGTTCGAGCAGGGCGAGCGGCGTAAGCTTGCCCGTTCTGCCAACCTGCCACACGACGTCCTGCAAGACGGTGGTAACTTCCTCCGCCTCGAACTTGAACGCGACGGCCCAGCGCGGAAATTTATCGGTGGCGCCCAGTTCCTCCCGCACAGAAAAATCGTTGACCTTGACGACCGCGCCGTCGGTCAGTATATCGAGGGAGCGGCGGCTGACGTCGATCTCCCTGATCGCGGCGAACACCTCCTCCATGTCCCTGCATACGCGCAGGAACGGGTGAACCTTAAATCCGTTTTTGCGCAGAAACTCCACACATTCGGTCTGCGAGGACAGCGCGCCCTCAGACATGTAGTTGACGTTGTAAAACATGATGTCGAGCTTGCGCGCCGCGGTCACTTTGGGATCGAGGTTGCGGATGGCCCCCGCCACGGCGTTACGGGCGTTTTTGAGCGGTTCCGCCGCCGTCCTGTTATATTCTTCGAGCGCGGAAAGGCGCATGACCGCCTCGCCCTGCACCTCGATCACCCCGCGGTAGCCGATGGTCAGCGGAAAACTCTTTATGGTAAGCACCTGCGCGGTAACGTCCTCTCCCGTGCTGCCGTTGCCGCGCGTCGCCGCGCCGACGAACCTGCCGTTTTCATAGGTGAGGCATACCGTCAGCCCGTCGAATTTATACTCCACGGTGTATTCCGCGGGACGCGGATCTATCTTTTTGATGCGCTCTTCGAAAGCGGTCAGCTCCTCTTCGGTCAACGCCTTGTCCAGACTGTACAGCCTGCGGATATGCTCGTGTTTTTTGAACGCGGCCACGGGCTCGCCGCCCACGCGCTTGGTAGGTGAATCGAAGAGCGTGCGCCCTTCCTCTTTTTCCAGCTTTACGAGTTCGTCGTATAATTTATCGTATTCCTTATCCGACACGGTGGGATTATCCAGCACGTAATATTCGTAAGCGTACTTGTTGAGTATTTTTACAAGCTCTTCCATTCTGTCCATAACGTTTCACCTCATATCTTTTCCATCGGGGCGAATTTCGCCGCGAGCGATTTGATGCCGACGCTCTTGAAGGCCACGTCGACGATGAGATTGCCCTCCGCGCCCTTAACCTGAATGACGATTCCTTCGCCGAATTTGACGTGTTTCACCTTGTCGCCGGTCTTGTAGCCGCAGGCGCTCTGCGCCTTTTTCTGCGCCGCCTGCATTCTCTTTATGTAATTTTCGGCATAGCCGGAAGAAAATCCCGTGCCGTTTTTGTCGCTCGTACCCAAATCGTCGCTTTTATCGTAATACGTCTTTGCGAAATCCGGTTTTTTCGGCTGTTCGCGGAACTGCGGCAGATCGAGCACGGGCTGCATTTCCTTTAAAAAACGCGAGGGGATCATGCGCTCCCTGCTGCCGTACAGAAAGCGGCTTTTCGAATACGTTACGTACAGTTTTTCCCGCGCGCGGGTAACGGCCACGTACATAAGCCGTCTCTCTTCTTCCATATCGTCCGCGGAGGAAACCGCGCGCGAAATGGGAAACACGCTCTCCTCCAGTCCGCTCACGAACACCACGCGGAATTCCAGCCCCTTGACGGCGTGTACCGTGGCTATGCTCACGGCGTCGTCCTCCGCGATATTGTCCGAATCGGCGGACAGCGTAACGGAGTTGAGATAGTCCGAAAGCGTGGCCCCCGCGTTGAGTTTGGCAAATTCCAGAATGGAGTTCTGGAATTCGTCTATATTCATCTTTTTATTGAGGTTTTCTTCGGTATCCTCGTCGAAGAGCGTCTTGTAGCCCGTTTTGACGATCATCTTTTCGGTCAGTTCGGGCAGAGAAAGCGTTTCCTTGTCCACAATGAGCGATACGACGAGGTTTTTAAAATCGTTTATCTTGGCCTTCGCCCCCGCGGGCATATCGATCCTGTCCGCGTCGCAGACCGCGTCGAACATGCTTAAATTATAATATTTCGCGTACGCCTGCAAAGCGTCTATGCTCCTGCCGCCTATGCCCCGCTTGGGCGTGTTGATGATGCGGATGAGCGCCTCGTCGTCGAGCGGGTTGTTGAGCAGTTTGAGATAGGCTAAACAGTCCTTGATTTCCTTTCTTTCAAAAAACTTGAAACCGCCGTAAATGCGGTAGGGTATGCCGTATTTATTGAATTCCTGCTCGAAAGCGCGCGAAATGGCGTTCACGCGGATGAGCACGGCGAAATCTTTGGCTTTCAGCTGCGGATACTGCGACATAAGCCGTTTGACGTTCATGGCGGCGTAAGCGGCCTCGTCGTTTTCGTCGAGCGCGGAAAAACATTCCACCGACGCGCCCTCCTCGTTTTCCGTCCACAGCTTTTTATCGTTGCGCGCGGTGTTGTTGGCAATGACTACGTTGGCAAGTTCGAGTATTTTTTTCGTCGAGCGGTAATTGCGTTCCAGCTTGTACTTTTTCGCGCCGTCGAAATACCGTTCGAAATCGAGGATATTCTTGATCTCCGCGCCGCGCCAGCCGTATATGCTCTGGTCGTCGTCCCCCACGGCGAACAAATTGCCGTGCTTGGAGGCGAGCAGCTCTATGATCATGAACTGCACCTTGTTGGTGTCCTGAAATTCGTCCACGTGGATATACCGAAAACGCGAGGAGTAATAATCGAGGCTGTCCCTGTCGCGGGCGAGCAGCTGATAGGTCTTGACGAGCAGGTCGTCGAAGTCGAGGGCGTTTGATTTGAAAAGAGTATCCTCATACGCGGTAAAAACCTTGCATATCTCTTCGATATGCCTCACGCCGACGTTTTCCTTTTCGTATTCTTCGGGCGTGTACGCTTTGTTTTTTGCCGCGCCGATATGAAATTTCACCTTTTTGGCAAACTCGTCGTCATGCCCCCGTTCCGTGCAGATGCGCTTGATCACGCGCTCCTTGTCGCTGTCGTCGTAAATGGTGAAATTGCCGTTGTAATGCTCGTTCAGACGGCCTATGTCCTGCCTTAAAATCTTTACGCACATGCTGTGTATGGTGGATACCCACATGCGCCCCGCGTCGCCGATGATGTTCGCAAGCCGTTCCTTCATTTCGTTCGCGGCTTTGTTGGTAAAGGTTATTGCCATTATGTTTGCGGGCGATACGCCCTTTTCGAGCACGAGATAGGCTATTCTGCTCGTAAGGACGCGGGTCTTGCCGCTGCCCGCCCCCGCAATGACGAGCACCGCCCCCTCGGTGTCCTCCACGGGCGCGCGCTGTTCGGGGTTGAGTTTTTCCAAAATTTCGCTGATCTGCATTCTTTCGCTCATTTTCTTTCTCCGCATTTCATTTTACCACAAGCCGACCGTTTTTTCAAGGAAAACCGCCGTTATAATTGCAATTTCCCGCGCGGTGTGCTATGATGTTTTTATGGCAAAATATCCATTGAAAAAACTGCGCGCCGTCGTCAGCGGCGCTTCGAGCGGCATCGGCCGCGAGCTCGTGAAACGCCTCGTCGACGAATACGGCTGCGAAGTCTATGGCGCGGGCAGGAACGAAGAGCGGCTCGAAGAGTTGAAAAATTCCCTCAAAAACGGAAAGAATTTCCGCTACGCACTCTTCGACGTGAGCGACGAAAAGAGCTGGCGGGCCTTTGCCGAAAAGCTGGAAAAGGAGGGTTTCGCGCCCGATATGCTCGTAAACAACGCGGGCTATCTGCTCCCCTTCGGCAAGGCGGAAAAGCACTCCGTAAAGGAGGCGGAGAACATTCTTTCCACCAACTATCTTTCCTGCGTATATTCCTTTCACGCCTTTCTGCCGCTATTGAAAAAATCCGCGGCGCCCGCGGTTGTGAACGTTTCGAGTTCCGCCGCCCTCGCGCCCGTGGCGGGAACGGCGCTCTATTCGGCGTCCAAAGCGGCGCTCAAAAGCTTTACGGAATGTCTTGCCATGGACTATAAGGGCGAAATATACATAGCGGGCGTCTATCCCGGCTTCACCAAAACGGCGATATTTTCGCACCAGAAACGGAACGCGGACAGCAAGCTGATAGACGCCGTAACCATGCCCGTGGACAAGGCGGTGAAACGCATACTGAAAAAGCTGAAACGGAAAAAGACGTATATCGTTACGGGCGCGGACGCGAAAGCCATGAACTTTTTTTACCGCCTGTTCCCCCGTCTGACCGCAAACGCCATCCGCGGCGTTTTGAAAAAGAGCAATATGGATATATTCAAGGACGTTTTCTGAAATGGCGCAGCATATCGAAATCGTCGGCTACGACCCCGCATGGGAGGAAAAATTCAATCGGGAGGCGAGGCTGATCGAGGAAATCCTCGGCGGAGAACTCGTTGCGATCCACCATATAGGCAGCACCGCGGTAAAGGGCCTGGCGGCGAAACCGATCATAGACATCATGCCCGTGGTGAAGGACGTTTCCCGCGCGGACGGTTTCAACGCCCGTTTCGAAGAAATCGGCTACGAGGCGATGGGAGAATTCGGCATAGCGGGCAGGCGGTATTTCCGCAAGGGCGGGGACGAGCGCACCCATCAGCTCCATATCTTCGGCGTTTCCTCCGAAAAAGACATCGCGCGGCATCTCGCCGTGCGCGACTATCTCCGCGCCCATCCGCAGACGGCGGAAAAATACGGCGAACTGAAACGCGCGCTCGCCGCACGCTTTCCGTACGATATAGAATCTTATTGCGACGGCAAAGCGGCGTTTATGAAAGAACTGGAAAAGGCCGCGCTGAAATTTTACGGAAAATAACTTCAAACAGTTGACAAACGGCTCCCGTCGGCGTATGATGGGTTCAAATTCAATAACGGTAACTTTGGGCAGGGTGAAATCCCCGACCGGCGGTAATGTCTTTCAAAGAACGAGTCCGACAGCCCCAACAGCCGATTGCGGTGAGATCCCGCAACCGCCAGTAAAGTCTGAATGGGAAAGTTGCTTATGTTTTACGCCGCGCCCGCATTCGGGCGGGCGTTTTGACGCAAGCTTTTTTACTCCCGAGGTTACCGCTTCGGGAGGTTTTTTATGAAAGGTTACTTCACCACGAAACGCATCACCTTCCTGGCGGTATTCACGGCGCTCGTCATGGTAACGACGATGTATTTAAGCGTGCCGAACGGTATGGGCTACACCAACCTCGGCGACACGTTTATCATGCTCGGCGCGGCCCTGTTCGGCCCCGTATTCGCCGCCATATCGGGCGGGATAGGCTCCATGCTGGGCGACATTCTGCTCGGCTACACCGTGTACGCCCCCTTTACGCTCGTCGTCAAGGGACTGGAAGGTTTTCTCGCGGGGCTGGTCGCAAAGGCGCTTATCGGCGCAAAACTCAACCGCCACGCGTCGCTCGTCGTCGGATTTATCGTCGCCGCGCTCGAAATGATACTGGGTTACTTTCTGACCAATTCCATTCTGGGCAAGAGCTTTATCACGGGATTTACCGACGTGCCGAGCGACTGCATACAGGGCGCGCTCAGCGTAGCGGCGGCTTACGTGCTTGCGCTTGTTCTCTCGCGCATCAATGCCCTGCGCACGCTCACGGACAATGTGCTCTGCAAGCCCTTGCCCGAAAGCGAACACACCCCGCCGACGGAGGAAAAGCATGAAGATAACGCTGATCAATGACCTTTCCGGATTCGGAAACTGTTCCCTGTGCGCGGCGATTCCCGCGCTCGCGGCGCTCGGACACGAAACGCACCCTTTTCCGACCGCGATTTTATCCAATCAGACCGCTTACGACAGCTATTTCATGGCGGACTGCACCCGATATTTCGACGATTTTTTGAGAGAATGGCGCAAAAACGGCGAAAAGACGGATTGCGTTTACCTCGGTTTCACGCCCTCGAAAGCGCTGCCCGAAAAGGCCGCCGCGCTCGCAGAGGAATACGGCGCGAAATTTTTGTTCGACCCCGTGCTCGGCGACGACGGAAAACTGTACAAGTGTTTTGACGAAAGCTTTGTCGCGCGCTACGCGGCGGTCGTGCCGCGCGCCGACTATCTCACGCCGAACCTGACGGAATGCTGCCTGCTGTGCGGAGAAAGTTACGCCGACGTACTTTCGGCGGACGGCGAAAACGCCCTTATCGAAAAGGTGTTTTCCCTCGCGGAAAAACTGCGGGCGGCAGGCGCGAAAAACGTAGTGGTAACGGGCGTAAAATCCGGCGGCAGGCTCTTTAACGCCTGCGCGTTCGAAAGCGGGCGGCACCTGTCCGAAAGCCGTTGTTTAGAAAGATCGTATTCGGGCACGGGAGATCTGTTCGCCTCGGTCTTTTTAGGTTACGTACTGAACGGCGAAAGGTGCGAAAGCGCGGCGGATAAAGCGGGCGCGTTCGTTTCCGCGTGTATCGAGCGCAGCATACAACGGGAAATCGCGGGCGTGCACGGCGTGGATTTTGCGCCCCTTTTAAAAAATTTATAAACCCGCCGCAAAAAAGTTGCATTTCCTTAAAAAATTGTTGTATACTAAAATAAAAGCCTGCCCTGTACGATAGGAAAGAAGAATTGCTCCACAAATAATGATAAGAAGCCATTTTGGTCTACGTTGATATGCAGAGCCTTTTCATTAAGGAGGTCAGAGGCAACGAGCGTGGCATTCGCCTGTTTTTTGAAAACGGGGTTATTATTTTCTTTCCGTCGGCAACGGCGGGTTTTTTGCTTTCAATACTTCGCCTCCGCAGTTTTGCGGAAACGGCCCTTTTGTCCGAGGCCTTTTCGTCCGCAAATCACGTTTACGGAGGCGTTTTTATTCGCGGGAAAGGCGCTATTTGTATTCTTGCGGCGGCTTTCCCGCCGTTTTTCGCACGCGCAAGCAATCTTGTCGCTCCCGCCCCTTTACAACGCGACCGACCTGTGATATATTGAATAGGGAGGCGAAACATGGAATTCAGCGACAGACTAAAATCCTTAAGGCTGCAGGCCGATATGACGCAGGCCGAACTTGCGGAAAAACTTTCCGTTACGCGGCAGGCGGTGTCCAATTACGAACAGGGCAGAAGTTTTCCCTCGTTGGACGTGCTCGCGGAGATCGGCAGGATATTCGACGTGAGCCTGGACGAACTTCTCGCCGGCAGATCGTACAGGATGCAGTTTTTATATCCTTTGCTTTCCGCGTGTGCGATCTTCATGATTTCCGTCGCGCTCGCTTTTTCCTGCGCGTGGAATCCCGACCCGAAACTGCTCTATCCTCTCTTTCTCGTTTTGACGACGCTCATTCCCTTTCTCTGCACGCTCATGTACCTGCTGTTTTGGCTGTGTCCGCCGAAAAAGATAAACCGGATAGCGGGTTACAGGACGAAAGCTTCCATGAAAAACCAACTCGCCTGGGATTTCGCGCAGGCGTATTTTTCCCGCGTGCTGGCGAAACTTTCCTTGATTCTTTACGCCCTTTCGCTTATCTTCGTCCTGCTGACCTTTTTCGTGGATCTTTCCGTTCTTTCTATCTTGGGCTTGATACTTTTCTGCATGCAGACGTTTTCCCTGTTCGTTCCCGTATTTTTTGTCGAGAAAAAACTGAAAATTTTTATAAAGCGCGAAAGTTGACCTCCGAAACCGCAAAAAAATCATTGCCAAACGCAAAAAAATATGCTATACTAAGAAAGCTGAAAATTGAAGGCCTCATGGTCAAGCGGTTAAGACGCCGCCCTCTCACGGCGGAAACCGGGGTTCGATTCCCCGTGGGGCTACCAAGCAAATACCCGACTTTTAGAAAGTCGGGTATTTTTCGTTTTAATCGTTTATCTCGCCATCTTATCCTGCAGGGTGGAATATGTAGACAGCCAAACCGCGCCCGAAAGCGCGGCGGGAACGTCCTTACCCAGCCGCGTGTATCCCACGCGGAAATCTTTTTTAAACGCGCGCCGCGCCAGCGACAAAAATGCTTCGCCCAGCCGTTTTGCGGCGCCGCTGATCCGCACCTCCTCCACGCCGAGAAAGAAAAACACCTTGCCGAGTTCTCCGAAGATCGGAAAAAACACGTTTTCCGCAAACCGCTCCGCTTCCGTCCTGTTCGAGACGTAGTCCGCGAAGAAATCTCCGCCCGTTTCCGCCCCGTAGCTTTCGCATAACCTTTCGAAGCCGTCGTATCCGGGCCATACGCCGTGCCCGTCTTCCAAACCGTAATAGAGCTTGCCGCCCAGCTTTAAAGCGATATCCGCGCAATCGTCCAGGTTGATCAGCGCTATCCCTGCGCCTCTCTTCAAAAAACCGTATTCCTGTTCGGCGATCATTTCCAAGTCCACGTTTCTGCGCACGATCACTTTCACGCCGCGATCGCCCGCCGCCGCACACTCCTCTATCGCCAGCCTGTTTTCGCAGAACCCCGCACCGAAAAGTCCGACGGACGGAATGCCGACGTAAAGATATTTCAAGGCGTTGCCTTGCAAACGCGGGTGTTTTTTCATGTCCTTCAACTTTTTCACGACGCAGTTTATCAGGTCGGGAAGACTGCCGAAGTCGTTCGCAAACGAGGTTTCGTTAATCTGAAAGCCGCGCATGTCGACATAATAAACGACCACAGTCTGTTCGGTGATCACGGCCGCGCAGGCGATGGCGCAGTCCCCGTTGATACCGTAAACGCGCGGCGGACGGCCGTAAGCCACCGTTTCTTCCTTGACGATGCGCACCACTTCCTTTTGCTGCAGTTCCTTCATCACCTTGGCGAGCGCGGTCAGACTCAATCCCAGTTTTTCGGCGATCTGCGGAAGCGTGGATTCCTGCTGTAAAAGCACGTTGATCACCGCGCTTTTGTTGTCCTCGCGTATATCCAGCTGTTTTTTTCCGTAAATTTTCACCACATTGCTTTCCATTCCGAATATTCCCCGAAAAATTCAAATCTCGTTATTTGTATTATAGCACAAAATAATAAAAAGGGACAGTTTTTTCCATCCCTTTTTATCCTAACGGCAAAGCTTATTGTTTTTTGTTTGCTTTCGTCTTTCTGTTTCTGAACGCAATCAGGCCCGCCGCCGCGGCGAGAACGATCGCCCCGCCGCCGAATCCGGCAAATCCGACCGCTCCGCTGCAGCCTTTGCAGCCGCCTTTTCCGTCCTCCTTGCCGTCGTCGGGATCGGTCGGCGGCGTACCGCCTTCTTCGCCCTTGACGTAGGACGTATCGCCGACCTTTGTTATGAGTATTTCATTGTAGTCCGCGCCTTCCACGCTCATGGCGCTGACCGTCATGTAACAGCCGTCCGCGAAGAGGTCGGGCGAAATGCCGCTGAGTTCCATTTCCAGTCCGTTGACCGTAAGGAGAAGCGTCCCGTTCTCTTCCGAAAGCGCCACGGTATATCTGCCCTTGCTGTAATCGGGCGTTTCCGCCTCGACGTCGAAAAATCCCGTATCCTCTACGGACAGATACGCGCCGTCGTAGATGTTTTCCTCGGTTCTGCCGTTCACGGGTTTAATCTCTATCAATCCCGTATCGCTGAACCAAAAGTCCACGCGCACGCCGTCGGCGCTGCCCTTCGTGCCCGTTCCCGCTTCGGGATAGAAACCTATATGCAGGTGATTTTTACCCAGTCCCCTCAGCGCGTAGATGATGTTGAATTCTACGGAAGAAGTTTTGCCGAGTTCGAGTTTCTGATTGAATCCCAGCGTTTCGTAATATTTGCCCGCGCCCGAGGCGTAAAGACCGAGATCGGTCTTTCTCGCCTCCCAGGTATCGCCCTCCGTCCATAACGCGGAATAAAAAGACGAGGACAGTTTTTCGTCTATCGCCGCAATCCTCGCGTCGAACGCGGCGATTTCCTCTTCGGTAAGACTTATTTCGAGATAGTTTTCCGCTTTATATGCGGGCCAGTTTTCCACGATCGCGTTAAGCTGTTTGAACGTGGAAAGGGAGGCCGCGTCGCCCGCGGCGACGGCTTCTTCGTAAGAAGAAACATATGCCTCGGCTTTGGCGAGTATGATCGTTCTGAACGTTTCGCCCTGCACGAGCGCGGTCAGAGAAGCGTTCAGTTTTTCCTTATACTGCGCGGAAAGCGAGTTCATCGTTTCCCTGTCTATCGCTTCATAGGCGGCGATGGCGGCGGCTACCGCCGTTTCGTCGTTGACGTCGAGATCTTCGAGCGCGGCGGCGAAACCGGCGATCTGCGCGGCGATCTCTTCATAAATGACGACTTCCGATTTTTCCTTATACGCCGCCCTGACTTGTTCTATTTTCGCGGCGATCGCCCCGTCGGTATCGCACAGCGAAAGAAGCGTGGCGTAAGCGCCTTCGGCAAACACGTCCAGTTCGCCCGCCGCGTATATCTCTTCCGCAGAAGAATTTTCCGTAAGCGCGCCGACCGCCGTTTCAAAGGCGCCGACCGCGGCTGCGAGCACGTCTTTATAATTTTCCAGCGGCGTTTTACCGTTGATCTGCTTAATCGTGTATATG
>ERZ1106932.162-NODE-162-length-25939-cov-140.662919_pt1 | contig 25939 bp, 16 predicted proteins | sample MGYA00403665_ERZ1106932 | MGnify/ENA primary metagenome ERZ1106932 (study PRJEB35170, sample SAMEA104062448) | human gut metagenome | biome: human gut; feature: human-associated habitat; material: faeces | place: Denmark | collected 2012-08-24 ... | reverse complement strand
GTGTTAGAATTGCAGCAGGCACTAGATGGAATGAAAAAGAAATTAAATATACTAAAATTAGATTAAATGCAGCTTTAAAGAAAAATAAAGTTGATAAAATTTCTGACTTAAGTGTCTTAGATAATGACTTTAAAGAAAAATTAAATGAACCATTTAATTATAAAAAAGTATTAGAAGAAGTTAATGCAAAAATTACTGATAATTATTTTGATAAAGAACCTTATTTACGTAAATATGAAGCAATAATTTCTAAATATGACGAATTAAATAATGCTGAAATTGAAAAAGCAACAGCAATTATTAAAGAACAAAGAAAAAAGATTGCTGCTGCTAAACATGATAATAAATATTGTGATAAAGATATTTCTTTAGAAGCAATGCAAAAAGTTAAAGATAAATATTCATATTTAAAAGAAGATCAAAAATCTAAAGAAGACAAAATTAAACAAACAAAATTAGATAATAATAATGAATTAACTTTAGCTTTAAAGAATATTACAAATAAAGATGAAATTAATAAGATTAAAGAAGAAATAGAGAATAATAAAAAAATTGAGGAACTTGAATCATATATATACAAAATAGATAAACAAATAAAACCTTTCCTACGACGAGATAGACGACTGCGAAGCAAAAATGGCCATCGAGGAAAACAAGCGCACGGGCGCCCTGTCGGACGAAGCGATGCTGCGCGCCGTCAATAAGCGCGGGCGCGACAATTCAAGAACGCCCATGCAGTGGAGCGCGGACAAAAACGCCGGATTCACGACGGCGGACAAAGCCTGGTTCAAGATCAATTCCAATTACAAAGAGATCAACGTGCAGGAAAGCATGGCGCGCAAAGATTCTCTCTTCCACTACTACCGCAGGGCGATCGCGATGCGCATGCAGGACGAACTGTTCGCTTTGGGCTCTTTCCGCGAACTGTTGGCGGATCACCCTTCCGCATTCGTTTACGAGCGCATTCTCGGCAGCGAAAAAGCGCTGATCCTGCTCAACCTTACGGGAGAAGAATGCGAAATCGAGTGCGGCGAACTGCCCGCATATGCGGACGCCGAGGTCCTTATTTCCAACTACGACGCCGCGGCAAAAGTTTCCGAAAAGATGCACCTGCGCCCGTATGAGGCGATCGTTTTCAAAAAAGCGGACAATTGACAGGGTATAAACAAATCGTCATCACCTCCTTATTTATTCAAAAGACGGGCAATTTGCATTGCCCGTCTTTTTGTATTTTCGCTCCCGCCGTCGCCGCCCTACAGCGCGTTCCGGCGGATAGTCGCACTGAAAAGATCATACGATAAAGATCCGCGCGTATAACGCGCGGATCTTTGCTTTTGGGGTACCCCCCCCGGCCAATATCGACGGCGGGCAGACGGCGGTTCAAAAAAGTCTGCCTGCCATGAGATTGCTGTTTGCCATATATACACGATGCTGCCCGAAAAAGCGGACTTGCGCCGAATAATACCGTTACGCTTCAGCGCATCAGTCTGTCCAGTTCTTCTTCTACGGCTCTCTTATCCGCGCGCAGGGTCAGAATGCGATGCAAGCCGTTCTCTGCGGGCGTAAATACGGAATAGCCCCTGCCGTCGAAAGAGACGCGGCCTTTTTCGCTGAGAGAAAAGAGTTCTCCGCATCCGACAGCGCCGTAATACGCCGCACAGGGATCCCAGGAAGCGCGCGTAAGGCCGCTTCTGATGTCGTAACATCTCCTCGCGGGGCTGCCTGCGGGGAGGTTCCGGCCCGTTTCAATATCGAAACCGACTTCGAACGGATTGTATACGACGGGCGTGGGCCATTCGTCGGCGACCTTTTGCGCCGCGGGGATATCCTGCTCTATATTCCATTCGATCGAAATATTTTTATCTTCGAAATAGGTCGCCTCCTCTTCGGGCAGGAACGCGCCGCCCATCACGACCAGTTCCTCCACTTTTTCAGCGGCCAACTGCAGGCCCGTCAAAGGGCTGCAGTCGTCCGGCCCGCTTGCAAGAAAGCGCGCGAGATTGCGCTGCGGACCGATGGCGATGATCGTGGTCTTACCCTGCGTATCCGCCAGCGTGCGGCGCAGAAGGCGGATCGCGTCTTCCGTTTCGGGCGCGGCGCCGAATTCCTGTTTGATCTGCCGCGCATACCGATTGAAATCGCCCTCGCACATAAAGGGCTCGCCGTGCATGATGCCGATGGGCACTTTCATGCCGTAATAGGCGAGCACGCTCGCGATCGTGTGCTCTGCGCCCTCCATCGTCGTACAACTTGTGACGGCGTTTAAGGAAATCTTCTTTTCTTCGCAGAGGGTCTTGAGGAGGACGAGAGCGCCCGCGTCGTCGCAATCGCCCCCGATATCCGTATCCAAAATGATATTCTTCATGCCTGAGGCTCCTTTTGATCTATTTCACCATAATTTCAAAAGACGGCCGTAACTGATACGGCTTTCGCTTTTTGCCGTGCAAACAATCGCCCGCGCTGTTCGGCGCGGGCAGATGCCTTTGTTCAATACATTACAGATCGAGCAGAGCGGACAATACGACCTGCGTATAAATCCTGCTCATGTAATCGCTGGGATGGTTGATGTTGTCGCCCAAAAAGTCTTCGATATTTTTACGTGCACGAAGACTGCTTTCAACGCCGTGAACATTCGCAAGAAGGATGTTGGCATCCCCTGCGGCGATACCCGAAAGCGCGGTTTCGTACTCGGACAGGTTCGCCGCCGCAAGTTTGTTTCCGTTTGCAGTATCTTTGATCTTCGGATTCGTCTGCATACAGGAAACGAGGAGGATGGAGCAGTCGGGACTTGCGTCGCGGACATACTCGATCATTCTCTGAACGTTCGCCGTATAATTTGCAACGGACGTGCCGGTTGCACCGCACCAGCCGCCGGCATCGTTCGCGCCGATCGCGATGATCGCAAGGTCAGCCGTGCCTTTCGCCGCTTCCGCCAGCGCAAATTTTGCCTTTGCATCCTCTTCGATATTATCATCGACCGCATCCATATTGTTATCGATCAGCCCGACGTATTCCGCAGAATGGATACCGGGCACCGCTGCGTTCGTGAGCGTAACTTCGCTGTCCGTATAGTACTCGATGCCCTGTTCGGTCAGATCTGCCCATTTGGGGAAGTCTTTGACGCCCGCGCCTGCGGCAATGCTGTCGCCGAGAACGAGCACGTTGAGCGCTTCGCCCGCCTCCGCTTTCTGCGCAAACGGCTGAAGTTTATCTCCGCGGCCGTTTGCCGTGATCCCCTCATAACCATCGGTACGGATATACGTTACCGTATAGTGCCCCTTGTACATGGCCGCGGTCGTATTGACCACGGGGCCGTTGTCGTCCGACCACTGCCCTGTGCTCACATAAAACTCGTCGCGGGAAAGAGGCGTGATCGCGCTGCCCGCCGGAATGGAGAGGGTTCCGTCGTCATTGAGGACATAATCCTTTCCCTCTGTATAGAGCACGGAAAGGTCGTTGGAACGCACTTCGAGGACCTTCTTTGCAGGGAAGGCGAGCGTGACAGGATCCGTCGTGCCCTCTTCGTTCTCAAGAAGGAAAAAGCCCTCGCAGTACTGGATCTGCGTATCGTAGAAAGGAGTCGTGAACTTTTCGATATCCAATGAAGAGACGCTCAGATCTTTCTGCGGCGTAACGGACAACAGTTGTTCTACGGACATCATGGCAAGCACCTCGTCGTTGACGGCACTGTCTTCCGCGGAAACGGGAGGCGTGCCCGTATTTTCCGCCGTGTTTCCGTTCGGGTTATAGCCCGTAGCGGGAGGCGTACCGGGATTTCCTCCGCCGCTTTCGCCGCAGCCGACAAACGCGAACGCCATTACGGCGCAGAGCATAAATACAAGAATTTTTTTCATGATTCAATTCCCCTTTGCATATAGCATGATTTTACGTATATCCGCATCCTGCCCGTTGATCAGATAAAACAGCGCCTTACCCTTTTCTTTGGGACGGATCTCGCCCGTTTCGGCGGGAGAGGTGAACAGGCCGAAATCGATCTCGATCCCGGGGCCCGCGACCCAGTCGTACAGGCGGAAGATATGTACCGTTTCGACATAGGGCAACTGCTCTCTGAAAGCGGCAAAGTCCGTTTTGAAGAAGGAAGCCTGCAAGGCATCCGCCTCCTGCTTGTTTTTGCAGCGGCCGCTGTCCACAAAGTCGAAATCGTGATACCCGAATTCGGTGATAAATACCTTTTTGCCGTCGTCGCCGTGTTTCTGCGCGACCGCGTACATCTCGTTACAGCCGTCCACGAAGATCTTGCTGTCGCCGCCGAAATTGTAAGGATGCCAGGACAGCACTTCGAAATAATGGTCCGCATCCGTATCGGCGGGAAGGCCGGTCGGGTATTTGCCCGACTCGACGGCGGTATAGATCTTGTCGAGAAAGGCCGCGCAATCGGTGTATCCGAAATAAGGGGTGGGCGCAGGAAGCACGACAAAAGCGGAGGGATTCCCCTTTTTCACGCCGCGGCGGGCATAATAGCAGATATCCGCCGTAATCTGCGCCTTTTCGACGGGCGTATAGCAATAGCGCTCGTCGTAATCTTTTTCCGTAAGTTTCCCGTAGGGATAGTTCGGCTTGCAGATGAATCTGTGCATGTTGACTTCGTTGCCGACTTCAAAATACGGGATCTCGGGAAATTCGCGCGAAACGAGTTCGTAAGAACGCTCGATCATCTGAAGAAATTTCAGATAGCACGCGCTGCCGGGAAGAGGGATCTCGCTCTCTGCAGTGCGCTTGCCGTCGAAATCCGCGGGATACAGATAACTGTGGTTCATCGAGACGATGTGGGAGATCCCGCGTTCCGTCAGGCCGTTTACGTATGAGTGATAGCGCGAAACGGCATCCTGATTGAGAGAGATCTCGTCATTCCCGTCCGAAACGAGAAGGTCTTTGTGATGCATCCACACGCGCATGCTGCCAAAGCCCATATTCCGGATCAGGTTCAGCGTTTCTTCGGGGGCGATCTGCTTATCGATCGCCCCTTCAAAAAGTTCGCAGATACCGAAAAGATATTTTTCGGGCTCTATTTTATAATTCAGTGTCTTTTTTGCTTGCATGTTGTAAATCCCTCAGGAAATCGCGGCGGTCGATGCCTCAGCCGCATATTTATACAGCCCGCTCGCATCCGCTTCTTCGCCGTTGAAATAATGGAACAGCGCGAGCGCGACAGGTTTGGGAGAAGCCCCCTGCACCGAGTTCGGTGAGGTGAACAGGCCGAAGAAACGCTCGATGGAATCGGGTTCAAGCGGCGCCGTATCCCAGTTGAACATACGGAAGGTATGGAAGGTTTCCACCCAAGGCAACTCCTCTTTGATCAGTTCGATGGTCGCTATAAACGCGCGCGCGATCAGATCCTGATTTTCGGGTACGTTCTGATCCTGCCAGCCAAGTTCCGTCAGGAAGACTTTTTTGCCGCCGTCGCCGTTTCTTTCGGCCACAGCATAAATGTCTTTGTTCGTCTGCACCCAGGCGTCATCGGGCATGCCCCAACTGCCTACGTACGGGTGCCAGTTGAGAACCTGGAAATAGTTGTCCGGATTGATGTCCGCATATTCTTCGCCCGAAGGGAGGTAGCGGGAATCGATCTGGTCATAGATATTCTGCAGGAACAGAGCCGTGGCGTATGCCCCCTGACCGTTGGTGTTGAAGATCATACCGGGAAGCACGGTGCAGGCATCGGGATTGGATGCCTTGACCCCCGCGTTCGCATACCAGCACATATCCGCCGTGATATACGCGAGATCGTCTTCGGAGAAAAGATACTGCGAGTTGTCGGCATCTTCCGCTTCGCTGAATCCGTTCATTGCGACAAAACGTCCGTTCGCCCCGTTCGTTTCGTTGCTCGGTTCCCAATAGGTCACGTCGGGAAACGCTTCCGCGAGCAAACGGTAACATTCCCTGAGCATCTCCATAAAGCGGACGTACTCCTCAAATTCGAGGTTCGGATCGGGCACGACGCACCCTGCCGACGCAGAATACCCAACGGGATAGAGATAGTAGTGATTCATCGCCGTAATGTGCGTGACGCCGTTTTCCTTCAAAAGGTCGATAAACTGCTGATATTTTTCCACCGCATCCGCTTTTAAGCGTACGGTATCGGAACCGGCGTCGCGTTCGCAAATGGTCGTAAGATGCATCCAGATACGGAAACTCTTAACGCCGAGTTCGCCGCACAGATCCGCGACCATTTCCATGCTGACGCGGCTGTCCGTCGCGCCGCCCGCAACGTCTGCAGGGACTTCGCCCATGCCGAACAGATATTTTTCCTGCTCGATCTGATAGCCGAGCCCCGTCTTTTCTCTTTCCTTTGTACATCCTACCGCCGAAAAGACCATGCATACGGCCAGGAAGGCGGCAATGATACCTGTCAAAATCTTTTTCATTCTTCCTTATCCCCCTTCGTCGAATCGTCTGCGCCGCTGTCCGAATCCGCCGGATCGCTGCCCTTCTGATTTTTCTTCTTTTTCAGAACAAGAACTATGACCACAACCGCTGCCGCAATCACGACAACAGGGATCCCTACGGAAAGACCTATGATCAGGCCGAGATTGTCATTTTCGCCGAGCACAGGTTTCTTGTGCTTTCCGGGAGGTTCGTCTGCGGGATCATAATCGTCGGGAGGGATCACGATAGAACTGTCGAGAGAGTAGATATTGATCTGCTCGACGGTCATCGAGCCGCTCTGCGCGCGGAGGGAGATGGTGCCATACGTTGCGGGCATATCCGACTCGAACGTGAACTGCGCGAGTTCGTAGTACTGCATCGGATCGTCGAACGCGCGGCCGTAAACGGTAACGGTGCTGCCCATCACTTTCACGCGCACGGATGCCGTGCCCTCGTCCAGTTTCAGATCTCTGCCAAGCGTTGCCGTGCGCAGGCTGCCCGAAGCGTACAGGTTGCTGAGCGTCACGGTGTTATCCGCATTCACCTTGATGGAGAAGGCGTTTGCGTAATCGTGGCACTCGCCGAACACAAATTCAAACGCGCCCTGCACTTCGAAATCCGCAAGGAAGTAGATGAAATTGTTCTTCGTCTGCAGAGAGCCGCCCTCGCTCAGGGTAAGCGCTCCGTTCGCGACGTTGCCGGAAGCGATCGTGAAATCAGCGGGCGTCGCGGTAAAGTCTGCACTGACCTTGTCTGCAAGGTTTTCCGCACTGCCGCGGTAAACGCCGCGCGCCGTAAACGAATCTTCTACAAACAGACCGAAAGAGTTGGTCAATTTATAACTGACGGTATAATATCCGGTCGCGGGAAGAGTCACTTTATAATCGTCGGTAACGGTGATCTCGTTATCCTCCGCATCGACGACGGTGATTTCAAGATCCAGTTCGTCCGCAGAGTCGATCTCGTCGCTCATGACGGAGGGAGTCAGATCGATCTCCTGCCCGACAGCAAGATAAGCGGGTTTATTGATCTCGAGCGTGGGTGCCGTGGGCACTTCTACGAGCATTTCAAAATCGACGAGCGAAAGATCCATCGTGCCGGACGTGGGACGGGTCACTTTGAATCCGTACGTTCCGACAAACGCAGTGCCGCCGTCATATTTGGCGGTAAGAATCACCGTTTCGCCGCTCTGCACGGTCAGCGTGCCGTCGGAAGCCGCGGCAAACTGCAGGGCATATGCGCCCCCTTCGCCTTCAAAAGCAGCCGTTCCTACCTGCGAGCCGCCCTGGTAAGCGGTGATGGCGTCCTTTGTGACGGTAACGGAATTTGCCTTGTTGCCGAAAAGGAAGGTATAACTGCCGTCTCCGAGTGCCGCCGCGTTGACGTTGAAGGACGCGGAGAACATTTCCGGCCGCTCGGTCGTGCCGACCTGTTCGGGAACGAAGTATCTCGAATCGATCGTCGTTTCAACGCTCGCGCCCGCTTTTTCGTCAAATTTGGCGCTGCCGCTCGCATAGGTGCCGAAATCTTCGACGTTCACGTACTGATACTGCGCTTCCGTATGACCGATATACCAATTTTTGACTAAGTTTTCGTAGGTGTTTTCGGTGGAGAAATCGTCGCCGCCGACCACAAAACCGTCTTTATCCTTGATCACGAGATCGGAGAAGATGAATTCCAGCGAATTGCAGAATCCAACGTAGCCGCCGATCGGGCTGCGCATGGTGAAGGTCGCGGAATGGACCGTCGCCGCGGGATCGTTCGCATAGACGAAACTCAGTTCGACCTTCGTCGAGTAATCTCCCTCTTGTTGCAGATGCATGGAAACGTGCATCTTCCTGCCGTATTCGTAGGAGACCGTTTCCGTCGTGTCGAGCGTGGAACCGTCGCCCTGGCCATAAGTTATCAACGCGATCTTCCCGTCGCTGAAAGCGGGGAAACATTCGCTGCCCGTTGCGATCGTATTCGTATTGATCTTCTTTTCGCCCGCTTCCACTTTGTTCGGATTGAGTTTCAGGCCGAACCAACCGGAACGGAGTGCCGTCAGATCGTACTCGATCGTATATTCTGCGCCGACGCCGCCGACGAGTTCATATCCCGTATAGGCTAATTCACTCGGCCAAGTGGTGCCGTAGTTGTGCATCTCGTTGCCTGTGACCACGCGCAGCACGCGCGCGCCGCCGTCACCGACATCTTCCGCCATGACCGGTTTCCAGGCATATCCGCTGACCGACGCATTGGCTGCGTTTGCTGCCGTTACGCCCTTGGCGACGGAAACTTCCGACGTGAAAGTGTCAGTATAAACGAGGCCTTCCGCATCGCTGATCGTGACGTCGAGGAGATTGCCCTTTGCCTTCGTATCTTCAAGGAAGGAAAAGCCGAAATATCCTGCCGCATCGGCCGCGGTGAGAGAAAGCGTTTCGCTCTTGGTCTGACCGCCGCTCGTTACCGTGATCGTGGAGGAGGCATCCCCTACTGCAACGGTCACGTCTGCGCGGGCATTCGTGATATCGAACCCGTAGTCTACCGCGCTGCCTGCACCGAAGGTATAGGACGTTGCGCCGAGCGTGAGCGTCTGCGCACCCGCTGGAGAAACGCTGTTCGTGTCTTCCGCCCCGAACAGGACGTTTACCGAACCCTGCATAACGCGGATGCCGAAACTGACCGTATAGGCATCCGACAGGCCGCTCGTGTAAAAGAGGGCCGAACTTGTCTGCACCAAACTTGCAGCGCCGCTTTCGGCGGTATGCACCTGATCGGCGGTGAAAAACACGCTGTCGATAAACGCGCCGTCGCCGTAGTCCCTTTCATAATCGCCCGAATAAGTCCAGCCGTCCGAAAGAAAACTGCCGCTCTGCAATACATTATCCGTTTCGGCCGCAGCGTCCCCCTCCGCAGCGCGGACGGGCGCAGCCTGAGCGCCGATCCCCAGCGCAAGGGCCGCGGCGGTAGCCAGGCCGAGTATTCCTGCCGTAATTTTATTCATATGCTCCCCCTTTATGCTCCGAATCCAATGTTTGTGATCGAGAAGTCGGTCAATTTGCAGTTCCCTCTCTTGCCGTCAAGCGTGTTGCAGGTGAGCGCAACATAACCGTAGGTATTCACGTTCGTAAACTTCGCACGCAGAATGCCGAGTTCGGAAATATCGTCTTCCGCACGTTTGACGTAAACTTCAACCGTCCTGTCGCTGACGATCATCACTACGTTATACAACGTGGTCGTATCCGCCCACAGGTTGATATCGCAGGGTACGGAGGTCGCACCGTCTTCCGTCTGCACGTTCATTCCGCTGATCGCCGTGGAAGAACCGTTATAATTGAACCATACGCAGGTCGCGTCTTCGTTGGCGGTATCCAGCGAGGGTTTGCCCAAAGCGATCCCGACAGCGGTGTTTGTAGGCGTATCCGTCGTCGTAAGCATGGACACGCTGAAACGCACGATAAAGTCGGAATACATCTGGTTTTTCGGGCCGAACGCGACTTTGCCCGTAGCGTTGACCATCTGCAGATAATCGTTATCGTATTCCGAACGGTAAGGTGCAAGCGAAATGCCCGATCCGGACAGATACCATTCGCTGCGGTTGTAATAGTGCTCTTTATAGGTAAATCCGAGTTCTTCGAACTCCCGAACGCCCTCGAAATTGATCGCCATATCCGATCCCGTGCCCGCACGATAGGTATAAACGCTGAGGCTGAAATCGTCGATGGCTATGTCGTTGGCGGTAACCTCGGTATTGAACGGTTTCGCCGTCGCGACCGCAAAATGCCCGTCGAACTTCATATCGCCGAACGTGACCGTTTTGCCCGCAAGTTGGACGGATATCTGACCGTCATGATATCCCGTGAGCAGGATCTCCGCCCCTTCCGCGTCGTTCAGGCCGACTTCTTCCATGGTGAACGTCGCGTCGGACAGCGCGGCCGTTTCCTGGCCGTTGATCAATTTAACGAATTTAACGCCTGTCCCCTCTTTGCGAAGTGCGATCATATTGACCGAGTCGGCATAATCGCCCGCGCCGGAAAGCCCGAACCCAACGCCGAAATATGCGTTGTCGTTGAGCGCTTCGGGGAACAGGGTGAATTCCATTTCAAACAATTTATCCGAGCGGGTGTCGCACGCAAGCGCCACGTTCGAATACAGTTTGCCCTCTGCAACGCCGTCGAAGACGATGCGCTTCAAGGGGCCCACGAATACGTTTTCCTGCCCGTACGTATGCGTGACCTTCCAGTTTTTGGAGGGATCGCTCGAACCCGGGTAAACGATGCTGCCCGAAGAAAAATCGTCTGCAAAGACTTCTTCGCCGTCCTCGGTGATCTTGAAATTCATGATGTCTACGAACAGGCTATCCATGCTCGCAAATCCCATATAGGTGCAGGCAGAGACGTTTTGATACGTCTGCGACGTCGTCGGATCTTCCCCTTGCGGGCCGAACGAGAACTCGACGTCGAACAGCCTGTCGGAAGCATCTCCTACGGCGGTCACATCGAAGTAAACGCTCACTATATTTTCTCCCGTCGCACCCGTAAGAGGAGAGGAAGCGAGCGCCTGTTCCTGATCTTCAACGATATTGGAACCCTCGCCCACCCAGAAAGAGACGCTGTCTCTCGACATCATCCACATCGCTTCGGACTCATAAAATCCTACGCCCGTGGAGGGTGCGCCGAGGAAGAAACCAAGCCATCCCCTCTGCTCTTTTACGCTGATATCGAAACTGACGGTAAAGGACGTACCTCCCTTTACTTCATACGTCTGCAACATAATGGCAGGCTGCCAAATTGTCATATCCTTGATGCGCATACAGGAATAAACAGCCTTCTGCTCTACGCCGGTATCCGCCGACCAGGACGAACTGAGTTCCTCCCCGTCGAAGTTGTCCGTCAACGTTGTCTCTCTCATCGACGTTGCCGCGACGCCGCCCGCCAAAAGAAGCGGGAACGCCGTCAGGCTGATACATCCTGCCATCAACAGGGCAGCCAATCTTTTTCTTTTCATCCTTTCCTCCTGATATTTTAAGATCAAAAACTCACGTCGGGCGTGAATTTATCCACGAGCCACTTGATAATAAACACGAACGGAGCGCCGATGACCGAGAACACGAGGCCGATCGTCGCGGCGTTGATCGTTGCGCCTTCCGCGCCGCCGCTCGTATTGACCAGATTGTAAATATGCAGCGCGACGGTCATGTTTTTCCCTTCGCTTCCCGACGGCAGCAACAACATCGGCTGCGTCATAAACCCGAACATACCCATGACGCCCGTAAGGATAAAGGTGGTCACCGTCGGCATGACGAGCGGAAGCACGATGCTGAAGCATTCGCGCCAGAACCCGAGCCCGTCGAGCCTGCCCGACTCGATGACTTCGCGCGGGATGCGGAGCATGGCGCCGCTGATCAGGATAACGTTGGAACCGAGCCCCGCCCAGACGCAGAAAATCCATACGAGCGGCCATGCGTACGGTTCTTCGGTATTGAACCAGCCCGGAGCCCAGTCGAAATACTTTTCGAAAAACATGGAAACCGGCCCGAAATCGGGGTGAAACATGTACTTATATTCCATCGTGAGGATAACGATGGAGATCATGGACGGGAAGAAGAACAGCACCCTGAACAGCCGCTCCCCCGGCACTTTTTTGAAGAAAGCGTACGAGGAGAAAAATGCCAGCGGCAATATGACGATCAGGTTCAGCCCTACCGACTTGATCGAGTTGATCATGGCGTTGAACAGACCGGGATCCTCTCCCAAAACCATCTTGTTGAAGAAATCTACAAATCTTGTGAATCCGTACCATTCATATTCGTTCGTAAATACGTTGTAACTCTGAAAGGTCAGCACGATGGTGCGGAAATTGACATATACCCAAAAGACGAGGAAATTCGCAACGGGAAGCGCCAAAAGGGAGATGATAAACCCCGTCTGTTTGAGTTTATAGTGGCGCATCGAGTGCGCTCGCTCCCTTTTGACCTCCTCCTCCGACAGAGCGACGGTTGCGCCTTGCGCGCTACCGCCGGCGGCGGTCTCTTCCATTTTCCGATTCTCTTTCATATAATACTCCGGAATAAAACTTTCGTTAAAATCAAGCCAGACCGAGTTCCGACTCCCACTTCGGGAATTCTTTGCTCACACGGGTATATACGCTTTCATAGTTGGGGCCGCCCGTAACCATGACCTCTTCGCCCGTCAGCGTTTTCAGTTTGGTGATCGCCGTCGTCAGCGTGACTTCCTGGAAAAGTTCGGGGCGCTTATACGTATAAATATAGGTATTGAACGTGGGATCCTGCTGCTGTTTCAAAGAAGCATTTTTCGGGAACTCGAACAGGTTCGCGTCGCAGTTCATATACAGATTGAAACAACTTTGCGTAAAATCGGAATATTCTTTCGCGGGATCTTTATAGGTACTCGTAAGCGGGTTGTATTCGAAAGGACGCATCATGCCCGTGAATTCGGTAAATTCGACCAGCATCTCCTCGCTGCAGAGGAAGGCGAGGAATTCTTTGGCAAGTTCTTTGTTCGTTGCATTCGCGGGAATAAACATCACGTCGCCCGCGTTCGCGTTGTTGATTACTTTCTCCTGATCCACCGTGACGCCGTCAAGCCCGAGTATTTCGAGGTAAGCATCGTCCACGACGGGGGTCTCCATCATGACCATGTTGAAATTTTCAGGTATGAAGTCCTTCATTTCGTTTTCCAGCCAACTGCCCGCAAAGCACATGGCCGCTTCGCCGTTGACAAAATCCAATTCGACGTCCGTCGTGCTCAGTTCTTCCAGACGGTCGGGGCTGTTCTTCCAGTTGCCCGTCGATTCGTCGATGACGAGATCGCGGATGATATCGAGCATGGCCTGAATACCCGTCTGCTGATAAACTTCGGCGCTCTGGAATTCCCAGAAATCGTAGAAACTGCCCTCTCCGGGGATGTTCGATTCGTCTACGCCCTGGATCTGCGCCCACCACACGTAACCGGGGAAGAGCAGCCAGTTGTAACCGCCGCCGCCCCACGTAAAGGGAAGCACGTCGCCTTTGGCGTTGATGTCGCCCACATATTCCACGAGTTCGGAAACGGTTGCGGGAGGCTCCTTCCAGTTCTCGCCCGGAGTGCTGCGGCGAGGCGTGGATTCGAGGATATCTACATTATAGGCAATGCTGCAGGTAAGCACCGACCAGGGAATGACCCAGGGATAGGAATCGCCCTGCCCCGCGATACGCTGCATATAGCCGTAATTGGCAAAATCGTCGTCGAGATATTCCCCGACTGTTGTGGTGCCTTCGGACGTAACCACTTCCGCTTCATATACCTCGTTGAGCGGCTCAAGAAGTCCGGACTGCACAAAACTCGACCACGCGAGGTTCTGCGACATGATGATGTCGGGAACGTTGGACCTGAGATAGGTGGCCGCATTGTTGCGGATGTTCGCATCGTCGATCAGATCGACGTCTTTGACTTCGGGGTTCTGTTCCTTGAATTTCTCCGCCGCGCTTTCCAGCCATTCTTTGCCGAATCCGCCGATAAAGTAGCGGATGGTAAGCACGCCTTCCGCGACCTTCTTCTGACAGCCGGCAAACGCACCAAAGACACCCGTCGCCAGGATGATGCTCAGCACGACTACCAATGCTCTTTTCAGAAACTTCATGTTATTTTCCTCCTGATTAGATTCTGTTAGTTGGGTTCCCGTCGGTTGTACCGACGGGAATTTTTATATAAAAATTCAAATTATTTGCAAAGTCATCAGCCTTTCAGACCGCCGCCCATGTTCAGACGGATAATATACTTCTGGCAGGCGATGAAGAGGACGATCACGGGGACCGTTGCGATGATCATCGCCGCGAACAGTTTGGGGTAATCGTTCGAATACGGCCCGGGATTGGTCAGGGATTCGGAAAGGCGCTGGATACCGACGGCGACCGTGTCGTGGCTGCTGTAAAACATCAGAGGCCCCGTATAGTCGTTCCATGTGCCGATCATGCCGAGCACCCAGATCGCGGTGAGAATGGGCATCGCGTGCGGCACCATGATCTGCAAAAACACGCGCCAGTTACTTGCGCCGTCCACATAGGCCGCTTCCGCATACGACCAGGAAATCCCCTTGAACATGCCGTAAAGCAAAAGGAAATTGAACCCGAATCCGCCCGTCGCCATAATGATCATGCCGGGAAGGGTGTCGATCAGCCCGAGGTCGAACATCAGTTTATACGTAACGGCGACCGAACCGGTCGTGGGTATGAACATGACCGAGATGGCGATGACGTAGATAAACCTGCGGAGTTTGAAACGGAATTTCGAGACCGCGTACGCCGCGCAGGTCGTGCTGAACACCCCCACGATCGGCTGCGTTAAAACGAGCGATATGGAGTTGAGAAACATCGTGCCGAAATCGAACGCTTCGAAAACGGCGGAATAATTCGACCAAAGGACTTTTCCGCCCATTTTCCAAGGATTGTTGAGAAAGATAATCTTGTCCTTCAGTGAATTGACGAACAGCCAGACGAGCGGAAAAAACAGAGTAATTGAATAGATGGAAAAGAGCACGCAGACGACGATGAGGATCGGCTTATGCGCGGGATCCATTTTCACCGCTTCGTTTTCGCGCTTTTCGATCAGATTCTTTTCTCTCCGCTTCCGCCACCAGTTTTGGAGACCTTCTGTAAATTTGCTCATAAAACCCCCTTTTCGGTCGACCCGCGCCGTATGAGTTTATATTGGCACATGACCGTTCTTGCCTTTTTGCCTTCCAGAACCCGCATCAACTGATCGACCGATTTTACGCCCATTTCATAGCGGGGCTGATCGATCGTGGATAATTTGGGTTTGACGAAGGTAGAATAATGCACGTTGTCGAAACCGAAAATTTTCAATTCGTCGGGAATGGATATCCCCATGTCCTGCGCGGCGTTGATAAAGGAGACCGCGATCTCGTCCGACGCGGCAAACAGAGCGTCGGGCGAGGCATCCAAAATCCTCTTTGCGACAGCACTGCCCTGTTCATAATTGTAACAATTGTTCACGACAAGCGATTCGTCTATCGGATATCCCGCGTCGCGCATCGCGAGGCGGTAACCTTGTTCCCTCTTGATGTTCGAGGGCGAAATCTCTCCGCCGCCGATCAGCGCGATGCGCTTTGCGCCGAGAGAGATCAAATATTTCGTCGCGTCGTAACCCGCCTGTATGTTGTCGATGTCTACCTGCGCGCAGGGCATGTCCTCGCGCGATTCGCAGCACCCGACGACGGGCAGGCCTTCGAGGAAGGAATAATCCCTTTTCCAGGGAGCGGACACGATGATCACGCCGCGCGCCTGTCTCTTTTCGATAAAGTCGCAAAAATATTTGAGTTTTTCATACGAGCCGTACGTGTTGCACGCCATTGCGCTCAAACCGTAATCCTTGCACCGGCTGTCGATCCCCTCCGCGATATCCGCATAGAACGGATTGTTCATGTTCGGCAGGACGACCAGCACGACGTCTGACTGCGCCCGCCTGAGGTTTCTGCCCAAGGCGGACCGGACATATCCCGTTTCCGCGATCGCTTTTCTGACCGCTTCGCTCGTTTTCGGCGCCACGCTCGGATCGTCGTTGAGGACCCGCGATACCGTGGCAACGGAAACTTTGGCATAAGCCGCTACTTCTTTAATGTTCATAAGGTCCCTCTCGTCATAATGTAATCGATTACATTTATACTATATCACAAGTTGCGTGACTTTTCAAGACCTTTTTGAAAAATTCTTTTAAATTTTTTAATTTTTTTATAACAGACCGCTCCGGCCTACAGATCCCGCTCTACAAGGACGACCGCCGCGGTAAAATCGCGCATCCCTTTCAGGGTCAGGGAACCGTCCGAAAGTTCCGCCTGAACGCCTTCGGGCGCGAAAATCTGTTTGATGCGCATGGAGCGCAGGGCGGATTTTCCCGTTTTGATGACGGAGGACGCATCTTCGAACGCATGCACGACGACGAGCGCTTCGTGGCCGCCGTTTCCGACACGGATACAGCCCTTATACCCTTTCGGATGCCTCTGCGAGGGAGTCTTTCTGATAAAATAGGTGAAACCGTCTTTTATGACGGGCACCGCAAGGCGATACGCCGCAACGGCGCGCCTGACGATATCCGACTGATGCGCGGACAATTCGTCGATCGGCCCGGAAAGGCACAATCTGCCGTAAAAGCCGCAGGCGAGCGTGTAGATCAGCCTGTCGTCGCTGTCGGTCGGGTGAAGCGTCGCCCAGACCTGATTTTTGACGGGATGAAGGACGCGCTGTATGTCGCAGGCCACGATGGGCTCTTCCGGCGCCTCATGTATATCCGAAAAGGACATCATGTCGCCCAAAGAAATGATCGACGGTTCGCACCGCATGCCGCCCGAGGAACACATCTCTACCGTAAGTTCCGGCATCGCCTTTTTGACCGAGCGGTAAAAATCGTAAACGGCGTTCACGTTTTTCCTGAGCCCTTCCGCGGGCGATTCCGCCCCGTCGCAGCCGACGCCGATGTTTTCGTTATAATCGAATTTGACGTAATCGAAACAGTACTTTTTCAAAAATCCCGTAACGCCTTCGTCCAAACTATGCCGCGCCTTTTTATCCGTCATATCCAAAAAGACGCGCTCGAGGTTGCGGATCACTCTGCCGCCCCGTTTCAGCAGAGGCAGATCTTCGTTTTCGCCCTCGTACTCGAAACTTTCGGGCTCGAACCAAACGCCCGCGCGCATGCCGAGCGAGTGGATGCGCGACACGACCGATTCCAGACCGTCCGGATAATACTCCCCTCTGACCGACCAGCGGCGGCCGTTCTTGTCAAAGGAATATTCTGACCAGCCCGCGTCGATGACGAAAACTTTCGCGCCCAACGCGGCGGCCGCATCCATGGCGGGAATCAGATTTTTTTCAGAACATTTGCCCCAGTTGCGGCAATATTCGTTATACAGGACGGGAAGATCCTGTTCCGCTTCGGGGACTGCTGAGGATAACTGCGCTTCTGTCAGGTATTGCGCCGCCTTGTCGATGCCCCCGCTTACGCAGACGAGGAAGGCATGCGGCGTTTCCAGCCGTTCGCCCGGTTTCAGCGTTTTGCGCCAGTGGCCGAATTCATAGTCGGCAAGTCCGCCCGAAATATTGACGGAATCCTGCGCGAGATAAAATTCCATCTGCCACGAGCCTGCCCAGGCGAGCGACGCCGCCCAGGTCACGCGCCTTTCGCGGTCGGTGACCCCGATGAAGGGCATGAACTTTCTCGAAGGCATGCTTCCGATACTGCCGAACCGTTCGCCGCGCACGCCGTAATTCATCCACGAGGGCTCCATCAGGAGATCTGTGGCGGACATTTTTTCCAGTTTCGCTTCCGCGCTCCACTGGCTGCGCATGCGGTAAATATCGATGGAATCGGAAACATTATCCATGCGGAACGGCGTGAGCGAGCCGATCGAAAAGGAGGACAGCATTTCGAGCGTGATCTCGCGATCGGAATCGTTGCCGTACACGGTATAACATTCCAAAAAGCGATCGCCGCACTTTCTTAAAAGGTGATGTTCGGCAAACTGCCCGTCTTCGCGCTCACAGCGGGAAACGATCTCCGTCACTTTGCCCTTCGTCTTTTTCGTCTGCCCGACGTATTTCAGGGCAAAAGCCGAGCGGGAGTTGCGCATCGACTGTCCCGCTGAATACTGCTTGTTCACTCTGTCGCCGAAGACGTGCACCTGGATCGCACTGTCGGGCGCGCTGTAGTTTCTTTCTTTTAATATAAGTTTGTCTTCCGAAATATATTTTTCGGAATCGGACGGTACCAAAGTAAATTGCAGGCTGCCGTCCATGACCGTATAGACAGCCGTCATCTTGCCGAGACGGTGTTTTATGATTTCGTAATTTTCCATGCAGGCCTTTCCCCTATCGCCTTGGCGCCTCCCGCCCCTCGGGGCGGGAGGTTGCCGTCCGTTAAATTTCGTAAATTGTTACATTGTCCAAAGCCAATTTTCCGCCATCGATAGTTTGCATTGAAAGCCATAATTTTACTTGAGACGAACCTTCGGGAACTGTAAATTGTGCAGAGAAATTCACCGTTGAGCCAGCCCCGTCAAAATTGAGCGTTGCAAGTGTAACATTAGGATTGCTGTCTATTTGATAGAATACATAGAATCCAGACGAAGCGACATCTTCTACTAATTTAACCAAGAAATTGATCTCATACGTTTTACCGGCCTCAAACGGAATACCGTTGAAATTTAATCCGGCCCAATTGTTAGTACCGTTATACGGTTGCCAGAACAAGCAATGGCCGCTGCCGCCTTCGGGTATATGTTCGGGCGTTTCCGAATACTGCATATCAAATGTACTGTTACTACCGGAACTGAATGAGATTTCTTCACCCGTACCGACCCAATCTCCTTCATGCGTGACCTCGAAATTATCTTCGAAATCTTCCGACGCAATGAGCGTGGGATTCGTAACGGTCAATTCGAAGGATGCGGTATAGTCGCCCGCCGTGACGGTAATGGTGGTCTTGCCTGCCGTAAGAGGCGTTACCAACCCCGTGGAGGCGTCGACTGTGGCAACTTCCGGCGCGGAAGAAGCCCAGGAAGCACTGTCCGCAGACGCTCCGCCAAAGAATTCATAACCGAGTTGCACCGTGCCGTCGTCTACCCGAGCAGAATCGTTTGCGGGTCTGCCCGTGATGATCACGGAAGGGACCTCTTCATACGTCACGTTGTCGATCGAGAATGTTTCCGTATTTCCGGCCGCCGAAATAATAAAGATAAGAATTTCAGGCTGCGCTTTGGAAACCGTAATGGTGTTCGTGATCGTTCCCGACGCACCTACTTCCAAGCCCACATTCGTATTATAAGGCCCGTCGTTATTGCCTTCCAGTTTCATATAGACGCGCGTTACGGCAGAAATAGAGCGCACGTTGAGCGTAAATTTATACGTTCCTCCGACGGTCAGCGAATCTTTCGGGGTGATTTTTGCCCCGGGATAGAAATTCGCTTTTCCTTCCATGCTTACGAGCAGGGCTTTGCTTCCTCCGTTTTCAGGAATCTGATCGGCGCTATCCGTGACAGACAAGGTAGAAGACTGCTCGACAGCAATCGTATAGAGATCGCTCGTAATTTCAGAGCCGGCTTCCATGCCTTCAAAATCTTCTACGATCGCGCCGGAGGTCACGTTTACCGTGAACGTATCCTCGTAGTCGCCCGAGCCGACCGTAACGGTAGCGGTGCCCTCGTCTACGGCTTTGATCGTAAGGGTATTACCGGAAACGCTGACTTCTACGACACCGGTAGGATCGGCAGACGCGCTGAGCGTGCCGCCAATTTCGCCGGTCACAACGATCTCGACCGTCTGTTCCGTACCGATCTTCATATTCGTGGGAGGATCGACGAGTTCAACGCCCGTGCCGAGCACTTTCAGAGTGAAGTGATCTTCTACCTCCTGCCCGTTCACGGTGATCTTTGCCGTGATGACAGTTTCACCCGCTTCTTTCAGCGTGAGAACATTATTGCCGTCCACAAAATCCGCGACCGACGTCGTGCCCGAAGTCCATACGATAGAAGCGCCGTCGATATTCGTTTTGGCGGTCAGCGTGAGCGTACCGTTTTCCAAAATCACCATATCGTTTTCGGGACGGTCGATTTCGATCGTGGGAACGATATCGATTTTAATATTGTCCATCGCGAATGCCATTTCGCCCGCTGCAGAATTGATGGCAAACACTTCCAGACGGAAGGACGCAATCGTTTCGGGAACGGTAAACGTACCCGTAAGTTTTCCGCTTTCGTTTTCTTCCAAAGTCACTGCCGGCGGATTGGAAAGGTTTGTTCCGTCGACATTGATATTGCAATACAGCGTCGCGCCGCCCGTGATCATACGCAAATCGATACTGAGCGTATACGACTCACCCGCTACGGGAAGAACGCTCGGCGTCAACTGTGCGCCGGGATATCCGTTATCCGTGGTGCTCACCTTCAAAGCGTTACCGCTGCCGCCGGCGGGGACCTCATTCGTATCGCTCGTCAAATCGACCGTTACGTGGTCATAATTGTTTTTGATCAAAGAATAGTTGCCGCTGCCCGAAGAATTGACGATCGTAGCATATTCGAAGTCTTCATGCAGAGGATCAAGCGCCGCTGAGACAGTCAGTTCGAAAGAGTCGGAAATTTCTTTTCCTGCAACTTTCAGGGTGATCGTGGTTTTGCCCGCGCCCTCCGCAGTCACCGCGCCGTTTTCGCCGACCGTGGCGACATCGGGGTCAGAACTGCTCCATTCGACATTGAACGCAACCGCTTCCGCAGGCTGGAACGTATAATCTAAAGTCCAGGAAGTCCCCGCGCGCAGCGTATTGCGGTCAGGTTTGTTACCGATGGTCACACCGGTGACCTCGACAGCGGCCGCACCGACGAGAAGGGTGAATTTATCGCTGACGCTCGTCCCCTTGACCGTCACGCTGATCTCCGAAGCGCCCGCGCCGTGTACGGTCACAAGACCGTTCGCGTCGACCGTAGCGACGGAAGAAGTGGAAGAATACCACTCGACCGCAAAATCGGAAGCGTTGTCAGGAGCATACGTGTACCCGAGTTGAATGGGTTCTGCGCCCATCTCGACCGTGTCGCTGACGGGTCTGCCCGTGATCGTGATCGACGAGACTGCGACGGCGCTGTCTGTGACCGTCAGAGAAAAACTGTCTTTCACGCTCGCGTTGCCGATCACTTCGGCGGTGATGGTCGTGCGCCCCGCGCCCGATAGGGTCACAAGGCCGTTCGCATCGACGCTCGCCACAGACTGCGTGTTCGAACTCCACTTGACGCTGAATTCCTCTACATTTTCCGTCGGAGTATAACTGATACCCAACTGAATGGTGCCCGTTGAAACATCCACCTCTCCGTCCGGCTTGCCCGTGATCGTGATCGACTGCACGGGAACAGGCGTCGTCGGAGTCTGCGGGGTCTCATTTTTATCGCACGCCGCAAATACGGCTACGCTCAAAGCGACGACGGCAATAAAAACAAAAATCCTGCTGATCCAAGTACTTTTTCGCATCTTATTTCCTCCCTATTAAGATTCCTTTTGCATGGTATGTAATCGTTTACATTTTTTTGCAATAAGTAAGGCCGACAAATTTTATTCCGTTTTGCGGCCCGACATGCGACATTATCGTAAAATGTAATCGATTACATTTTTTATTGTTTATATAATATCACACTTTTTTGGACTTTGCAATAGGTTTTTGAAAAATTTTTTCGAATTTTTTCTTTTTTTTCAGTTTGCCGCGCAACGGCCCTTTATATGCCTTTTCTGCCGCATAAAAAAAAGCGTGCAGGCGAAGAAAAATCTTCGCTTGCACGCTTCGTTTTTGATCGATCAGAACGGGATCACAAACGCTGCATCGCCGGGGGCAATGCTCAGCGTGAGCATGCCGCCGGCCGCGTCGACCACGGTGCGCTCTCCGTTCACGTAGACGACCGCCTGCTGCGCATCCTTCAAAAACATCGTGACGGTGTCCGTTTTATTGTCTTCCGGATCCCTGAAATTGGTAAACATGAGCCCGACCTCGCCGTCCTTGCCCGTAAATCTGCCGATAAGCGTATCTTCGGAAGCGGCGACGGTCGTGAGAGCGTCTATACTGTCGACCGCGTATTGCAGACCCGCAAAACAGGGATTTTCTCCGTCGCTCGCCCCTTCCAAAGCCATCGTGCAATCCCACTCGAAATTCAAAAAGACGTGATCCCAACTTAAAAGTTCGCTGTTGACCTGCTGCGCATAATAATAAGTCTCCGTAGGCGTGATGCCGTCTTCCTCCACAAGCCCGTCGCCCCATCCGTCTTCATAGTTCTGATATGTGAAATACCCTAAGGCGTTCGCGCCGTACGTCATGGCCACGTTGACCAGAAAACGCAGATTTTCTAAATCCAGCGCGCGGTAGGTACTGTGCTGGGTATTCGCCACGTAAAAGTGAAAATCCGCGTCGTATTGTTTGGCGTATTTTGCGATCACCTCGTAACAGGTGAGCCATTGCGTACGGATCCTCCCGTCCGCATAGAGCGGATAGCAGTCGACGGAAATCAGCCTGTTTTCGGTGATGATGCTGTAGACGGTGTCGCAAAAATGCGCCACATATTCTTCATAAGTATGCCCGCCGAATACGCCCGTATCCGAATCGTCGTGTTCGGGGAAGAGGTTGGAGAAAAACAGCCTGTCGCTGTAATATTGCACATGATTTTCTGCCAAAGATTCCAACGCATCGATGCCGCTGTACGTCGGTTCGTCCTGATAAAGAAATCCCGTTACCGCATCGGAGATCCTGTCGGGCGCAAGATAAACGCTGTTCCCCTGCGGCGTTACGCCACGCACGTGCGGCATGTAATCGAGCCCGTATTTTTCGCAGTATTCCGTCAGGCTCTGATCGTACGACCATTTTACGTAGGTGTTGATCCCCGACTGTGCCATGACTTCGAGCGCCTTTTCCGCATTCGCAGAGATCGGGCGCGGTTCGTTCCACATCGTGATCATCATCCGCTCTCCGTTGTCTTCGTATACGGGTTCCTGATCTTCTTGATCCTGCCCGTCGCTTTCCCAAACGGCAACCAGAACGAGGTCAGACGTTACGGGCAAAGAAAAATCGTATTTTTCCGAAAGATAATTCCATTGCACAAACGTGCAGCCGTCTTTGACAGGTTTTTCGGGTTCGGCAACGGTCTTTCCGTCTTCCACCTGCACGGGGGCGATCTCGCTTCCGCCGTCGGTATTGAAAGTGACCGTATGCATGACGGGGTCTCCGTCCGCATTGCCCGATCCGCATCCGGCAACGGCGAAAATGCTCAGCGCGATCGCGAATGCAAAAACGCAAGCAAAGAATCTTTTCATCGTTTTGTCTCCTGTATGCTGAAATTTTCTGAAAAAGTTTTGAAAGTATATCTATCATTATAAGGCAAAACGGTTAAAAAATCAATAAGTTAGGCAAATATTCACAAAACTTTTATAAATTATTTAATAAAAGTTTTTGAGGGCCTTTTTTCCCGAAACCGGTCAAAAAACGGGAAAGGCGCGGCGATTAAGCCTGCGGACTTGCTTTTCCGACAGATTTATAATATAATATGTGTAACTTTTACGCAAACAGCGATTACGGGAGCGGAAAAAGCCGCTCACTCTATCATATAAGGTATACGACCAATGAAATTTACGCGAGGACTCAAAGACGGGCTGCCCATTGCGCTGGGATACGTTTCCGTCGCATTCGCTTACGCGGTACTGGCGAGAAACACGGGATTTCCGCTGTGGTTCCCCATTCTCGTGTCGGCAACGAATTTTACCGGAACGGGACAGTTTGTAGGGACGGAACTCATCGCCGCGGGCGCCGCGCTCGTGGAATTGTTTTCCGCCATGCTCATCATCAATATCCGGTATACGCTGATGTCCCTGTCCCTGTCGCAGAAAATGGGATCGGACTTTCCGCTGTGGCAGAGGGCGATCGTCGCGTTCGGCGTAACGGACGAAAATTATGCCGTGGCGATCCGGCAGCCGCAAAAACTTACCATGCCCTATCTTTTGGGACTGATGGGCTGTTCCTTTTTCGGCTGGGTGGGCGGCACCGCGCTCGGCGCCGTGCTCGGAGACGTTTTCCCCCCTTCGCTGATGAGCGCGCTCGGCATCGCGCTTTATGCCATGTTCGTGGCGATCATCATCCCTCCCGCGCGCAAGGAAAAGAGCGTGCTCCTGCTCGTCGTCATCTCGGCTGCGGCAAGTTGCCTCTTTTATTTTACGCCCGTACTCAAAAATCTGTCCGACGGCTGGGTCATCATCATCTGCTCCGTCGTATGCACGCTGATCGTCTCGCTCCTCTTCCCCCGAAAACAGGAAAATGCGGAAACGCCCGCCAAAAAGCCGGACGGACGGCAGGGAGGCGGACAATGACCCTGAAAGATATGCTGATCGGCTGTCTGATCATGGCGGCCGTCACCTACGTTACCAAAGCGATCAGCCTGCTCCTCTTCCGCAAAGAAATTAAAAACACTTTCGTACAGTCTTTTCTGTATTATATCCCCTACAGCGTGCTTGCCGTGATGGTGTTTCCGGATATATTCTTTTCCACGGCGAGCATCTGGTCGGGCATCATCGGCACCGCCGTCGCACTCATACTTTCCTTTTTCAGGCGGAGCCTGCTCGTCGTTTCCTTGGCGAGCATCGCGGCTGTTTACCTTGCGGAACTGATCATTCCGCTCCTTTGAATCCTGCTCACGCCAAAATCATCGACACGGAAGAAAAAATATGCAGATCACGAAAAAAACGATTCCCGTTATTCTCACCGTTCTGTTCGTCGGTACCTCCGTCTGGAACGGATTTGCCGCATCCGTTATGGAACAATTTTTTCATATCCGTTCCGCGTGGGAATGGGCGAGCGCGGCCATCCATTGGCTGGGCATGACCGCTTTCGTCATTCTGCCGCCCGCTTTGCTGTTCGGGGAACGCCGCTGCCGCGCGCTGGCCGTTTATGCGCTTCTGCCCGTTCTGATCGCGGGCGCCTGCCTGGCGTGGGTCTATTTTTCTCTGCTGCCGACGCCGCCCGACGAACTTGCGGCGTATATTCTTTCGAGATCTTCTGCCGTCGCAGCCTGCGTATACCTTGCGGCCGAGCAATTTTCCCGCAGACACAAAGGCGCGGAATTTGTTCCGAACGGAAATATCCTGCCCCGCGCCGCCGTGCTCTTCCTGCTCGTGACCCTCGCCTGTTTTCCCCTCAATTTTTTCATGCAGTTCCCCGCCCTCATGGAGCCGAAGGAGTTGAAATTTACTCTGTTTGGCAAATGGCACTGGTTTTTTATCATCGAAACGCTCGCCTCCCCGGCGATCCTGTCGCATTTTATCAAAGAAAAAAGCAAAGAGGAAAAATTTATCGCCCTCTTCATGCTGTCCGAAGCGCTCTTTTTCCAGTTCGTGCTCCGCTTTTCCTACGTGCGGCTGCATTCCTATCAATCGCTGAAAGGCATCGTCTCTGTCCTGCCGCTGTACGTATGCACTTTCGGCATCGCCGTTCTGCCCTTTGCGATCCTTTCGCGCTCCCCCTTCTTTCAGAGCGTTCTGTTCCTTGTCAACACGCCAGGGGCGATCGTCGCGTTCGTCTGGCCGCCCATGGAAGGATCTTCCGTATGGAATTATAACGTCACGTGCTTTGTTTTTTCGCACATCCTGCTCTTTGCGATCACCGCGAATATGGCGCTCCATCTTGAAGCAAGGCCGCAAAAAAAGCACCTGATGCACCTGCCTTACATGATCGCCGCATATTATGCGGTCATGCTGCTGCTCAATACCGCGGCCATCCGGCTGTCGTCCACAAATTCCAACCCGAACTTTTCGTTCATATCGAAAAGCCCCCTGCCCATTGCGCTCGAAAAGGTCTGGGCGGTCAGCATCGGCCCGTTCACTTTTTCTCCTCTGTATTATCTCGTACTCGTTGCGGTACAATATGCACTCGCGCTGATCACTTATCTGATCTATCGCGCATACCTGCGTTTTTCGCGCGGCACGCAAAGCAAGGGTTTGGAGGAAAACGAGGATCTGCCTTTGAAACACGGCGCGGAAATCGCTTTT
>ERZ1106932.161-NODE-161-length-25940-cov-26.839830_pt1 | contig 25940 bp, 26 predicted proteins | sample MGYA00403665_ERZ1106932 | MGnify/ENA primary metagenome ERZ1106932 (study PRJEB35170, sample SAMEA104062448) | human gut metagenome | biome: human gut; feature: human-associated habitat; material: faeces | place: Denmark | collected 2012-08-24 ... | reverse complement strand
CAACAGCCACCACAAACTTTGTACCACCTGCTTCAATTGCACCTAATAGTCCCATGATTTTTTCTCTTTTCTTATCTCTGTTTTAGTCATTTGCTGTCATGATGATCACCCTTTAAACTCGTATACACAGCAAAGGTGGTCATCGTGACTGTAGCATCCCAATCAAAAGCCGTAGGCTGGTGACACCAAGTCCACAGTTGCAACAAAACAACGCGCACCCGTTGCCGGACAGACTAACAATCATGACACAACTTGACTAAAATGTATGGTTAACATTTACGGTACGTCGTGACGTTACATTGTCCATCATTGCTTTATTTTATCGTTTTGTTAAGCGCTTACATTATTAGTTTAATCGATTTAAATGATCAGTGTCAAGCGTTCGTCAGGATTAATTTTAGAAAATAATTCATCGTATTCTTGTAACTTTCAGAAACAGATATGAAAACACGATAACACCACCACAATGCCGTGCAATAAAAAAAGTTGGCGCCACCGCGCCAACTTTTTTATTTTACAATTTCACAGAATTCCACAATTACGGCATCTGGGCCTTGGATATTAAAGAACTTAATCCCTTTGTCCCAAAATGCTAATTGTTGTACTTCTGAATCAATCAGATCAAAACCTTCAGCCTTTGCAGCCGCAAAAGCTGCTTCAGCATCTGTCGTGTCCAATGAGATATGGTTAATTGCACCTGGTTGATTGGCAACCGCTTCTTGGTACCATGTTTCAATCACAAGATTGTCACGTTGCATAAAAATGACTTGTCCAACTGGAAAATCACCAATTTTCGTAAACCCTAACTTTGTCCAAAAAGCTTCCGCAGCCGCCAAATCATGTGTTGGTATACCGATGTGTTGTAAACCTGAATAATAATCTGAAAATGCCATACTTGCCCCCCTCGATCAACGCGCTGATGACTTTATCGCGTGACCTGTCTTCCGGTTACGCTTCTTCGCCACCAACCTTCACAACAGCCTTTGACACCACGCCAAGCTTGCCGTTCAAGAAGTCTTCAACAGTGGCATAGTCCAATTCATGTGAAATCAAAGGTTCAACATCCACCTTACCTGATGCCAACAAAGCCAATGAGTCTTCAAAGGCATTTGGATTGATGAATGAACCTTGAATCGTCAATTGTTTTTGGAAGACTTCATAAGTGTTCATTTCAAATGTGTCGTCTGGGCCACCCACACCAAACATCAACACTTGACCACCACGTGCAGCAGCTTCAATCGCTGCTTCTTGTGTCTTTGGTGAACCAACCGCTTCGATGACAACGTCATATTCACTATCAGGAATCTTGTCACCGGCCATTGTGTTGAATGTGCGCTTTGCACCAAACTTATCCTTCGCCATGGCCAACTTTTCATCCACAATACCAGCCAAATCAACTTCGTGAATACCGTAAGCTTGCAAAATTTGGACAAACAATTGTCCCATGAAGCCATCACCAATGACAAGTGCCTTTTGGTATGGTGATACCTTCAACAATTGAATGCCGTGAACGGCACAAGAAATTGGTTCAACCAAAGCTGCCGCCTTCAATGACACATTGTCTGGGATTGGGTAAACAACTGAGGCAGGTGCTGTGAAGTAGTCTTCAAAGCCACCGTCACGCGTCACCCCGATAGCTGAGAGATGTTCGCATAATTCTGGACGTCCTGTACGGCAGTACTTGCATTGACCGCAGTAGATGTTTGGGTCAACTGCCACGCGATCCCCAACCTTAACGTTTGTGACTTCTGAACCAACTTCGACAACCACACCTGAATTTTCGTGACCTAAGACGATTGGTGGCACCGCTGGTGCAGAACCAGGCAAACCAGCATACAACGCATGGTCGGTACCACAAATACCAGCAAAGGCTGTATGAATCTTAACTTCGTCAGGCTTGATTTCAGGTTGTGCAATTTCTTTCAATTCCAGTGACTTAATACCAGTCAACACTAATGCTTCCATGTTTTCCGCTCCGTTTTACTTGTGATGTTTTTAACTTATAAGACCATATTAACCCTTTTAAATAATTTGTCAAGCGTTAAGCAATTTTTTTGCTAAAAGTTTTGCCGCGAAAAAGTGTATAATAGAATGTGCTTAGTGATTAAAAATGCAACACAATTTTTAGCAGTAAACGGAGGTTTCAATGGTTGCAAAATTAAGTGACGTCGCCGAATTGGCCGGCGTTTCAATTACAACAGTATCACGCGTCATCAATAATTATGGTTCCTTGAGCCAAAAAACGATTGATAAAGTTCATGCTGCCATGCGCGAGTTGCACTACCAACCAAATGCCATGGCTCGCTCACTACAAGGTAAATCGTCACAATTTATCGGTTTAATTTTCCCTAACATTCAAAATCCCTTTTTTACCGCTTTAGCCACGGAAATCGAACAACTCTTATTTGAAAAAGGCTACAAAGTGATTATTGCCACAAGTGCCAATAACATTGAAAAAGAACAACAATATTTGCAAATGTTAGCAGCCAATCAAGTGGAAGGTATTATCACCTCATCACATAATCTCGGTATCGCCAGTTATCAAGATAATTTTCTCCCAATCGTGTCATATGATCGTCATTTAGCAGATAATATTCCGATTGTTCATGAAGACAATTATCGCGGTGGCTATCTCATTGGCGAATATCTTGTCTCTCAAGGGACTAAGAATCTGCTGGTATTATGTGACAACGACCCTTCTGCATCCCCAACCGCACAACGTTATGTTGGCTTTGCGGATGCGATTGCCAATAAAAGCCGCTTAATTGAGCACAGTATCAATTCTAACTCTAATGAATTTGCCAGTGCCGAAGAGATGGCAGAGATTGTTGACTTGATTGTGACGCAAAAAGTGGATGGCGTCTTTGCTTATAATGACATGATGGCTGTCCAGCTACAAAATGCGCTACGCCGGGCAAACATTCGTGTCCCTGAGGACGTGATTGTGGCAGGGTATGACGGTTCACCAATTGTCCAACAGTTGCACCCCGATCTCCCAACAATCGTGCAGCCAATTCATGAGGCCGCACAACGTCTCATTGACGTCCTATTTGCTGAAATTAATCATGAAGCATTGCCAGACCTTGACATGCTCCCTGTTTCATTACACAAACCTGAATAAAAAAACACGTCGCCCTAAAAAGGCGACGTGTTTTTTAATTGACTTGATTTTTTGGTGCTTCACCGTTTAAGACACGCACAACTTCTTGTGCTGCCGCTAACCCAACCGCATCAAACGCTTCAACTGATTTTGCCGCCACGTGTGGTGTGACAAAAACATTTGGTAATGTTAATAGTTCATTATCTGGTGCAACCGGTTCAACCGTGACCACATCTAGTCCCGCACCAGCAATCTCCCCTGTCTTCAAGGCGGCAATTAAGGCCGCTTCGTCCACGACTGCTCCACGCGCAATGTTAATTAAGACGGCATTGTTTTTCATTTTCTTGAAAACAGCCGCATCAATCATATGTTGCGTTGCTGGCGTTGCTGGCAGCGCCAAGATGATATAGTCTGCTGTCGTATAGATCTCGTCTAACGTGGCCATACGCCCGTTTTTGACAGGTTTGTCATGTCGGGCATAGGCTAGCACGTTGACATCAAATCCCGTCAGCAATTCATCAATTTTTTGACCAATAGCCCCAAAACCAATAATGCCGACTGTCTTATGCGAAACTTCTTGCCCCGTCCCATTTGGCACGTTGGGGTCAGTAATGCTCTGTCGTTGTTGATAGAAATAACGTCCAGCCATCAACATATGCATGACAGCCGTTTCCGCAACCGCCGTTGCATTCGCCCCTGGCGTATTGGTGACAACAATATCATGTGCCGTTGCATCGGCCAAATCAACATTGTCATAGCCCACACCATAACGCGCAATCACTTTAAGATTTGGCATCTGTGATAATAGTTGCTCGGACAGCGGATGCATCATTAAAATCACCGCATCTACATCAGCTGCGGCAAGAAAATCGGCATCTGATTGTTGTGGATTTGAAATCACTTCTAAATCATGGGCTTTTAAATAATCAATTGCGGCTTGTGCTGTGCCGTCAAAAACGAGTACTTTTTGCTTTTGCATATGCTCTCCTTCAAGTCAGTACTTTTAAGCGACGTATCAGCGTGATACTACGCCAGTGCGTTAAATGACCCTGGCATTAAATCCGCAATCGTCGTTTGCACACTTTTGCCAGTATCATTAATCAACCAAATTGGCATGTCGGATGGGAAAAGTTCGACCATGACTTGTCGACATGCACCACAAGGGGCAATTGGCTCACTTGTGCGTCCGGCAACTACTAAACCAGCAAACTGGCGATGACCAGCTGCCATGGCACTAAAAATAGCAGTACGTTCTGCACAATTGGTGAGACCAAAAGAGACATTTTCGATGTTAATCCCTTTAAATACAGTGCCTGATGCTGTCAATAACGCAGCACCCACTGGAAAATGTGAATACGGTGTATAAGTTTCGTCAAGCGCTTCAAGCGCAACAGCCACTAATTCTTCGGGTGGTGTCGTTTGCATGTTGTTGTTCTCCATTTATTGTCCTATCATTTTACCATAAACATGGCAGTATCATAAGACAGATCAATGTGGTTACTTGTGAACTAACAAATCTGTCAACTGATCGAGACGCTTTTCAAACACGCCAAAGGCTTCCTTCAAATAATCCGCTTGCGTCATATCAACCCCTGCTTGGCCGATAACGGCTAATGGATAGTCTGAGGCACCGGCCTTTAAGTAGTCTTTATACGCTTCTGCCCCATTCTGGTTCAAAATACGATCAGCTAAAGTCGTCGCTGCGGCTTCACCAGTGGCATACTGATAGACATAATAATTGTAGTAGAAATGTGGAATACGAGCCCATTCATACGCAATTTCTTCATCCGGGAAGAGATCTGGCCCATAGTACTTCTGATTCAATGCTGCATAGTACGTGCTCATCGCGTCAGCTGTTAACGCTACCCCAGCGGCACTTTGTTCATGAATCCAATCTTCAAATTCCGCAAATTGGGTCTGTCGGAACACCGTGCCCTTAAAGCCATCAAGATATTGATTCAAGACATAAGCTTGGAATTTTGGATCATCATTTGTCTTTAACAAATAATCCGTCAGTAGGCTTTCATTGGTTGTTGACGCAATTTCAGCTAGGAAAATTGGGTAATCACCATAATGATAAGGTTGTGCTTGGCGGGTCAAATAAGAATGCACTGAATGCCCCATTTCATGGGCCAAAGTGTAGACGTTATTTAAGTTATTTTGCCAATTTAACAAAATAAAGGGGTTCGTGTCATAGGTGCCACTCGAATAAGCACCAGTCCGCTTACCCTTATTTTCCACCACATCAATCCAGCGTTCGTCAAAGGCCTTTTTAACCACGGCAATGTAGTCTGGTCCTAATGGTGCCAAAGCGGCCAACACAATGTCTTTGGCTTTGTCATAAGTGACATCAAAATCAATCTCATCGACCAACGGTACGTAGAGGTCGTATGAGTGCACATCGTCAACACCCAAAACTTGCTTACGGAGTGATACAAAGCGATGCAACAATGGTAAATTGGCATCAACCGTTTCACGCAACGTTTCAAATACTGATGTGGGTAGGCTATGTGGCAGAATGGCTGCTTCCCGTGCTGAGCGATAGTGACGCACTTTCGCTAAATAGTTATGCCCTTTGACATGTGACGATAACGTTGACGCAAAAGTATTTTGCAAGGCAATGTAACTATCGTACAATGTTTCAAACGCTTCTTGGCGCAATTCACGTGACATAGATTCCAGCAACAGGCTGTAAAGACCATTTGTTAATGGCACCACTTCACCCGTTTCAGTATGGACATCCCCAAAAGTCATGTCGGAGTTATCTAACGCACCAAAAGTGTTTTCTGACGCATTAAAAATATCCCCTGCTCCGGCCAGCAGTGCTTCCTGTTCTGCTGGCAAAGTGTAAGGCTTTTGCGCCAGAATTTGATCAAATAAATGTTGGTAAGGTTGCAACCCTGCCGTCTTTAAATAGTTCGCCAACGTTTCTTCTGGAATATTCAACACTTCTGGTTGGAAATAAGCTGTCGCTTCACTGACTTCAGACCAAAGCGCTTGCGCACGACTATTAAAAGCGGCATATTTTTGATTGGTTGTGTCTTGATCATAAATTTGGTGCGCATAGACATAGACTTTTTCTAATTGACGTTCCAAATCAAGATCGGCTTCCAGTGCTGCTTGCAACGTTTGGGCTGAATCACCAACATGTCCCACAAATTGTTGTAATGCTTGTGCCCCTTGCTGGACAGCATCATAGGCTGTTTCCCAATCGTCATCAGTTGCAAAAATGGAGGTCAAATCCCAAGTTAACTCTTCAGGTACTTCATCGCGTTGTAGTTGTGCCATTATTATTACAAGTCAGTGTCACGCATATGATCGGTGGACACCAACATTCCCTTCTTAAAATATCATACTTTATTTTATCACTATTTTCTCACTTGGCCTAATTTTTGTCGCAACGACCCATACCACACCGGTAATTCAACAACTAAGAAATAATCCCCACGCTGCACAATAAAGTGCTGCGCCACCATTTCTTGCAATAATGCCCTCACTTGTTCTTGTTGAAAAGTGGGATGCCCTAAAACATAGGGTTTTAGTTTGACCAGCATTACCTGCTGATGCAAAACATGGCCAACGCCAATTTTTTCTAACACTAACACACTCTGTAACCGCCACTGCCAATTGCTGATCGTCAGGCCAAAGGTTTGCCCCAGATGAATCCAGAGCGGTGCCTGCAATAATAAGCGTTGTTGCAAATAAAGATAGGTAATCAAGCGCTGATCTACCCGTTTTTGCGCGATGAGTTGTTGCAGTTTGTAAATTTGTTGCACCACATTTAGGCTGCGTTGTTTGTGCTTTGGTACTGTTGTCAACAACTGCGTGCTGACAATTTCACTGTAATTAACCCGACCAAAATCTGGTTTTTCAAAATGGGCGCGGTGATAAAATTTTTGCGTATCAGGTAAATAAAAGCACAACCGTTGATTGGCTAAAAATTTAACAATCGTGCGTTGCGCCATTTTAGCCTGATAATAAGTGGCGCCTAAAATCCAAATCACGGTAATGTGCTGTTGGCGGTAGCCCGCATTCCGTTCATCTAAACGTTGTTGTGAGATCGGACTACACTGATATTCAATGGCAATACGCTGATGTGCACGGGTGATTAAAATATCAGGTCGTTGGTTGATAGCCGGAATGACCGCTTCCAAAGTGACTTGCCCGAATTTTTGACAGTAAGTTGCCAATTGTAATTTCCCAGCTAAATGTTGCGGTGTTTCATTGTCTGAGAAAGTGTGGCACTGCGCACCCGCGCGATGTGCAAAATGCGGTTGCTTAATCTCTCCCTGACGTAAGTAGACCGGTGCCAAACAACCAGGACAGTAAAACTCACCGGTTGTCCCAGCGGCGTTAGCTTGCACATACGTGCCTTGCTTGTCTTGTGCGATAAACATCAAAAAACACCTCCTATTCATCATACGAATAAGAAGTGTTTTTGATGTTTATTTTACAGTCATACGTTTTTCAACCCAGCGACTAAACCAAGTCAACAACGTAATCAAAATGAGATACATGACCCCAATGATTGCCCAGACACGAAAACCTTGTGAATTACGCGCCACAATCAAAGAACCTGTCTGCGTTAATTCGAGCAACCCAATGGCTGATAGAATCGACGTATCTTTTAAGGTAATAATGAATTGGTTGATGAAACTTGGCACCATAATGCGCAGCCCCTGCGGCATCACAACCCGACGCATGGCCTGACTATAAGACAAGCCCAACGACCGCGCAGCTTCCATTTGCCCACGGTTAACAGCTTCAAAGCCACCACGAACAAACGCCCCTGTATAAGCGCCTTCATTTAGAATCAGCGTGATGATACCCGCTGTAAAGGCTGGTATTTTTACCCCAGTTAAACCAGGCAACCCAATATAGATAAAGAACGCTAAGACCATCAATGGTAGGCCACGGAAAATGTAAATAATTGTGGTTGCAATTCCCCGCACCCAGCTAAATTGACTCACGCCCATGATACCGAGTAAAATACCCCAGATTGAGGCAAAAATAATCGCAATCACGGTCAACACAATTGTCTGCCACAAACCGTTGAGCAGCGCTGTCTTATTGGTCCGTAAAATCCCAAGTACAGTGCTGTTATCACTTTTAGTGCCAGAGAACGTTGCTTGCCGGGCACCCAAATACTTCGCCACAATTTTATCGTACGTGCCATCTTTTTTGATGGCAGCAAAACCACGATTAAAGGCTGCTAAGAGGGCTTTGTTTTTGCCTTTTTCAACTGCGAAACCATAAGACCCAGCGTTACCAGGTTGATCTGGGTTCATAACCTTTAAGGCCATGCCATTTTTAATCGCATATTGAATGACTGGCATATCTTCAAATGTGGCCGCCGAATTGCCAACTGCCACATCATTATACATGGTATCGGTATCGTTGAAATATTTGACCTGGAAACCATATTTTTTCTGTAGCGATAGGCCATATTCAGACGCTGCCGTTCCCGTCTTTAAAGCCACAGTTTGCCCTTTTAAATCTGCCAGTGATTTAATTTTGCTGTCTTTTTTAACAATCCAAGCCACCCCTGTTTTGTAATAAGGGGTTGAAAAGTCATAAACTTGACGCCGTTCTGGTGTAATAGACATACCGGCAATAATCCCGTCAGCTTGTCCGTTTGAGACCAGTTGCGCCGCAGAATTGAAGCTCATGGGCTTCATAGTATAAGTAAACCCTTCTCGTTCGGCAATGGCTTTCATCATGTCTTGTTCAATGCCGACATAACGATTATTTTTATCCTGAAAAGTGAACGGCGCATAGGTTGCATCTGTCGTAATGGTGTAGTGTGGTTTATCAGCTGACGCGATTGGCGTCATCAGAAAAAACATGACTAATGTTGCCAGCCCTAAAATGTATCTTTTTAACATGATCATTAAAATTCTCTTCCTACATTACAAAAAAGTCGACCAAACGGTCGGCTTTTTCAATCGTTTGTTGCATGTGCAATTGTGAGACTGTCTATCAAACCCATTAGGCTTGCATGACTTTGCTCAAAAATTCTTGCAAACGTGCATTTTTAGGTGCGTTAAAGACTTCTTCTGGTGTGCCAGATTCTTGAATCTTACCTGATTCAAAGAAAACCACGCGATCGGCGACTTGCTTGGCAAAGCCCATTTCGTGTGTCACGATAATCATCGTCATCCCAGAAACTGCTAAATCTTTCATAACGTTCAACACATCCCCGACCATTTCTGGATCCAGGGCTGATGTTGGTTCATCAAACAACATAATATCTGGTGACATGGCCAACGCACGAGCAATGGCGATACGTTGCTTTTGACCACCAGATAATGAATTAACTGACATATCAGCTTTATCACTCAAGCCAACTGTTTCAAGTAATTCACGGGCTTTCTTCTCGGCAGCTGCCTTGTCTAACTTGCCTAATTCAACTGGTGCCAACATGATATTTTCAAGTACCGTGTAATTATTAAAGAGGTTAAAGTTTTGGAAAACCATCCCAATATTTTCACGCACTTTGTTAATGTCTGTTGCCTTATCAGAAATATTAAAGCCGTCAACAATGATCGTGCCGTTATCTGGTGTTTCTAACTGATTCAACATCCGTAAGAAAGTTGACTTACCTGATCCTGAAGGGCCAATCATAACCACCACTTCATTTTCAGAAACGTCCAATGAAATATCTCGCAAGACATGGTTATCACCATATGACTTGTTAACATTTTCAACATGGACTTTTACTTTTGTTTGCGCATCACTCATGCGTGAATCCTCTTTTCTACCCAATTACTCAACCATGTGAGTAACGTAATCACAATTAAGTATATCACAGCGACAATGGCCCAAACGCGGAATCCTTGAGAATTACGTGACACAATCAAACTACCTGTTTGTGTCAATTCCAAGATACCAATGGCTGACAAAATTGATGTATCCTTCAAAGTAATAATAAATTGGTTAATGAAACTTGGGATCATAATCCGAATCCCTTGTGGCATAATCACCCGGCGCATCGCCCGGCTGTATGGCAAGCCCAAAGAACGTGCCGCTTCCATCTGACCGCGATCGACGGCTTCAAAGCCACCACGCACGAACGCACCCGTATAAGCGCCTTCATTTAAGACCAAAGTCAAAATTCCTGCCGTCACGGCCGGAATCTTCATGCCAATGACCCCTGGCAACCCAATATAGATGAAGAAAGCCAACACCATCAGCGGCAAACCACGGAAAATATAAATAATCGTACTTGAAATACCACGGACAAAGCCATTTTGGCTCACGCCCATGACACCTAAAATAATACCCCAAATTGAGGCCAACACAATCCCAAAGACCGTCAACACAATCGTTTCCCAAAGACCTTGTAGGAAGGCCATCTTGTTGGCCTTCAAAATACCCCAAACTGTGTTGTTATCTTTCTTACTACCGGTAAAGGTTGCTGCACTAGCCCCTAAATACTTGGCTACAATCTTATCGTAAGTCCCGTCTTCTTTAATGGCTGCAAAGCCCTTATTGAAGTCGGCCAATAACTGCGCGTTCTTGCCTTTCTTAACGGCAAAGCCATACCAACCCGCTTGAATTGGTGACTTTGGATTCATAACCTTTAAGGCTGTTCCGTTTTTAACGGCATATTGAATGACTGGCAAATCACCAAAAGTGGCTTGCGAATTGTCGTTAATCACATCATTGTAAAGTGTATCTGAATCATTAAAATAAACGACTTTAAAGCCATACTTTTTTTGGATTGACAAGGCATAGTCTGCACCAGACGTCCCTGTCTTAATTGCAACGGTTTTGCCCTTCAAATCTTTTAGTGACTTGATGTTTGACCCTTTTTTAACGGCCCAACCAATACCAGAACGGTAATAAGGTGTCCCAAAGTCAAAAACATTCTTACGTTCATCAGTGATGGACATCCCCGCCATCACAGCATCCGCCTGATCTGAAGCAACAGACTGAGTCGCAGAATTAAAGCTCATCGGCTTCAACGTGTAGGTAAAACCTTCGCGCTCAGCAATCGTTTTCAAGATTTCTTGGTCAATACCAGTGTATTGTCCATTTTTATCTTGGAAATCAAACGGTGGATAAGTCGCATCCGTTGTAATCACATAATTCGGCTTCTCAGCAGCATGTGCGTTCAGCCCAAATCCGACAAACGATAGCAAAGCTATCGCCACAATTAACAAATATTTTTTCATCTTTTCCATAATAAGTTTATTCTATCAAACCCAACCAGTGTCCAGTGATGTCATGTGAGCTTACATGACATGATTATCACATTCGTTATAAGCAATGACAAACTCACCCGCCAATTGACAAATAAAAAGCTCAAGCAAATGCTTTGAGCTTTTGTTTGCCTAGCCTAAATTAAGGATGAACTGGCACCTTAATGTCACCAGCAATAATCTTCTTTTGTGCAGCTTCAACAGCTGACCAAACTTCTGGTGAAGCAGAGTCCTTAGCCAAGCCAACACCCTTTTCCTTCAAACCGTAAGTGATTGTCTTACCACCAGGGAACTTGCCTTCACGACCTTGGTTAGTCAATGATTCCACCGCGTTATCAACACGCTTAACAGCAGATACCAACGTGAAGTTTGACTTCTTGTTATCCTTGTCTGTGTAGTCACCGTCACGCTTTTGATCCATATCAACACCGATGACCCAAACCTTCTTATCTGAGTCAGCTGCCAACTTTTGGTCGGTTGCCTTTGCTTCCGCAAAGACACCTGAACCAGTGCCACCAGCAGCTTGGAAGATGACGTCAGCGCCACCAGCAATCATTGAAGCGGCAATTGTCTTACCCTTGGCTGCATCTGTAAATGAATCGGCATATTGCGTCATAATCTTAATATCTGGGTTTGTTGCCTTGACACCAGCAATGAAGCCGGCTTCAAACGTATCGATGATATCACCGTGCACACCACCGATGAAACCAACCGTGTTAGACTTTGTCTGCTTAGCTGCAGCCACACCAGCCAAATATGATGATTGTTCAGACTTAAACATCAATGAGGCCACATTTTTATCTGGCACAACAGCATCAATAATCGCAAAGCTTGTCTTAGGGTTAGCCTTAGCCACAGTATTCATGGCAGGTGCTGCAGCAAAACCAACACCATAAACTAACTTATACCCACCCTTAACGGCTGTTTGCAAGTTGGTCTTAATATCAGAAGAATCTGAACTTTGGAAATAATTATAACCGGTTGTGCCTTGCTTCAAGTTGTTGGCTTTACCATAAGCCTTCAAACCATTCCAGGCTGATTGGTTGAACGAACGGTCATCCACACCACCACCATCTGTTACCAGCGCAGCTGTGTAGTTATCCTTACCTGAAGTCGATGAACCACCACGTGTTGCTGCATAGATACCGCCACCAATAACGGCAACTGCCAGAATACCAATACCAATTTGTGCTGAACGTTGCATAATATTACCACGTGCGACTGAAGACAGTCACACATCTCCTCTAAATATTTGATATCCTTATTATCCAACTTTTATCTGATACAACCATGAAAAAACGATTAAAAACAAAAACTATAACCGAACAATATATTTTATTTTCATTTTATGTTCGCTTTTTACAACTTATTCAGAAAAAAAGTTCGGTTTTTGGTAAAATAGAGCCATGACAAATTTTATTACCCAAACAATCGAACCTTGGATGCCGCCTGGTGCTTTGAAAGCTAAAGCTGATTATGCCGCCATTGCACAAACAGTTGGCTGGACACGCTTACCCCTGTATCGCTATAACGATACCCGCTTTGATCAAGCAACCCTGATTGCCCATATTCAGGAATGGTTAGCCCCTGTCAAAGCCAACGACCTGGTGGTCCATCAATTTCCTACCTACATGAGTGCCCAATTTGAACAATTATTTGTGGCGACGCTCCAAGAGCGGCAGGTGCGGCGGGCGCTGGTCATTCATGATATTGAGCCCTTACGCCTCAATAAACTAGATCCGTGGGAATTTGACGTCCTCGAACAATACGACACGCTGATTGTACATTCCGACGCGATGCGTCACCGGTTACAAGCAGCTGGTATTACCAGTCACTTCATCATTCAACCCTTATTTGATTATTTGGGTGCTAGTGTCACGCCGGCACGTTTTAGTACACAAATTAATTTTGCGGGGACTTTTCAAAAATCACCCTGGCTGCAAACTTACCGCGCAGCCCCAATCACGTTATTTGGCGCGAAACCCAAAAAATGGCGCGCTGTTGATTTCCCCGAAAACATTGCCTACCAAGGTAATTTTGACCCTGATGAGATCATTAATCAATTGACGCAAGGCTTTGGGCTGATTTGGGACGACGACTTTGACGATAAAACCTATCAAACTTATACCAAGTACAACGCGCCACACAAAGCTAGTCTCTATCTACGTGCTGGCTTACCCTTAATTGCTTGGTCGGAAAGTGCCATTGGGCAACTGATTACAACCCACAATCTTGGCTTCACCATTAATCACTTATCAGAACTCACGGATAAATTAGCACGGGTCAGTACCGTAGATTTTTCAACTTGGCAAGCCAATGGCGCTGTCATTGCGGAAAAACTCCAGCAAGGTCTGTACACCAAAGCCACTTTAACCACATTAACGACATAAAAAAGGTTGCCATATTGGCAACCTTTTTGATTAAGGTAATAACCGGAATCGAACCGGCGATGACGGTTTTGCAGACCGTTGCCTTACCACTTGGCCATATTACCATCATAGACGTTGTTCACACTGCTGATGTTCACACATCAATCAGCTGCGTTTTTTTAAACACAACAACGTTTATTATTATAGGTCAAAATCACTAAAATTACAAATCTTTTGCTACTTTGTGTCGTCTTCGACGACTTGACCAGCGACAACTTGAATATTTGGTGATACTGAGCCATCAGCCAACCAGACTGGCGTTTTCGTTTTAGGATCCCACCAACCTTGAACGCCAGGTCGTGTATCCAAAACTAAGTCAGTGCCGTACGGCAAATCTAAGATATGGCGCAAACTCGGTTCAATGGCTAAGGCTGTCTCAATAACCAACGGCATAAAGTTTGCTGGATCAGCGTTCCATGCCTCTGAATCATTGTCGGCAAATAAAAACCAGCCGGAATCTTGCGGTGTGGTTGGTGCCAACTCCCGATAAACCCAGCGCAATTTTCCTGAGCCATCTACAAGATGTTTAGATGCTAAAACGACTGCCTCGGGTTGATGAAATACTGATCGCATAACTATTCCTCTTTAAATTTACTGCAATTATTATACCTTAAAACGACTTAACCGCAAAATTCGGCGCTTTAGCCTAATTTATTTTCGAGCAAAATTTGTTGCATGGCTTTTTCCATCTCGGGTGTCCGTACCCACTCTTCCCAGCCATCATATTCCAACGGTAACAAGTTGTAGTGCGTATTAATATACTGTTCCAGCGCTTCCACACTCGCTGATCGCGCAATATTCATCTTAAGAATGCGGACACGCTGAATGTAGCCATGTTCCGCTGCATACTCTGCCCGCCCATTATGCATAATATTCCCCAATTCAAAATAAATTGAGCCATCTAGACGCGTAATTTCTTCAATTAAGTTAAATGTTTCATTCATCATGTGTTATGCCTACTTTTTGCTGTCGCATCGCCGTTCGCACGACGAGCCAACTTGCAATCCAAATACTTAATAAAATGCCTAACATACCAAGTAACATCGTCACAACTTCCGCCATGAGTAGCTTGGCATTAAAAAACATTGCCAACGGATATCTTAAACGCACAAACCAAATAATAAGTGGCAAATTAGCCCCTAAAACGCCAAAAAATAGGGTATTAATCGCTGTGCCTAAAATTTGCCCACCAATGATGCGTGCTTGCCCGTACAAGCCTGTGGCTGACATATCTGGCGTTCGTTCGACCACTTCAGCTAAATCTGCCACAATCGCCATTGCTGCTTCCGCAACGGCACCCAGTACCGAAATAACCATCACGGCCAGGGCAATGTGACTAAATGATAGGCCAACCGTCATCGACAGACCTTCTAATTCTTCCGAATTTTCAGTCGTAAAGCCTTGAAATTGGCCAAAGTACTGCATGATACTAGCTAGTAACATTAAGATGGCCACGACGATGACACTTGTTTTAAAGGCGATATTAGTGACCACAACGTCATCAGCACCTAAATAGATCGCAATCGCTAAAATAATGAGACTTGTGATACTGATGACAACATAGGGATTAAATTGCCAATTAATTAAGACGATGAGAATAAATATCGCAAAAAAATTACAAATAAGGCCAATAAACGCTTTGACCCCTTGCCCACGGCCCACAAAAATCATAAGGCCTAATAAAATGAGCAGTAATAGTCCAATTGCATTCATGCCTTCACCGCCTTTCGCGACATCGCCCAACCGACAATCACACTCGTCACCGGTACAGCTAAGACAATCCCAATGCCAGAAACCACTGTTTGTAAAATACCAAGATTCATAATTTGATCCATAATGTACGCCCAGTTATTGCCGTTACGCAACATCAAAAAGACCATAGGTAACGTCTCGGCGATAAAAATCATAAAGAGCACGTTGACCAAGGTACCCATAATATCACGACCAACCGACAGGCCCGCCTGCCAGTAATCACTGAATTGCCGCGTCACGTTTTCGCGCCGCATTCCAAACTGCATCGCCACAATATCAGCTGCTTCATCCATCACCGCGCCCAACACACCAATCACGGTTTGCGCCATAAAAATTGATTTCGGCAATTGTGTCACATAAGACATAGTTTCAAAATGTACCCCTTTGCCATGCGTCACCGCTAATACGGCAAACAAAATGAGCATCGTTAAGCCAGTCGTCACAACCGTTGTCAGCAACGTTAACGTCATTTGTAGTGTTTTCCCAAGGACTAAAGCCAAACTGGCAATGGCTAAGCCCAATGCCAACACACTAAAGACCAATAAGACGTTCGCATTTTTATCATGGATATCAACATGAATGGCCACACCGAACAACACAACATTTAACACTAGACTTAACAACAACCAACTCGTGGCGCGCCAACGACTATAAATCACCAGCAGCCCAATAAATAAGGTGGCCAAAGCCCCTATCAAGGCATCACGTTTCAAAGATAAAATGTGGATATTGCCACCAACATTTTCTAACAGCAATTGATCCCCGACACGATAGCGATTCGTGATGACTTGCGAATCAGCGTATGTATTCGTGAGCTTGATGGTTTGGTGACGATTCAAGATTGCAACCGTTAAGTGTTGCGTCATCATCGTATCGATATTATTGTGTTCATCGGTGGTTGCCTGGGTCACTTTTTCCGTCATTTGGGTGACTTGCCCAACTGGTCCCTGATATAAAAACGCATCATGCCGCAGGAAAAACCATACACCCACAATGGCGAGCAACACGATACCATATTTTTTTGCTGACTGTCGTAACATTATCTTTCTAACCGTCTATTTTTCCCAGTGACTGGCACCAATCGTGTTAAGAATTGAATCCGTTGCATCAATCGTGCCGCTTTACCAGGATCACGATCATCACGCGTTTCCGCCAAATAAGCCGTCAGTTCAGCCATATCGAAATTCGAGGTGATAAACGTGGTGAGTTCATTTTGCATCCGATATTCTAGAATTACACCTAAAATATCATCACGAATCCACATGCTGAGGTTTTCCGCACCGAGATCATCAATGATCAACACTGTTGCTGTTTTAGCCTGGTTAAGTAGCCGTTCCCGTGCCGCATTATCCTTGCCAATCGTGTTCTTCAAATCGACTGCAAATGATGGGAAATGCATCAACATCACATCGATATTGTTAGCCGCTAATGCGTTAGCCAACGCCCCCATCAGATAGGTTTTTCCCACACCAAAATCGCCATACAAATACAAACCTTGGACATAGTCGTCTTGATGTGCCAGCAATTTAGGCAAGATATCCACAATTGCTGTAATCACTTCAGCACGGCCAGGATCCGTGGCAATCGTTTGCAAATCAGCATGACGAATGGCTTTAGGCATTTTATAGGCCGTTAAGCGCTCTGCTTGCATCCGCTGTTGCGCTGTTTTTTCATTGGCCACATAACGGACATGCGGATAGCCTTTTTCAATCTCTAATTGTGGATAATAGCCTGGATAAAGCGCTTTTTCCCCACGTGCGATACGTTGTTTTTGTTGCACAAATTCATACAAATCCATCATTTTCAGTTGAAAAGCATCGGCCCGCAACGCATCTTGATGCTCAGCCCAAAATTGCCGCACATCCGCATCATCTGCAATCTTTTGGACAATATCAGCCAACTTGGTGTCGTCAATTTTAGGATACTTTTGTTGAAACTGTTTGAGTACTTCAGATAAATTTTGCATATTAATTCTTCGTCTTTATATTCTTTAATTTAGCCAATGCGGCCGCCACATCATCGGTGCTGACTGAGGGGTTGGCTGTCGTATCGGCGGCTGAAGTGGTTGTGCTTGGTGCTTGCTTGACAAATTTTGGCGTCGTCTTTTGCGGCTTTTGTTGGCGACTAAAGCGCTTTTCTTGGCGTGCTTGATTAGCTTGCTGGTGTTGTTGAATTTGAATCAACGCTTTTTCTGGTGAATCAACCTGATTTTGTGTCCAAGAATCCGCAATCGTCGTCACTAAGGCTGGCTTGAGGTTATCATTTTGCAACCCAATCAATACATAATGGACCAAAATGTTGACCACGGCAACTGGCAAAACGCTTCGGGCAATCAAATAATCAACAACATCGCGTTCATTTTTCAGGACAAGCCCATTTTTAAGCGTTGTTTTCACATAGGCCAAAAATTCCTGTGCTGGGGTGTCGCGCGCAATGGCAATCAAAGCGCGCGCCTCGGCATTTTTAATTTCTGGTACCGTTGACGCTGTTGCGACCAACTTGTCTGCTGATTGCGGCCGTGGCGCCGTTTGTTGCCGCAGTAAGCGCTGGACTTCTTGGGTGTTAATTTCATGTGTATCCAGTGTCACACTTTGGTTCACAATCCCAGCTAATGTTACTTCGTCCACACCATACGTCAAATGCATCGCCACTAAAAAATTCCGTTGCTGTTGCAAATGTGACGCTGCCACGCCCCGTACCATATCGGCAAATGTCTCAAAGGCAAACGTCACTGGTTCGGCGCGCACAACAGGTTCTTGATAAGCGAGTGGTGTGGTTGGCACGCTCACATCGTTTTGATTTTGAAAGACTTGTAAGAAACGCGCGGAAATGTCTTCGCCGGCCAACGTCGTTTGCCCTTGCACATCGTAGCGCTTTTGCAACGTGAGATAACGCTCTTCGCCAACAAATTTGTACAGTAAACCGGCCAACAGCTGTTCTTTAAAGAATTTGTCTGCCGTCAGAGGCGTCAATAACCGGTACCCATAGACTTCACCAAGTGCGTCACGTTGATATAGGGTTTTAATTAATCCTGCTGCTTCAAGGCGTCGTCTAAATTTAACAAAGTTGGGCAAACTAATATTCAGACTATCAATGATAAAATTATGGTCTTGCCGCGTCACCTGTTCTTGGGCAAAGGGTAATTCATTGACCAATAAATGATACAAGGCGTAACTTGTCGCACCGATGAATGGTAAATACAAGTTAAAAACCCGCGACAAATCATCAGCGGTAATCAAATGATCACTCTGAACGAAAACCCCTGCTGATGCATGAAATTCAATTGTCTCATTAGTTGGCGTCATATTTTGGTGCAAGTTCCTTTAATTCAGTGATGAGTGTTTGGACCTGAGTCGTTAGTTGGGCTTGATCTCCATTATTATCAATCACGTAGTCAGCTTGAGCAACTTTCTCAGCCAACGGCATTTGTGACTGCATCCGTACCTGCGCTTGTTGGACATCTAGCTGATCACGCGCTTGCAACCGCGCGAGTTGCACGGCTTCATCTGCGGTGACAACGACAATTTTATCGACACGATTTTCTTGATGATAACCACGTTCAAACAACAGCGGTACATCTAAAATGAGAATCGGCGTCTTTTGTTGCCGCCAAAAGTTGATTTTATCTGACATAGCAGAACTAATAGCGGGTTGGATAATACGATTTAACCGGGCTAGTTCCGCCGGATTGTTGAAAACCCGTTCACCGAGTAGCTGACGGTTAAGCACCCCATTATCAATAATGCCAGGCCCAAACGCAAGTTTTAGCGCTTCTAACGTATGTGTCCCTGGTTCAACTACTTCTCGAGCCACAATATCAGCATCAACAACGGGAAAGCCTGCCGCGCGTAACTGCGCACTCACTGTTGATTTGCCCGTGGCAATCCCACCTGTAAGACCGACAATCAACATTATTGTTCACCACGCTTAGCCAATGCCATGGTAAACAAATGACGTGAATAAGCGACCCGCGTGGCATTCAAATAAGGCACAACGTAAATATAGGCCAAACCAACCGTCAAAATACCGAGTAAGTGCCAACCAATGAAACTTAATTCAAGCAGAAACAGTTCCCACTTACGGCCATTCATGACACGACGGCTAATCGTGATATAATCTGTCAACTGGCGTTGGCGTGTCCCATTTTCAAGATCAATCTTATACGCAAAATACGTTTGCGAATAAGAGAATAATTTAATGATACCGGGAATCACAAAGAGTAACGTCCACAAAAAGAGCAAAACACTTTGTACAATCGTTAGCAAAAACGAGTGAAATACATTACCACGACGAAAAATTTGGAACGTCTCTTTGAGCGTTGGCTGTGACAATGGCTTTTCAAACCAATCAATCAATGTCCAACTGGTGGTCCAAATAAACATCATCTCAATCGCACTACTTAAAATATTTTCGATTGCATCATTAATTTGTGACACCGCCGAAGCGTTATCTGCCACTTGTGGCGAAGGCGCCGTTGCAAAGCCCCAGAAAGCATAGGCCGCTAAACTCATCATGTAAACAGATACGACGCTTAAAATAATTGGGATAATATTGATTTTAATGGCCGTACGATAGCGACCCCGGTAAAGGGCCCGTGCTTCACGCTTAACTTCACGAATACTAATTGGTTCTGTTGAATTCATTATTTCTCCTATGTCGTTGGTTCTTGTTTAATTTGACAAACTGGGCAAAAAGTCGTGCCACGTTGACCGACTTTAATTTTAACTAACGGGGTGCCACAGCGTAGGCACGGCTGATCAACGCGGCCATAAGCCTGCAATTCATTTTGAAATTGCCCAACCTCGCCAAAAACATTACTAAAACTATGGACCGTTGTGCCATGATGTGCGATGGCACGTGCCATTTCGGAAATGATATTTTGTCGCAAAGTCGCCAATTGCATTTCCGACAACAGATTGGCGGGCGTCTCTGGATGAATCTTACTTTGCCACAAAACTTCATCGGCATAAATATTGCCAATACCAGCAATTTGCGTTTGATCCAACAAAAACGATTTCACTGGTTTTTTGGAACGAGCAAATTTTGCTACCATATCTGCTAAGGTCAAGTCTTGCGCTGTTGGTTCAGGACCAAGCTTGCCCAAAGCCGGCACAGCCAGCGTTTCCTGATTGGTTGTCGCTAGCACCATACGCCCAAATCGACGTGTATCATTATAGAACAACACCCGTTCATCAGCGAGTTCAAAAATAATTTCCGTATGCTTATGTGGAGTTGCATCAATCGGTTCAACCGAATATTGCCCTTCCATACGCAGATGCGAGACAATGGTATGCCCATTTGATAACCGCAAGAGTAAATATTTCCCACGACGATCAATCGCCGTAAAATGCGCGTTGCGTACCCCTGTAATAAAGGCTTGTGAATCACCGGTAATGACCTTTGGATAAGGTAACTTCACTTGGGTAATTTGACTACCAATAATTAATTTTTCTAAGCCACGACGGACCGTTTCAACTTCTGGTAACTCTGGCATACACACCTCTTAACACTTATCTATCAGCTTTTATCATTCAAATGACTGGGTTTAAACCACTTTTTGCGATTCAAACCAATCGCCATGCGTAATACTAATTTTAACACATCCCATGAGGGATAAATGATATCCAATCAAAAAAGCTGGGGCATCAACAGATACCCCAACTTATGTTGACTGATAAATTTATGCCAATTCGGCAATTGTAGCGCCATCACCACCAGCATTCGCGTTAGCAAAACGGAAGGATTTGACGCGGCGATCTGACCGTAAGAACTCTGTCACACCCTTACGCAACGCCCCTGTCCCTTTGCCGTGAATGATTTCTACCGCACCTAAATTCGCCAATACGGCTTGATCAAGGTAACGATCCAACTCCGTCAAGGCGGCTTCATAGCGTACACCACGCAAATCCAAGCTTGATCGGGCTGACACACGAGCTGAACCACCCGCTGTCGTAGTTTTGACAATTTTTTGCTGTTTTTTCTTTTGTTTCGTTTTTTGGGCCTTAGTCGTGGCTTCCGTCTTCACAATATCGTCTTCATCAACCAGCATCTTCAAGATGCCCATTTCAACTTCCCATTGACCGTTACTGTGTCGCTTCACCAACGTTCCCTGTTGTCCATAAGATTGCACGACAATCTCATCGCCAGCAGCCAATTGCTTGGCGCGCTTAGCCTTTTGCAATACCTTATTTTTTTCCAAACTATCATTTTGGCGGAGTTTATCCAACGCCGCTTTTTTAGCTTGCAAGGCTTGTTCACTCAACTTACCAGTCTGCTGGCCAGCATTCAAACGCTCCTTACGAATCTCTGAAATGAGTTGTTCGGCTTGCTTTTTCGTCGCGGCCACAATATGGTTGGCTTCATTTTTAGCATCAAGCACAATCCGTGCACGGTCACGTTCTAGCTGTGCCTCTTTGGCAGCCAAAGCTTCCGCTTGCTCAGCTGTTGCTTTCAGCTGTTGTGTCAGCTCAGCATCATGTTGCTTAACCGTCTCACGTTGCGCGACTAAATCAGCAATCATTTGATTCAAATCCTGATCAGATTCATCCGTTAAGGCCGTCGCTGCCCCAATCACATCATCCCCAAAGCCTAACCGCTTAGCAATCGCTAAGGCATTTGATTGTCCTGGTACGCCCATCAAGAATTGATAAGTTGGCTTCAACGTTTCCACATCAAAGACCATTGAAGCGTTCAGTGTTTCTGGCCGGTTATAACCATAGAGTTTTAATTCTGGATAATGTGTTGTCGCAATCACATAGGCACCCAAACTTGCTACTTTATCCAAAATGGCAATAGCCAATGCGGCACCCTCGGCCGGATCAGTGCCTGCCCCTAATTCATCAAAAATCACCAGCGAGCGATCATCAATGCGTTCTAACATGGACACAATGTTGGCCATGTGCGAACTAAATGTGGATAAACTCTGTTCAATTGACTGTTCATCCCCAATATCGGCAAAGACTTCGTGGAAAACGCCCACTGTTGATGGCCGCTTCGTCGTAATAAACAAGCCCGATTGCGCCATCAATTGTAATAAGCCTAAGGTTTTGATGGTAATCGTCTTACCACCGGTGTTTGGCCCCGTAATGATAATGGCCTTGTAGTCTTCGCCTAAAACAATATCGTTGGCGACTGCCACGTTTTTATCCAATAAGGGATGCCATGCTTGTTGTAGCGCCACATGATTTTCTGGATCCACAACCGGTTGCATCGCATCTAAACGTGCCGCCAAACGTGCTTTGGCATTCACAAAATCAAAATGCCCTAAAATGGCCACATTACGGGCAATTTCTTCGGTGTACGGTGCCAAGGCGGCTGACAATTCTTGCAGCACACGTTGCTCTTCGGCTTGTTCTTTAACGCGCAGTTCGCTCAATTTATTATTGAGTTCAACCACTGCCTGGGGCTCAATATAAAGCGTTTGCCCAGTTTGACTTTGGTCATGTACCACGCCACCAAATTGACTACGGTATTCGGCCTTGACCGGTAATACATAACGGTCAGCACGAATAGTCACAATTGGATCACTGAGATACTGCGCAGTTTTTCCCCGCGTGTAGCCTTGCATCTTCGTTTTAACGGCTTGTTCATTACCAGTAATTTTGCCACGAATACTTTTCAAATCAAACGAGGCTTCATCATTAATGCGGCCGGTAGCATCAATCGCGATTTCGATTTGCTGGGTTAATGTCGGCAATGTCGCCAAGTTGGCTGCTTGTTCCGGCAAAACTTGTAGGGAATCCCCAATCGCTTCATCCGCCATTTGTTCAAAAAAGTGCGCAATCGCATTCGTATTCCGTAAAACGGTACTAAGCTCTGACAATTCAGTGGCACTCAAACTCGCATTAATTTTCAAGCGCTTCAAATGTGGGGTAATATCCGCCAACTTGGCCAAAGGAATCCCACCTTTTAAGCGGTCAATTAAAACACCATCTGCCGTTTCTTGTAGCCAAGCGTTAATGACTGTCACATCCGTTTCCGGTTGTAATTGATCAGCCTCTTGACGCCCAACTGGTGTCGCTAAAAAGTCCTGTAATTGCGCTTTGATTTTGTCATATTCAAGTGTTGTTAAAACTTTTTTATTCATAAATTTTAATACGCCCCCGTTCTGATTCAATAATTTACCGTGTCATCAGGTAGGTCATTTATAGCCACCAGTGATAAATCTGTTCTGCAAAAAACGGCACGCCATCCAGTAATTGGTTCAACAATGGTGTGCTTAAAAATTGATCTTGGATCCACACATCAGGGACAACCGAGAGCACTTGGAGGGCAAAAAAGGCAATCACAACCCCAATCACACCATATAACAATGCCCCTAAAACGCCATCAACCCAACCTAATATTGGGATATGCCGGATAACGTGCAAAGATCGCAGCACAAAATGGCTGACTGTCCCACCTAGAATGAGTAATAAACTAAACGCAATGCCTGAACCTAAAAATTGTGAGCCGTGACCCACAACATCTTGCGGCACCGTAGTACGCACAAACTGCCCCGCCAGAAAACGTGACAAGAATTGGCCGAAAGGTTGCGCAAACTTAATGGCAATGTACCACACAACCACCCACAATGCTAAACGCAACAGGCCATTAACGAACCCATGACGGTAGCCCGAAATCAACCAGAGTAGCACAAAAATGATGGCAATCCCAAGTAAAATCATGTGTTTGTCCCTTGTTTAAATAATTTATCCGTCGTTCGCGCGTGACTTTCCTGCTTGGCATCATCAATAATTGAACTAATCGCATTACGTGGGGTGCGCTTAGCCGTGGTCTTTGGTGCTTGCTGCAGTTGGGCAATTTCTGCCTCTAATTTCGCCACTTGTTGTTGCAACGCATCGACTTCTGCCTGTTTGTAAAGCTGGTCTGACAGGGCGTTAAATGTCAACAGTGTCAGTTGATCAACGGGCGCAAGCTTTGGGGCAACTGTTTTAATTTGCGTCATTTGCTTGTTAAACAGTGTTTCCGTTGCCTTAAAATGTGGCAAGCTTGCGTGCCCAGAAATTGTATAATTTTTACCGGCTAAATTTGCCCGATATTGTCGTTTCTCGTTTTGATAAGCCATTATTTTTATCCTTATAATATCTCATCCATTATACACCATATTTCAGACGGCCAAAACTGCTATAATGACTAGTATGCAAACTGTTATTCAAGTGACCCCAACACAATTAAAAAAAATCACCGATTACTACGCCAACATGGCGACGGGCAAACAACCCACTGGCGCTATTTTTGTCGCTAAAAAAGGCCCCACGACCATCACCGCATATCGCTCGGGTAAAGTCATGTTTCAGGGGGCAAATTATGCTCAAGAAGCAGCCCGCTGGCAAACACCGGCACAACAAAACACCACCCGCCAAGCCACCGGTAAACAAGCGACAACGCCTGGTGTCAATATTCCCCAAGGGTTTGCCAATTGGTCCGTTTTAGGCTCTGATGAAGTTGGCGCGGGCGCTTATTTTGGCCCACTCACCACTGCAGCAGTCTACGTACCAAAAGACCAGCTTGCTTGGGTGCGACAACTAGGAATCGCTGATTCTAAAACATTAACCGATGCTAAAATGCGACAAATCGCGCCCGAAATCATCGCCAATTTGCCGCATCATGTTGTGAATTTAATGCCGGAAAAGTATAATCAAATGCAACCGACCAACAACGTAAATCAAATGAAGGCGATTTCACATAATTTTGTTCTCGGTAAAGTCCTAGCAAAAATTGCCCCAACAACCCCTGATGCCATTCTCATTGACCAATTTGCGCAGGCCAGTACTTATTTCAAGTATTTAACCCAAGCCCAGCAATCCCCAATCATCAAAGACAACGTCTATTTCACCACGAAGGGCGAACAGTATCATTTAAGTGTGGCTGCGGCTTCAATTTTAGCCCGCGTTGTTGAACTCGACAGCATGGCCAAATTAAGTGACGAAGCTGGCATATCATTGCCCATTGGTGCGGGCCGTCAGGCTGATGAAGCTGCTGCGCAACTACTTGATCGTGGTCTGGATTTAAACCATTTTGCCAAGGTGCATTTTGCTAACACCCAAAAAGCGCAAAAATTACGGCGCTAATTGAAACTGAATTTTTGGAGGAATAACGATGTTAAGCTTTCTGTTAATCCCATTCGTCATTATCTTTCTCGGGATTTATTTTATCGCATTCTTATTTACAAACACATTTGGGATCATCCCCCGTTTACTTTTGGCCATTGTTTTGATTTTGTTGGTCAGTTTTGTGATCAAAAACTTCTTTGCGATTGTTGGCTTGTTATTACTGTTTGCGTTAGCCTTTTGGATCCGCATTCGCTTTATCAAACCACCCCGCGCGCCAGAAGACCCCAACACGTTTGAAGGCGACTTTGAAGAAATCAATAAAAAGCCTTAAAAAAGCACAGCATATTGTGGTGTACCCAAAAAGTTAAAGTAAAATATTTTAGCTAATCAAGCGGCCAGT
>ERZ1106932.156-NODE-156-length-26281-cov-28.165523_pt1 | contig 26281 bp, 25 predicted proteins | sample MGYA00403665_ERZ1106932 | MGnify/ENA primary metagenome ERZ1106932 (study PRJEB35170, sample SAMEA104062448) | human gut metagenome | biome: human gut; feature: human-associated habitat; material: faeces | place: Denmark | collected 2012-08-24 ... | reverse complement strand
TCGCAATATATTTAGTCTTACATACTAACTTCGCGTTTATCGCTTCGTTTTTCTTTCGCTCTATGTAGTTGTCAATGTCCGTGGAACGCGCTTTAACGGCGCGTTTACGCAACCGCCTTCCAGCGGAAGCCTAATCATATTACCACCGAAAAGACCTTGTGTCAACGATTTTTTCGCTGTTTTTTACAAAAAATTTACTTGAAAGCAGACAATACAAAATGTTGTATGACACACTTTGGCGGCCACCATATGGCAAATCAGAACAGTCTCTCCGCGGCGGGATTCCTCCGCCGAACGCTCTCTGTATTATAATTATATATATGCCGGCCGTGTTACGGGCAGCGGCGTCGGGGCCGGCGAAAGCCACAAAAAAGGCTCTGCCGACATTTCGCCTGGCAGAGCCTTCCGCTGGCGGGCAGGCGGTAATTGCGTTTGAACTCTTGCGCCAAAAAGTTTGCCCAAAACTTCTTTCAGTTCGGACAGTCGCACGTTCGCAACGTCGTCGCCGTTGCCTGTCAAAAACGGAACTATATTATCGTCATCAATATTGTCTTTAGTTGTTGAAATAAAAAGTCTAAATATTATTTTAGTGTTTTGTGTTGTAACCATTTTGCGCCATTGGGTTTAATAATAAGAATATCTATAGGTCCTCCAACAGTTTTATTTATTGATTGAAAGTGCATAGCATGTGTACTTTTACTACATTCTGGGGCTTGCGTGTTTTGCGGCGGATATGCTATATTAAATAATAAATAGTGTCTGTTTGCGGGGTAAAATCACATTTTTTCGGCGTTGCAGTAAAAGTACACATAAACTGCAAGGTCGAGGGAGGTTTAGCCATGAAAAAGAAACTGCTTGCATTCATCACGGCGGCAATGAGCCTTATTTTTGCGCTCTCGGCTTGTAACGGCGACGAAACTACGGGCGGGAACGGCACGCATACACATACTTATTCGGAGCAATGGGCGTATAACGATACCGACCATTGGCACGCCTGCACGGGCGCGGAGTGCGACGAGGTAAAGGACAATGCCGCGCACACTTGGGATAACGGCACGATTATCGCTGGGCCGACCTGCACGGCAAAGGGCGAAAAGACCTATACTTGTACGGTATGCAGCGCGACGAAAACTGAAGAAATTGCAACAACAGACCATACCTTTTCTGACAAATGGAAAAGCGACGACACTCACCATTGGCACAAGTGTATCAACTGCGACGAGATAAGCGGCAAAGCGAAACATTCGTATAGTACGGACGGCGTATGCGTGTGCGGTTATAAGACTATACCCGAAGAAACTCTCCCTACTACGTTGAATGAGCTTATGCAAGAGGGAAACGAAAAGTATCGGGCAGTCGTCGTTAAAACATTGAACGACCATTTGCTCGAAGATATGCTATATAATACATTTAGTAAGAATTACGATGTAAATTGCGTTCAAATCGAACAATGGGAAATCGTTGATAGCGATAAAAACGGTATTATCGATTGCATAAAACTACATTTCTTCTACGATAACGCAATAATTTCGATGCTTTACAGAATATCTTCCGTTGAACCTAAAACGGAAATAACTTTACAGGATTTGTTAACCGAAAACCCTGACGCCGAAAAACTTGACGAAGCATTCGACGGCGCCAAATATTCTAATGAATATGCTTTTGGTTATAACCCTACAATACAGGAGATGAGGAAGAGATTGTTAAATGCGGTCAATGAGAAACTTGCGAATGACGACATTATCTCTGCGGTTGGCGAGAATAGCCGCTCGTTTATAAATGATTACGGAACAATGGAAGATACAGAACTAGGGAAGGCAAGACACATAAAAGTTACGAATTTAACAGAGAACGGCTATGAAGAAATTGCCATAATAATTAAAGAAGCGCAAACCGACAATGATGATACAAAACTGATAGAAAACTTAAACGAAGGCTATTATAAAGTTATAGGTACTGCAACAAGCGTGAAATTTACAGGCGCGCTTCTGAAAGCTGATATGTCCGAAAATGGCGGCACGGTAACAACGGATTGAGCCGCCGAGTGTAGGCAAAAGACAAAGAGAAAAACGAAAACAACTAAATAGCAAAATTAAGGCGTTCACGCACAAAAGCGTGAGCGCTTTTTTTATGCCTTGCGAAAAAAGTCGCATTATAAAAGCCCGAAGTCCTCCCGCGCGAATTTTGGAAATTTTATCGTTTTCAAAATTCAATCAGGAGGACTATTATTTTGCAGACAATCAGATACATATTTTCGGACGGTACGACAAGCGAAATCGAGGTAACGGACGAATTTTACACGCTATACGCCGAACTGGTACAACAGGAAAAGCGCAACCATTGGAAAGAAACGCGGCGGCATATCTCATTGGAAAACTTAAACGAAAACGGGATAGACTTTGCAAGCCCTGCCGCAGATCTTCTTTCCGTTCTCATACAACAAGAGGACGAAAAGCAAATACATACGGCAACGACGAATTACGAGTTCGGCTGGATAGACGATTACAACGGCGAAAAGATATTGTTTCTCGACGAGTTCCGCAGTTCGTTCAAAATCTCGGAAATACTGGACTATCTGGACGGACAGCCGATACGCATACGCGGGCGGCACTATAACCGCGTGGCTTGCTATGATACCGTGTATATCGTTTCCAACCTCTCATTAAAAGAGCAATACACAAATATACAACAGTCAGAGCCGAAAACGTGGGCGGCGTTCTGCCGACGGATAACGGCGGTATATGACTTTGACAAAAGCAAAAATATTCCCGTAAACAAGTTCACGGGAATATTAAAAAAGCCGCCTACACTCATAGAGATTGCAGATGACGGCGATATGCCGTTTTAATTCCGTTCGGGTGGGTTCTTGGGTGCGGCTTTTCAGCCGAACCCGAACTTTCAATTTCTTCCATTGACACCGTTCTCGCCTCGCGAGTTTCATTAAAATTGATTACAATTTTATCATCGTACAGATAAACCGAATTGATAAATCCATCTATGAGTTTCCGCCGCCCCTCCAATGAAGAAATATCCAATTTGGCAAAGCGCTCAATTCCAAACAAAATCTCGTCACGCGACATTCTCGGATGACGCAACTCCTCTGTACCGATCTCCCCTTCTATTTTCTTTTGCTCCTCTTCCAATTCTATCAATCGGGTTTTCGTCGTCTCTGTAATAATACCCTGTTCAATCGCACGCATGATATTTGCAGCAGATTTTTTTGCTTCGGCAAGGCTTTTTCTTAAAGATTGCAGATAAACACTTTCTTCACCTTGCATTTGATAGAGGCGATCGGCCAGCTGTTCAACAATGTCGTGATTTTTCAAGATATACAATGCTTCCTGGATTACAAAATCTTCAATCAGCTCTTTACGAACAGGCTTTTTATCGCAAGTCATGATCTTCTTGGTATGCACACAACGGTAATAATGATACACGCGTCCGGTCATACTGTGACCGCTTTCTCCCACCATCATCGCACTGCACTTTCCGCAAAAAAGTTTGGTTGTAAGAAGATATTCATCAATTGCTTTCTTGCTGGCAGGCGCTTTTTTATTGCGTGCAATCCTATCCTGCACTGCTGAAAAAAGATCATCCGAAATTATACGCGGCACACCGTTTTCAATTATTGTATCACCAAATTTATATTCGCCGATATATTTTCGATTGCGTAGCATTGTATAAACAATATTTGGCGTAATCGGCTTGTCATTTTTCTGTTTGATACCCTTCTCTGCCAGGAATTGCGCAATTTCCTTGTATCCTTTTCCGTCAAGATAAAGTGCAAAGACCTCCCGAACAATGGGCGCATACGTTTCATCGACTGCAAAACGATGTTCACTATCCTCATAATACCCTAGCGGAATAACGACACCGTTGACCTTGCATTTCAGCGCATTCTCCTTCATCCCGCGCTTTGTTTTTTCAGCAAGTTCGGCGGAGTAATATTCGGCATACCCTTCCAACCGACAAAATGGACATAATATCGGATAGAGGGTGAAAGTTTGGTTAAAGTACAGAATTTACGTCTATCTTGTAAAAGATATAGACTTCCTGCGGTTTGCCGGTTACGGTTTCTTTGCCACCAACAATTATCTTTTCAAATAGAGCTAAGCACATTTCTCGGGTAAGCTTCGGTTCTTTGCAATACTTCCGAAGCCTTCGGATAAATTCATCTACGTCCGTCTTTACCTGTGCGACTTCTTCCAAGCCTTGCGTAAGAGCGGAAATTTTCTCTTTGAGTTCCGTTTGTTCCGCCGTGTACTTTTCTATGAGTCTGACGCATACGCTTTCGGGAATTTTACCGCTAACTTTTTCTTCGAATGCCGTCTCTACGAGTTTGTCGAGTTCTTTTTCCCGTTTTTCCGCTCGCTTCAATTCCTTTCTGACTTCGGCTTGATTCTTGTCCGCAAGAGAAGCCTGCCGTTCAAGGTATCTGCGCTTAAACTCCGATTCGTGTCCGAGAATCTTTTCCGCTTTCTCGGCGACATCTTGCATGATGATTTTTTCGAGAACGGGCACGGTAATAAAGTGACTGAAACAGGCGGATGAACCGCAACGCGATCTGGTTCCGCAGTTAAAGTTGAAGTACGGAATATCTTTCGGCATATTCCATCCGAGCCGCATTTTCTGTCCGCAGTCGGCGCAGAACAAAAGTCCGGACAAGGGATGTGTAAAACCGCGTTTTGTGGGTTTTCCGTTACTGACCGAAGCTTCTACTTCTTTCACTCTGTCCCATAACTCTTTGGAGATGATCGGCTCGTGGGCATTTTCAATGACGATCCAATCTTCTTTCGGGCGCCTTTGCCATTGATGGTTCTTATAGGAAATCGTGGTGGTTCTGTGCTGTGCCAAGTTTCCTATGTAAGCGGGATTATCCAAGAGAGTCCGCAGTACCGAAGTGTTCCATAAATGCCATGAGCTTGTAACGGAAGTTACGCCCGTTTTTGACAGTCTGTAGTCGTTGGGCGTCAATACTTTTTCGGCATTCAGAACATCCGCGATCTTTCGCGGAGTGAGTCCCTGCGCTCGCATTTCGAATATCCGTCTTACAATCGGCGCAACTTCTTCGTTTACTTGCAGAGTCCGTTTTTCGTCCTTGCCTATGGTATAGCCGTAGGGCGGATGCGACATTCCGTTTTTGCCGTTCTTTGCGTTTTTTACCCGTACCGTACGAAGTTTCTTGCTCGTGGATGCCGCCCACCATTCGTTGAACACGTTGGTTATGGGCATCATGTCCATCGCGGCAGAGTCTTTCTGCTCGGTGTCTATGTTGTCGGATAAAGCCACAAAGCGGATTCCGAAAGCCGGGAAGACGTAATCGAGATATTGTCCGACTAAGATATAGTTTCTTCCGAATCGGCTCATATCCTTGACGAGAATGGTGTTTATGACGCCTTGTTTTGCGTCCTCGAGCAATCTCTTAACTCCCGGTCTTTCAAAGGTCGTACCGGATATTCCGTCGTCTACATAGACATCATAGAGCGTCCAGCCTTGCTTTTCTATGTATTCGCCTAAGATTGCTTTCTGGTTCTCGATAGACAGCGATTCACCCGCACGTTCGTCGTCACGGCTCAAACGCACGTACATACCGACAATATAGTCTTTGTTTTGCTTTGATTTCATTCTTTTACTCCTTTGAATCAAAGCAGCCTGAATTTAACGTAGTATGAGTGTATCATAAACCTTGTTTCTTTTCAAACTGCTTTTCGTTTTTATTCCGTATCCTTTGACGCTTCGTTGAATGCCAGATCGCCGAATACTTTCTTAAAGTCCTTATTCCCGACGTAAACGCTGACGACAACGTACTTCTTTCTGCCTATTTCATAGGTGCGGACGGTCTTCGGATAACGGTCGTATTCTTCCTGAAATTGCTGTTGCATTTTTTCCTCCTTGCAAAGTTTTTTGCTCGGAATGAAAGAGCGCAGTTGAACTGTCTGAGCCCTTAAATGCAACCGTCTCTTTGGTTGGCATTTTGCCCGTCTTTTCATTCGCTGATGAATGTGTGTAATTGTTTTTTCTTTTCTCTTTGCTACGTCCAAGTCATATTCTGTTCTCCTTTTACCTTTCGGCGGAGCGAAAATAAACGGTTGGGCAAAAGTCTTTCTGTTTCAAGTCTTTTCGTTCGTTTTTGCAAGGGTTGGTGAAACCAATGCACTTTACCCTTGTAAAAAGGTGACCAATCGTTTACGCTCTTTAAGGCGAAAGGTAAAAATCAATTTATTTTCGGCATTTTCTCTATGACTTCCGGACTTACTCTGCCAATAATCTCGCCCTCTGCCATACAGAGAAAATCGTCCGCTAATACTGCTTTTCTTTCGTCTATCCCGTATGGGATAATAATGTCCTCGTCTAAAACGTCCGATTCAAAATAAGTAGGCAGCTTTCCGCCGTAAACAAGTCTTTCACCGGATTTCTCTATGTCCTTCATTAGATAGCCGAGAGAGTCTCCGACTTCGTGCGGAAATACTAACTTCTGAAAGTCGTTTCTGCCGTACCGTTCGAGAAAGTAGGTGTTCTGACTTGCCGTCTGCATTCGGTTGTCTTTTGTGCTGTAATCCCTTATCTCAATGAGTTCTCCGACCATGCCGTTTGGCGGAATATAGAAGCTACCGTGAAAATGCAATCTGTTCGTTTCTCCACCTCGTTCCCATACGCCGATATGCTTCCAGCCTTTGCGGTTAACAAGGTGTTTGAGCGTATTCCTGAGCGATTTTCTAAAACTTTCTTCCGTATGCTTATCGTCCGAATAGGTGAACGTGCAAAAGAAGTTCCAAGTCTGTAGGTTTACCTTTTTAGACAGTCTGACTTTTCTTCGAATGGCGTTTATCTTCTTTCGTTCGCTGTTGCGCTGTACAAATTCCTGACGCTGTTCCTCATCGGGTATCGTTTCTTCCATTGCCTTTTTGACATATTCTTTCCGTTCTTTGCGCGGTAGCTGTTGACTTTCCTTGTATGCCGTTTCAAATTGTTCCTTTCGTTCCGTCTCTTGTTCGGATGTCGGGTGAGAAGACCGTCGTCGCTTTTTTCCTCTCGGAAAGTTTTCTTTCGGTGTTGCGATGTAGTGACTTCCGTCAAAGGAAATCTTTGCTCCTCTGAATCCCATTGTTCTTTGTCCTCCTTGTTTGTTTTTTCTTTTATATCCCGCAAAGTCGCAAGGTCTTTGCGACTTTGCAAAAATTTCCAACATAATATTCATTAAATAGGAAGGTTTCTTTCCTATTTGAAAAAGTTCTTCCAAAATTTTTCAGCCATAGCATAAATGCCAAACAGGCAAGTTTTTTGCCACTTTGAAAAAATGTTTTCTATTTAGTAGCCACGAAAAAGACAAAAATCAACCCCCTTAAATGAAAGTTTTTCGCAAAATGGCAAAAAGTAAGGCAGTTACAATTAAGCAACTGCCTTTAAGGTTTTATTTCAATATTTACCGTAGAGAGAATAGTATCTTTTGCGTATACTTGCTTTTCTGTGATTGATGGTTCCTCTTCCTATACCCAGCTCAGAACATACTGCACCTTGTTTCATTCCGTTCATGTAGCAGTTTAGAATTGCAAGTTCCAATGCGGAGAGTTGCAATGCTTCAACCAGTGCGTCGTATTTTGTATAATCCGTCTGTTCTTGTTCAAAGCAGTTTACGGGATCCATAGGCAATGCCTTGTAATCGGTAAAGTCTATGTATTCGATGATTCCGTGTCTGTCCGCTCTGTTACGCAAGCCGTCTATAAATCTGTCGACTTCGCGGTAGCAAGCGAGTTTTATAGTAATCTCTTTACCACGCCTGTCTTTGCCGTAAATTTCGGATACCTTTCTTCCTGCAAATTGCCAAAGAAAGCAACTTGCAGTTTGAGCAACGTCATATCCGTCCGATACGGTGTAGTCTATCTCGTTCATGTGATGCAAATCTTTTATGAGACCGATATACAGTCTGTCTGCAACTTTCATATCGTACTTTTTTACGGTACGAAGCGCCTGCAATGCAATCATCTCACCCATAAGTTTTACGTTGTATGCAGAGATAGGTTCTGCAAACAACGCTCCTTCGTTGCGATACTTACCTTTTGAGAACTTAGTTACCAACATTTCCATTTTCTATTCCTCCGAACGTTTATTGCCTTTTTCGGGCAACGGGCGAAGGAGCATAGGACGGTAACAATTACTCTTTTTCTTGTAACGTTTGCGTAAGTCAGCGAAAAAAGAGAAAAATCGTTGCATATAAGTCGTTATAAGGCTTTTAGGACAGAAAAACGCCAAGCAAGGGAAATACCTTACTTGGCTGTAAGTTCGTTTTATTGGTGTTTTCAGCGACGATTTTACGACCGTTGACTTATGCGAGGACTATGCTAACCTAAGCCTGCCGAAAAAGCAATGTTCGGAGGGTACGGAAATAGCATTACGACTGAAAAATACAATAAGGCAATATATACGGAAAAACACGAGAGAGCGAAAAAGCAGAGAATTTCGCAAGCGGTTCAGCGCGAAACTCCGCTTCGCTCTCGCTTTCCGTTTCGCCTTATTCTTTTGTGGCGGCGTGTGCTTGTCTGGCGGAGCGAAGCGACGCCACTTGTCTATGCCAAGCACACGCCACGGTGCTAAACTGGTTAAAATCAAAATTGAGATCTTTAAGTGTGTTCAGTAGGTCTGTACTTGACCAGTGACTATATAATATGTTAAAATAAATATAATTTAATGTTAATTGAGGTTTAAGTATGACTTATTCTGAAAAAATTAAAGCTGTTCGCGAGTCGTTATTGGTTACTCAAGAAGAATTGGCTGCCGAACTTGGAGTAACGCCAATTACCGTTTGCAGATGGGAAACCGGTAAAGTCGAACCGAGCATCAAGGCTAAGAAGTCAATTCGTGATTTATGTGAACGCAAAGGATTGAAGATAGGCGACAAAAATGGCTAATACAAAAGAGCAGATATCTCTCAATATGAGGCATAACAAAAGTAAGGATACAAAGCCAGAGTTATTGCTTCGTAAAGCGTTGTGGAAACGTGGATTACGGTATCGCAAAAATTACAAAGGCGTTTGCGGTAAACCGGATATCGTTTTCCTTAAAGCCAGAATTGCCGTATTCGTAGACGGCAAAATGTGGCACGTTTACGATTGGGAACATCAAAAGAACGATTTCAAAAGCCATCGGGAATTCTGGATTTCAAAAATAGAGAGCAATATTGAACGTGATAAAAAGGTAACTAAAGAATTAACGGTGCAAGGCTGGCATGTGATACGTTTTTGGGATTTTGAAATAATAAAAGATCTTGCAAGATGTATTGATCTGATAGAAAAAGTGTATTTTGACAAAGTAGTAAAAGGAGAAAAATGACGATGGCAAAAAAGAACACTGTGCAAGTTCCGAACTATGCAACATTAATTGAGGCAACATATAAGGCATTAAAAGAACTTGGCGGCTCTGGACGGAACGACGAAATTAATAAGAAAGTTTATCAAATCTTAAAATTAACAGATAGTATTTTAGAAATTTTACATACAGGTCGAACAACCTTCAGTGAAGTCGATTACAGACTTGCTTGGGCTAGAACATTGTTAAAAAACTATGGGGCAATTATTAATTCAGCGCGTAGTGTATGGGTAGTTGCACCTGAATTTTCCGATATCGACGAAGTGTGCGGGGAAGAGGTTGAAAAAAGTAAATACATTTCAAAAACGACTTCTGATATTTTTACTGAAGCAAAAGGAAGAGATACAAGAATCATTCCGTCGAAAGATATAATTGAAATAAAAACATGGCGTCAGCGTGTATATGAAATCTTAATGAATATGAATCCGTACGCATTTGAGCGTTTAACACAGAGACTTTTACGAGAAAGCGGATTTACTGACGTTGAGGTCACCAAACGTTCGGGTGATGGAGGTATAGACGGCTACGGGAAATTAAAAATAAACGGAATAATCGGTTTCAACATAGCGTTTCAATGTAAGCGCTATCAAGGAACGGTCGGAGCTCCGGAAATTAGAGATTTTAGAGGATCACTCACACGCAATATTGAAAAAGGATTATTTGTTACCACAGGTACTTTTTCATCTGCAGCAAAAGAAGAAGCTGCAAATATTGGTAAACAACAAATTGATTTAATAGACGGCGAAGCGTTTCTCGACATGCTTGCAGATTATTCTATTGGTTTAAAAGAAATTAAAGATTACGAAATAGACGAAGAATACTTTGCTAAAATTTAATAAGAGGAAACTATGTATAAAACGATAGATTTATGTGCTGGTATCGGTGGAATACGGAAAGGGTTTGAAATGACAGGACAATTCAATAATGTTCTTGCTGCCGAAATCGATGCAAGTGCATGCAGAACATACGAACATCTTTATAATGAAAATCCCAAGAATGATTTAACGTCGGAGGAGTTCAAATCAAAAGTAGCTGCTACCGATTTTGATGTGTTGCTCGCAGGGTTTCCCTGTCAAACATTTAGCCGTGCAGGATTGGAATTGGGTTTTGCCGATGAAGAGAAAGGTATCATATTTAGCCATATAGCCGATATTATCAAAAGGACTCGCCCTAAAGCAATTTTTTTAGAAAACGTGGATAATTTAGTCCGTCATGAAAATGGAAAAACATTTGATATTATAATTTCGACACTTGAAAAGCAGTTAAATTATAAAATTATAGGTGTCAGTTATGATGGAAACGGCAATATCAAATATTCCGGTAAGGACTTTATTAGAAACTCAAAAAATTTCGGTGTTCCACAAAATCGTCCAAGAACCTATATTATTGGATTTGATAGAACCTTTTATGGCGACTCTGTATATTCGTTAAACAACTCTCTGCCGACGGAAAACGATCTTCATTTATATAATGATTTGAACGATTTGTTAGAAATGAACGCACCTGCAAAATACTATATGTCGTCGGGTTATTACCAAACCCTCATCAGACATAAAGAGCGTGAGCATAAAAAGGGAAACGGATTCGGATACGTCATAGTAAACCGTCCGGAAATAAAATCACCCTTAGCCAATACTCTCTTAGCTATCGGCGGTTCTGGAAAAGAGAGAAATTTAGTGCTGGATCCGCAACCGAATATTCCGGGAATGATTGTACCTGGAAAGCATTCCCCAATAAATGATGACTGCGTAAGAGTAATGACTCCTCGCGAATGGGGTAAATTACAAGGTTTTATTAATTATGCATTTTTGGAAAACGGGATAGATAAATTTTCATTTCCTGAAGGAATTAAAGACGGCCAAATGTATAAACAGTTTGGAAATTCCGTCACAATTCCCGTAATAAAAACCATGGCTGAATTTATGTTAGAATGTTTTTCTCGTTTATTTAACTAACAAGTAAAAATATTTACGTATAGGATGCATTCGAATATATTTGCGCTATATTTTTCAAATATTTTAAAAATATATAAGAATTATTCTCGAAAAGTATTGACAAATGTACTTTAAGAACTTATAATATATTTGAAAAATATTTCTTATGGAGACAAATATATGAGTAAAGGATCTGAATCAAAAAGAGATTGCTTTGTAAGATTGGCTGAAGCGCGAACCAACAAAATTCTTGATATGCTACGCTTACTTGGAAATTGTTCGAGCAAAGGGAATTATGAGTACACGGACGAAGACATAAAAAAAATCTTCAATGCAATTGAGAAAGAAGTTAAAAACACAAAAAATAAATTCTTGGGTATCGAATCTAAAGAAGAAAGATTTACGTTAAATTGAGGGAAAGAAAATGAAAGAGGTGTGCTGGGATTTCCCTTTACTGGGAACCGGAAATCAAAGTGGAAACAATATCGCTGCAATAACTATGTTTAAGGGTAGCGGTATAATGGATGGGTTGGCGAGAGAAGTATGTCAAAACTCGCTTGATGCAAAGGATAAGTCTCTTCCCCCGGATACTCCCGTTAAAGTCAAATTCGAGCTTGTTGAAATCGAGAAAAAAGAATACCCTATGTTTGAGGGATATCAAAAAGCATTAGAAAGCAGTATCGATTATTGGTCAACAAGTCCTTTAAGCACACCCAAAATAATGGAGTTTTTAGGTAATGTGAAAAAAGCGTTAGACCTTGAGAAAATCCCCGTTTTAATTATGAGCGATTATAATACCGTTGGATTAAATGGTGTAAATGCGAAACAGGGAGAAAAATCTTTTTGGGATCTTTTGGTTAATGTCGAAGGACTCTCTATCAAGCAAGATGAAAACAGTGCCGGTAGTTTTGGAATAGGCAAGAATGCTCCATTCGCCTACTCGGCGTTAAATCTTGTCTTTTATAATACTTTGGCTCAGGATGGCGGGCGTGGTTTTGAAGGTGTGGCAAGATTGGTTACCACCCAGAAAGAATATAACGGTACCCTTCGTCCTACACAACCAATCGGTAAATATTTGTATCTGGAAGATGAATATACCAGAAGGCCAATTTTACCTATCGATAATTGCCCTTTGTCACAACTTGATATCTTTAATAGAAACGAAATAGGCACGGATGTAGCTGTTTTTGGTTTTAAGACAAACGAATACGAAGATTGGGAAAGAAATATTGCAATTGCAATCATAAAAAATTTTGTATTAGCGATTCTAAACAGTAAGCTTGAGGTGGAAATAAAGTCTCCGAAGATTACTTATATTATATCGAAATCCAATGTGGAAAGTCTGTTGTTCAAAGATTTTTCTGATGAACCTCAGCTAAAATACACTCGTCAGATATATGAAACTTTAACTGGGGTTGATCCTATAAAAGTTTCAATAGAAGAAAAAGATGATTTGAGTATTTATGTAAAATATGAAGATGCCTATGCTCAATCGTTAGCGCGTTTTAGATCAACGGGAATGTTGATCAATACCACTACCGTCGATGTACTACCCCATTTTTCCGTAGTAATTATAGTTAACGATGTTGGAGAAATGGGATTAAGTAAAACTCTACGCGAAGCAGAACCTCCGCAGCATACAGAATGGAAAGCTAAAAACATAACGGACAACGCTCCGTTAAAAAACAGAGCAGCAAGAGATTTACGGAAAATAGGAAAAGAGATTCAACGTATCTTGGATGAATTTGAAAAAGCCGATATAACGGATAAAATGGATGCCGGAATCGGTAATTATCTGCCGGATTCAACAGACGAAAGCGGTTCACATGAAGGTAATGACGGATTAAAAACCGATATAAAAATCAATGAAATTTCCACCTATGACGGTAGGGTTATGTATAACCGTCAGTATGAAACGGCTGAAAGCGGAGAAGGGGCGAAAACTCCTAAATCAGGCATAAAAACAGGAAGGAAAAAAAGAAAGAAGAAAAAACCGGTTCAAATTCCGGTTGTAGAACCCAAAAAAGGAGAGAATAAAGGCATTATTTCGGGAACCGGAAAGGTAAAAATTGTTTCTCCCAAAATTATCGAACAAAGAATTTTCTATAAGGCTGCCAATAAATATCAATTTTACGTGAACTCGCCACAAGACTATTCACGTGTATTTTTACAGTTTTATGCGGGGCGCGATGATGATAAAAACGATCCTGTTGTCGTAAAAAACGTGAAATTAGAAAACATACCTAGGATTGAAGTGAATTCACAAAAAATCGGGCCTATTTCTTTACATCAAGGAGATAATACTTTATTTATAGAATTCGAAAATAGCGAGATTATGGCATTAGTTCCGGTTTTTACTATGGAGGTAACCAATGAGAAACAAAGCGATTGAATATCCTCATCCCGTATTAAACGAGTATACCAACGACTTTCAAGAGTGTGCGTTTTCCATTGAAGTGGTATCACATAGCGATAACGGAAATTCTTTGACATTTGAGATTAAGTGCGACTTACAGTGCGATGGCATTGTTAAAATGATAAAAGAAGGGTTCGCCCAAATCGTTCTAAGAGTAACTTGTTTTCGGACATCTTTTAGAGAAATATTTGCCTTAAAATTAGATTCAGCCACTATCGTTGATATTCCTAAAAATCTCGTTGTGGATGTGCTTGATTTGCAAGCCATGATCGTCTCTAACGGTGATTATGGCACATATGCTTTATCCGAATTTAACCAACGTTATTTTGGCTCACAACAATTTCACCTGAGTAAGGGTTATGTAATGGCGAATGAGCCCGGAATAAAGATAAAGTTAGACACGTTATTGGAAAAAGATATGGCGGGAGTCGTTCTTGTGGCGGTAGATCCCGATATAAATGAAATAAAGGTAAATTACGCTACCGTCAAAGAGGAAAATCCGAAATTAACCGATTACATTGTTATTACTTTACCGGAAACAGAATATACAAATTATGCAAAGTTGCGGACAAAAAAGTATCTTAAAAACGGCATTGAACGTTTCTTACAGTCTTCATTGATTTTGCCGGCTATTACGGAAGCAATTGCTAAATTAAGAATGGAAGAATATTTGATCGAAAACCTTGAAGAGGGGGATTATGAAATCCTTTATAAAGGTACTGTGTGGGCTGATTCGATTCTGAAAGCGTTAAACAATTTTGGCATCGACGATTTAGCTAATTGTACAAACTCGGATTATGAATTGGCTAATAAAATTCTAGGGAATGTTGCAGCGGATTCCTTAAACAATCTTATGCAGAAAATGACTGAGTGGTCGACGATTAGGCAGGAGGATGATGTACTTTGAATTTAATATATTTCACTAAAGATGCTTATAAATTGTTAAAAAAAGACTTGGACGCAAATAAAGACAATTATTATCGCGACGATCCGTGGTTGAGTGAGTATTTCGCAAAAGTCGGGTTAGATGAATTTTATAAAACTTCTTCCATTGTCGTTTCCAATTTACAGTTAAGTTGTTCGGGTGATGATGTTGAAAGTAAAAACAACGATGATTTATTAAATATCAAACTTTTATATTCCGACTATAAAGATAAAATAACGCCGCTTCAGGCGTCTGATCCTTTGTTATGGTCAGCCTTGTGCCATATACCGTTTAAGGAATATGTCTTACAACGTTGGAAAAAAGATGACGGAACGGTTAGATTGGATCAAAGGTTTTTTGCAACGGAAGGTCGTGCATCTCTGTTATATTACAATGCCATTTCGCGCTTATGGTGGTCAGGTTATTTAACTTATGATGAGACTCGAGTTTCTACAAATCCTTGGCATTTAACCGAAACCTTGTTTTCGGCACAGCAGATACAAAAGGATTTATTTGATCAATCTTTCAGTATGAACCGAACTGTTGTAAAGGGCTTATTATCAGCTCTCAAAACCATGCAAGAAGAAAACGGAAATAAGTGTACTACCATCTTTAGAGCGTGTTGCGATTCATATATCAACCATTACGGCGCTGTTTCTATTCTTGATACGCTTTCTGCAGATGATATAGAAACAATTGCCTACAATTATATGAAAAAATTGATAAAGACAACGCCTGCTAATTAAGCGTTATATTAATGCATGATTAATTAAGTTTATTGTTTTTTGTTTACAACTTATAAAAACAAACGCCCCCTGAAGTTCAGAGGGCGCTTTTCGTTAAATTCAGACTGCTTATTGTATTTTTTAGACTGTCCATTTTTGTTATTCTACCCTTCCAACATAGATTCAAGCAAAATTCCTTCCGCCCCTTGCGAAATCGTTTCCTTTGCCGAGATGACACGCACTCCGTTCTTCTTCAAAATACGCTTATAATAAGCACTGTCGAAACGACCCCGGGCAAAGCGGTCAAGTTTCCACACAAGAACAACCTCGAATTGCTTCCGATAGCTTTCCTTGTTCATCCTTTGAAATTCCGGACGATTGTCGGTTCGCGCCGAATACGCCCTGTCGATGTACGTTCCGATAATTTCCAAATCGTTATAATCGGCATAAGCCGTGCATTCTCTGATCTGTCCTTCAATGGATTCTTCCCGTTGATTGTCCGAAGAATCGTGCGTAAATAACAGCTTTCATACACCACACCTCATTGCTTGCATTGTATCATATAATACTTGACAGATATTGTCATATATAGAAAATAATTTGGCGGCAGATACCAAAAAACATCTCGCCGCCATACAATTAAACTTCAATTCCGAAAACGCCCTCTTTCTCCAATAGCTGCGCGCGTTCCTTCCAATCGGGCATAAACATTGTCATCAAAGCATAAAACCGCCTGGAATGATCCGGCTGTAAAAAATGAACAAACTCGTGTAACACTACATACTCGATACAAATTTTCGGCATTTCGATGAGCCTGCGATTGAAGGTAAGCACTTTTCGTTTAGGTTGACAGCTTCCCCAGCGAGAGATCATGGAGCGAAAACGAATTTGCGGAAAAGGAACATCGTATTTTTCAAAAGAGCGATACATCTCATGACATACTGTCCCAACTTCCTGTTCACACGCCTTGGCAAACCACTGCTCGACCGTCCGTTTTTTCAATTCTTGCTTATCTTCTTTGACCGTTAAAAACAAAAACAATCCGTCTGTATCTACGGTATTTTTTTCGCCGAAAGCTACTTTGAGGCGAAGATCGCGTCCTAAAAAGCGAAAAGATTCTCCGTTCACATACTCGCGCTCATGCGAAGCATACTTTTTCATTTCCGCATACCGATCGAGCGCCGCGAAAATATACGCCTTTTTCTCCGTCAAAACCTTTTCCACTTCCGAAAGCTGCGTTTGCGGATTGGAAGATACATACACGGTCATATCCGACCGAATGCGGATATTGATGTTTTTTACGGATTTTTCTTCATGCTGATAATGCAGTTCCCTTTCGGGAAAACTCATAGTACGTTCCATTAGAATCTCCGAAGCGCAACCGTTTTGACATTTTCAATGATCTTGTCTATGGTTTCAAAATCCAGCTTTAACTTGCCTTCTTTTTCATAGAGATAAAACAAATCATCGATTTCCTGCGCAATTTTGTTATGGATCGCGGTATTGGTCTGCCAGTCTACGGCGTTGTGCTTTTCAATAATCTCTGCGATTTTAAGTGCAATTTCTCCGATCAGATCGAAATTCTCGCTCATATTGATAACAGGTTCGAGAATTGCCGCCACGACACCGAAAAAGGCCTGCGCGTGGAGATTTCCTTTGATGCTTTCGGGATACTTGATATCCGTGATGCCCTTGCGATACTCTTCCATGATCTCACGCATTTTGAGAAGATATTCGCTTTCGGTAATGACCTGCGCTTTGTACAGATCGAGAGCATTTTTGATTTTCTTGGAGAAATTATCGTAATAGGCAGGATTTTCGTCATAATGCTGTTTGATACTCTTTGCAAGGTGGGAACGGATCGCCGCCGCCTTTGCAGCCGCAGTACCCAGCTCATTGAGCTGCTCTTCCATTCCCGTTTCGTCGAGAATATCGACGGGCGGCGTGATCTGCTTTAATCCTGCAACGCGCATATGCTGATCGAGAAGACCCTGCATCTGTTTTTCGTACTCTTTATTGTCGATGGCATCGCAATAGCGTACGCGGACGGCGCGCCTTGTCTTGCTGAATCGGATAAAATCCCCCTTCAGACTTTCCAGTTCGTCGCGCGGCATTGCCTGAATGACCTGTTCCGAATTGATGACGACGCGCAGACTTCTCCCGAACGCACACAAAAGCTCGTAAAAATTTTTGCGTTTTTCGTCCTCTTCCAGAGCGCGCTGGATCGCCTCCTCGTCCTCTTTATCGATTCCCGAAAAAAGATCCAGCATCTGCGAATGCGCTTCCCGCACGCGCGAAATGCTATCCATGACGTCGACGACAACGCCCTTGATATCTTCCGAATCGAAGTTTTCCAGGCCTGCCCCGCCGTAGAGTTCCATGGCATCGTCCAGTTTTTTCAACAGCCCGCGATAATCGATGACCCAGCCGAAATCTTTACCGTCGTAAAGCCGATTTGTGCGCGCGATCGCCTGTAAAAGCCCGTGCTCTTTCAATTCTTTGTCGATGTACAGAACCTGCGTGAGCGGAGCATCGAACCCCGTCAAAAGCTTGCTGCACACGATGAGAATGTCGATCTCTCCGTGTTTGAATTGCTCCTTGATCGTCTCCTCATACGTGTCGGGATCACCGTACTCCTTCATCATCCTCTGCCAAAAAGCCAGAACGACGTCGTCCGTGCTTTCGTCCACATCTTCCTGGCCCTCGCGTACGTCGGGCGGAGAGATCACGACGGCACACTTCAGGTCTCCCATCTGCTCAAAGCAATTCAGATAGCGGATCGCGTCTTTTTTGTAGTTACATGCGAGCATCGCTTTGAACCCGGTTTCCTTCAAAGCTTCGCAAAAATGTTGATTGATATCCAGCGCAATGCGACGAATGCGCGCGTCCGTGCTCGTCAAACGGCGAATGGAACTCCACTTGTTCGCAAGGTCGGCGCGTTGTTCGATTGTCAAACGCTTGGTCGTCTGTTCAAACCAAAGATCGATGTTTTCTTCATCCACGCTCTGTTCCACAAACCGCCCCTCATAAATGAGCGGCACTATGGCATGGTCTTCTACGCCGTCGGCAATGGTATATTTGTGAATGAGCTTGCCGAACTTCGCCAGCGTGTTCCTTTCGCTCTTCATCAGCGGCGTCCCCGTAAAGCCGATATAGCAAGCGTTAGGGAATACCGAACGCATCTTTGCCGCCATCGCCCCGTAATTGCTGCGATGGCTTTCATCGACAAGCACGAAAATATCGCGTGAATAATTTTTTAAGCCGCTCACTTCCACCGTGTTGAACTTGTTGATGATGGAGGTGACCACATCGACCGCATCTGAATTGATGAGCGTGATGAGATGTTTTCCGCTTGTTGCGCGCGCGGGTTTCAGCCGCGTATGCGCAAACGTCTGCACGATCTGCCTGTCCAACTCCTTTCTGTCCGTCACGACGACGATGCGCGGCCGCCCTGCAAGCTTCATGAGAATGTATTTGGAGAGCATTACCATCGTAAGCGATTTTCCGCTTCCCTGCGTATGCCAGATGACGCCGCTCTGCCTGTTGCCGCGGCTGTCGTTTTGGTGAATGGTCTTGATGATCTCTTTCACGGCAAAGTACTGCTGATAGCGGCAGACCTTTTTGACGTTTGCATCGTACAGCACGAAAAACTGCGTCAGTTCCAACAGCCGATCTTTGGAAAAAAGCGATATAATTGCCCTGTCCTGCTCTGTAGGCATTCTGCCGACCACGCATTTTTCAAGCGCGGCATTCAAAAAAGTCTCGTTTTGTTCTTTCCACACACTCCAGAATTTTTTGCCAGTTCCGCAAGTGGCATACTGCGCGCCGCTCATATTGACAGCCAACAAAATTTGCGTAAATTTATAAAGCTGCGGCACATAGTCCGTCCCCTGATTGCGGATCGTCTGCTCGATCGCCTGCTCCAAAGGAATGTACGGAGCCTTGCACTCGATCACGCCGAACGGAATGCCGTTGACAAACAAGACGATGTCGGGGCGAGCATTGTGAAGCCCATCCCAACTCTCCACCGAAAACTCTTCCGTGACGTGAAAGACGTTGTTTTCGGGCTCGTCCCAATCGATGTATTTGAGATTAAAACTTTTGATCGTGCCGTCCTTCGTCTGTTCGGCGTAACTTTTGCCGAGCATGAGGGCATCGTAAATTTTTTCGCTCGTCTTGATCAGACCGTCCGTGAGAGATTCGTCCAACTCCTCCACGGCGCGCAAAATGTTGGCGTCCGAAAAAGAACGCTTTTCGCCGCCGTATTCAAAACTGTTCAGTTTTTCAAGCTGGATCCTTAAGATCGGCTTTAACAGAACGCCGAAAGGATTGTCGCGCAAAGCCGCGCACTCCTCTCTCGAAAGATATGTATAGCCCATCTTTTTCAAAACCTCAATGGCGGGGTTTTGCGAAACGCTCCTCTCATTCAAAATAAAATTTTCTTGCATAACGATACCCTTTATTAAAAACGCTTATCTTTTAATAAAATCCTGCCATAATGCCGCTACTGTCTGGTAAATATTATTCTTTGGAGCATACTGCGGGTAAACCATTCTCAATCTTTGCACAGATTCTTCAAATCCCACATAATTATAAGCGCCTAAACGAGCAACATAGAGCATACCCAATGTCGGGGCTCTTGATTCTCCCTGATTACAATGAATCAATATTTTATACCTTTTTTCTCTATATTCGTCTAAAAAAGCAAACGCTACTTCAAACATTTTCCTGTTGAAGTCTAAATAGGTTGGACTGAATCTATCCATATCCACAAGATTTAATGCCATCTCATTCCCCAGACGTTTTAATGCATAATCTGGATGCATGGGGCTCAAATTTCCTTTATATCCAACAAACAGACAATGAAATGGATGCTTACAGCAATGTAATACCGCCCAATTAGGGGTATTTTGAATTTGATAATAGTCCGCTTCGTTTCCAATATAAACATTCTTAAATAGTTCAAACATCTTTTACCCTCACGATACCTGTCAGCGACAGCTGCATCAGCGATTTTTTCTTTAATTTTTCCTGCCCGATGTCCTTTTTCAAAAGTTCGATCTCTTTGTCCGCCATTAATAATATCTTAACTATTGCTTTTTGTTCTTGCAAACAAGGATAATCTATTTTTAATTTGAGCAGAATAGAAGAACGAATTTCCCTAATAGAACTACCTTGCGCAAATTTTAATAAAGCTGATTTTTCATTTTCCAACCAAAATCTGACATACTCATTGCTATTATCTTCATTAACAAGGATAGCTGTAATCCCTTGCTTTGTTGCTGCTTCGCAACATAGTATACCAACAAGACCTATACTAGCACAAGTAGAAATAATTACAGTTCCCCTTTTCCAAACTTTCAAATTCGCACTTTCAACACCTTTTTTGCTTAATTTTTCTTTTGTAGAATAAATATACGGCCTAATGTCTTCAACAACAACCCAATTTATATCTCCATTAAAAAAATCATCATTTTTCCTTGAAGGTGTACTACCATCGTTGCACTCTAACACAATATCTCCAAGTTCGCCTTCTTTCCACTCCCCTGAAAAGCCGGGGAGACGTTTTTTGCCTGTTAAAAGTTGTTGCATGAGATATTTTTTCTGCTTTTGTTTTTCTGCCAAAAGCTTTTCTTTTAACGCAATTACCCTATCCTGCCCCGCCAAAATTTCCGCAATCTTTTGTTGCTCGGAAATCGAAGGGAAAGCCAGCTTAAAATCGCCCAATACATTAAAATATAATCTTGTCCTCGTCCCACCCATTTTTTGCCCACGACAAAAATAACGGAATCTTGCCATAGAATTTAGATAAGCAATCAAAAAATATGTATTCGTTTGCTCATCTGTATTAAAAACAGGATACTCGGCACTAACTAATATCGTTTTATTTTGACAATTTATATTAAAATGGAAAATGTCATCGTCACTCATATGACGATATGTAACATATCCATTGGGAACCGTTTTGTACCCAAGATTTGTCTGCGTCGCATTTCTTTGACTATAATAAGTAGATTGTAGCATTAAGCCATTTCGCGAAGATGAAAATATATCATATTTATCAATATCATTCGATAAATGACGATATTCTATCAAATGACTTTTTAAGGGCTCAACATTCCATTCATTCGGCACGATTCCGATTTTTGTCCGTTTATATCCTTCGGGCACTTCTCCCCGCCGTATGCTTTCAATTCTCGCTTTGATCGTCGGATTCATTCTGCTTTTCCTCTCTTCTTTTTACAAGTATAACTGTCAAAATAATTGCTGCTACTATGACTCCAATAATCACCCATATCCACCATGGTAAACTACACAACCACAATATCAAACGAATAATACACGCAATCACCGCATAAACAATCAGAGCCGTAATCAACCACAAAAACTTGCCTATAGTACCGCGATATCCTAAAACTCCACCGATTTTATAGGCAATCCCCGCACAAAGCGCTGCAAGAATCCCGCCAAGAATCCATTCAACTAACGGATTTTCAAATATTGTTATAAATCCTGTAAAAAATTCAAAAACTTTCATTTGTTACTTTTTTAATCTTAACCAAACCACTCTAGTACAGTCAGTCTTGTACAATGCTATACTTTTTAAATTTGCTTTCCAGTTCGTAGGATTTATTTATTCCCCATTCTTTTGATTAAACAATTTTACAAGAAAAACAATATTTGTAGCAACCAAATTCAGTGCGTATTCAACATACTCATCTGAAACACTGACAACTTCTGATCCCTGCCCGTGCCCCGCTTTTTTATTTCGTAATGCAGGAGCACCACTTTCCAAAGTTAATCTTATTCCCGTTAAATGACTCTCAAGGTAATTTGGATAAAAGTTATTTTCCGAAAGATGTTGCAACAATTGCTTTGCCCCGTCTTTGTCCTTGTCATAGGGATATTTCATCTTTTCACAAATTGTTTTTAAGACACTTTCAAATGCCTTTATCGCATTCAAAATTGCTTCTTTATTTTTACCTTCTTTAAAAAAATCAAATGCCTGAAAATATTCTTCCTCTGCACCTTGAAAAGATTTATTACTTAATAGGTGCAATGCCGGTTTAATAATTGCTTTATGAATTTGTTCGTTTGTTTTTTCAATTAAATTCCCGTTTATAAATTCATATCCCAAAGAATGCTGCTTAAAACGATAGTTAAGTTCTTCAATAGCATCATCTATTTTTGCTCTTCCGACAATAGTCCTAGTATCTTTATTTGATATTATTACCGTATAAGTGTAATCCATCAAATCAAGAAAATCTTCGTCACTGCTCTCATCCACATACTTTTCGTAAGCCGACACATTATTAGAATAAAAATGTGTACTATCATAAAGACATTTTAAGCCTTTTTCACGAGCAAAACTTTCACAAGCAATTTTCCACAAATTGATGATCCCATCGTATGTATAATATATATCGTCCCCATTTGCATTAAAAACAGATTTAATAATATGCAAATATTGATTTCGAAACTCTTTGCTAAACTTGTTATAAATATATACATCCGAAACGCCATTTTCTTCCTCTCGTTTCCTTTGTGAAAACAACTTATACATACTCTCACCTTTTAATTTAATCCTATTATCTTCAAATATTCCGCCATCTTTTTCTGCACTTCGGAAAGCTCTACCTCGATATTTTTAATGTTTTTCTGCACTTCTTCAATATCGACAAGCGGTTCTTCCTCAAAAGTATCGACATAGCGGGGAATATTCAGGTTAAAATCATTCTCTTTGATCTCGTCAAACGTCGCGCGGTAACTGTATTTTTCATCCGATTCATACGCGCGGTAGTGAGACAAAATCTTTTCGATATCTTCGGGACGCAAAATGTTCTGGTTTTTGCCCTTTTCGTAATTGCCTTCGCCGCTGGCATCGATAAACAAGACGTCGCGCGTGGTTCTGTTCTTCTTAAACACGAGGATACAAGCGGGAATGCCCGTACCATAGAACAGATTTTCAGGAAGCCCAATCACGGCATCCAGTAAATTATAAGTTTCAATCAATTGGCGGCGTATTCTGCCTTCCGCAGCACCACGGAATAAAACTCCATGCGGCAACACCACCGCCATTCTTCCGTTTGCATCGTCCAGCGTCGCGATCATATGGAGCACAAACGCGTAATCTCCCTTCCCCGAAGGCGGAACACCGATGTCAAAACGATGATACGGATCCATTCCGGCAAGCATTTTTTCGGGCTTGTTCCCCTTTTCGTCGACGGGCGCTTCGCTCAAAAAACCCGCATCCCATTTATCCAACGAAAACGGAGGATTGGCGACGACGACCTGGAATTTTTTCAAGCGGTCATTTTCCAACAACAACGGATTTGCCAATGTATCGCCGTTCATAATTTCCGCATCATCGACGTTGTGCAAAAACATATTCATCTTGCAAAGCGCCCACGTCTGCGCGTTCTGTTCCTGGCCATAAATACGGATCTTGGAAGAATGCGCTTCTGCCGCAGCCTTCAACAATAGCCCGCCGCTACCGCAAGTCGGATCGCAAATACGATCATTTTCTTTCGGAGCAACCAGTTTTGCGACCAATTCGGAAACACGGCTCGGCGTGAAAAATTCCCCGCCCTTTTTCCCTGCATCGGATGCGAACCGCGCTATCATATACTGATAGGCATCACCGATAATATCGTTATCCGCAAGTTGGGAAGGTCGAAGGTCTAACTGGTTAAAATCCTGCAATAATGTCCTGAGCGTCGCATTCTTCGTCTTCGGCTCACCAAAATCTACTTGTGAATTAAAATCAATAGCGCGGAAAACATTGTGCAGTTTGGCGCTATTGTTCGTTTCGATCTGCTGTAACGCTACGTTGATCTTTTGTCCGATTTCTGCGTCATTGCGATTATTATAAAGATAATCAAACGTGGATGTATCGCTCATCGTAAACCGCTCGCGGCGCATCGCACGTTCCACCCTCACCATATCCCCTTCGTATTGCTTGAGATAATGCTCTTTCGTTTCCTTATATACATCGCTCAGATATTTTACGAACAGCATAGAAAGGATATAATCCTTATAACGGGAGCTGTCAATTTTACCGCGAAATGTATCGCACGCGCTCCATAACACATTTTCAATATCGTTTTGCGTTGTCATACCAATTCTCCTTCATCAATCTTTTTTATAAGTTTCGCATATTGTATGCGGTTGAGTTTTCGCTTCTCTGCCCAAAGTCTGCGCAATAATTTAAGCTCTTTCTTTGCTTCAAAATGGTATTTCCCTATCAATTCTTGTTTTTGCAGGGAAATTCGCGGGATCTTGCATTCTGAAATGCTCTTTATGCTGATCGTTGCCAATGTCGTGCTCGCACTTCCCTCTATAAAAAGCTGTTTGCGGATTTCATTGCTGTCTAACATGGCGTACAGATATTTTGCATCGACACCGACTGCGTGAATGATTGCAAAATGAGAAGGAATCAACAAGCCGATATCCGAATCGTCCTCAATAAAAACGACCGTATAAGGCGCACTCAGACGCAACAAAATATCCCCTTTCTGCGTCAGAAATTCATCGGTTATCTTCCCTGTAAATCGCATCGGTGTACACGATCGCGCCTCTATCGCCCCAACATCGTCATCGATATTTCGCAAACTGAGCACGCGATACAAATCTCCGCCAGTCTCTGCTTTATGCAATCGAGACAATACCGCTCCCGTTTTTAATGTTGCAATATCCTGTATTCGCATTCAAAACTCCAAAATTATTTGTACTGATTTTCTTGTGATTATATTATAGCCCCTATCCTTTTAATTGTCAAGCTGTTTTTCAAAATAATTTGTACTGTTTTATTTGTGATTTTATTTTATTTCGAAATTGAGCCGTTTCGTCTTCGCTATGGTAGCATTGGCCTCGCGGAAGTCAACGGCCGCAAAATCGTACTCCGCTTCGCTCCGTGGCGTTCGGGGCTTTGCCCCTCGGCTCCTGCTGAAAACACCCATAGAAGACTTTAATAGCCGAGCAAAGAAATGTTCCTTGCTTGGCTATTTTGCTGTTTAAATAAGTTATTGTATGTCTTGTATGCAACGATTTTTCTTTTTTCCGTTGACTTTCGCAAACGTATTTTTAAAACCTCTGCAATTTAGTCGTCCAATGCTCCTCCGCTTCTGCCGAAAACGGCAGAACTCAATTTCGGAGGATGTAAAAATGGAAATGTTGGTTACAAAGTTTTCAAATGGAAAGTATCGAAACGAAGGTGAATTATTTGACGAGCCTATTTCAAAGGAGAACGTCAAACTCATGGGCGAGATGATCGCATTGCAGGCCCTGCGCACCTTAAAGAAGTTCGATTGGAAAATAGCGGATAAGTATTATATCGGTCTGATCAAAGACTTGCACCATATGGGTGAGGTCGATTATATCGTATCGGACGGCTACGACGTAGCGCAGACAGCAATCTGCTTTCTGTATCAGTTCATCGGCAGAAAGGTTTCCGATGTTTACGGCAAAGACCGTAAGGGAAAAGAAATCACGATCAAACTTGCCTGCTATCGGGAAGTAGATAACGAACTGATGCGTTACCGCAGAAAGATGGAGAAAACCTCTTATATTGATTTTACAAGCTATAAGGCACTCCCCATGGATCCCGTAAATTGCTTTGAACGCAAACAGACAGATTACACAAAAGCGGATGCTATCTTGAAAGCTATGCATCTGAATGAGATGGAACTTGCCGTACTTAACTGTATTCTGAGAGGCCTGGTGCGATCCGAAATCATCGCGGAACTCGGAATCGGGCGTGGCAGCATCTGCTACAGAAAAAGACAGATCAGATCAAAATACCAGACATATTTTGATTCTATCAAATAACGAAGAGACTACAACCGCAAAAGTATAAGATAGCTTAGTGGCAGTTAGGCGTGAGCTTGTCATAGACGAGTGCGGCGGCGCTACGCGCCGC
>ERZ1106932.154-NODE-154-length-26477-cov-6.745704_pt1 | contig 26477 bp, 15 predicted proteins | sample MGYA00403665_ERZ1106932 | MGnify/ENA primary metagenome ERZ1106932 (study PRJEB35170, sample SAMEA104062448) | human gut metagenome | biome: human gut; feature: human-associated habitat; material: faeces | place: Denmark | collected 2012-08-24 ... | reverse complement strand
GCCATAGGCCCGACGCTGTCGATCCCGCCGCTGATGCCTACGTGTATACCGTCCGTGCCGCTGTACCACATATCGAAAGTTACCCAGTCGGAATCATACGTTTTCGTTTTCAGATTTTCATAAGTCCCGCCGCCGTAAGTGCTCTCATGCGAAGCCGAAAGACAAATGCGTCCGCGCCACCAGTCTTGATTTCTGTTTTTATAAAGATACGGATTTTCCACGCCGTCGATCATGCCGTCGAATGGCAGGTAATATTCCGTCGCTTCAGACAGCATGAAGTCGTTGTTGCTCGCCTGAACATATCCGTCCATTTTCGTATAGGTAACCACGTTAGGTTCAGGTTCTTCCCATCCTTCGGGGAAAATGCCGTCGGAATTATAGTAATACCGCACGTCCTTGACATAAGTTACTTCGTTCGGACCGTCGCTCAGCACAAACAGATCGCACTTTTTGCCGGTATCGAGAATCCTATCGAAATTAACGACGACGGTAATCCACGTATTTGCCTCCATCTTATTTGTAACTTCGCCATCTTTCAGCAGATACAGCCAGTCCTTAACCACGCCCGCGCCGGGTTTTACCCAGAAAGCATTGTCGCCCAGACCGAGATAGACTTCCGTCGTGCCCGTATAGAACAGTTTATACGAAAAATATTTATATCCCGCTTCGATGATATCCTGCGTTTTAAAATTGATCTCGCCTTCGGTTTCCGTCTTTTTGGAACTCAAATGCCAATCCCACGAACCGCTGCCGTTTCTCGCGCCCGTCGTGTATACGTAGGAACCGACGAACCTTTCGTCCGTCCCGTCGTACGGTTTGTAAGTTGAACCCCATATGCCCGCGTAATAGAAATCGTCGTTGTCCTCTATATAATTTTCATATACGTTCACCGTAATGTTTTTACTGAGCGAGGCGGCGGCATATTCCGCTTTCAGCACGGCGGTGCCCATGGCTTTCGCCGTAACGGTATTTCCCGAAAGATCAACGTATTCGCCGCCCGAAACGACGGAAACGGAAACTTCCGGATTTTCCACTTTGACCGCATTTACATAAACCACGGGATCGATTTTCGCGCTCTTTTGCACGTATTCGGAATCGATCAAAAAGAGATCAATATTTTCTTCCGTTTCCATAAACGTGCTTTCGGTAACGGTAACGCCGTATACTTTTTCGTTGAGAACAAGCCCTTTATACGTGCAGTTTACGCTGACAGTAGTACTGCCCACCGCAACGCCAGTAATCTTGCCGTCCGCCGAAACGGCCGCAACGGAAGGATCCGCCGTTTCGTAAACAAGTTCTGCGTTCGGAGCCTCTTTCTCGAGATATATCACTTTGAAACCGCTGTCCGCGGTCTGACCTTTCATGATCGTTACGTCGTCCCCGTCGATAAAGGGTTTCGAACCGTCGTCGCGCACTTTCACTGTAACGGAGCCGCTCTTTTTTCCGGCCGCCGCGGTAACGGTAGCCGTACCCGTACCTTGCGCGACCGCATAGCCGTCCGTAACGGTAACTATGCTTTCGTCGCTGGACGACCAGGAAAGTTTTTCTTTGCCGTCGTAAACGACTTCGAGCTGACGTTCTTCGTATCTGCCGAGGACGATCTCGTCTTCGGCGAACGTTACTTCGGAACCGCCCGCGCATCCGACGCCGAACGCGCCGAGCGACAACGCCAGCACCAGCGTCAGAAAAATCAGATATTTTTTCATTTTTCTTCCTCCCTTATTATTTACAGAACGCGCCGATATAGGTTATACCCGCCGCGTTATTGCCCGCGATATCGTATTTCGCCATTTTTTCAAGCAGTTTGCCGCTCTCGTACGTCATGGAATTTTCCGCCCTGTATGCGGAATGCTTCTCAAATCCGTCGGGATCGGACGGCCGCGCGATCTCGGGATCGAAAGCATATTGACCTTCGATGCTTGCCGCAAGGAGAGCCGATTCGCTGAAATTCAGAAATAAGTTGTTGGAAAACGCATATTCCCTGCACGCGAGCACGTCTACCGCGGCAAACGCACCCTCCGGCGCCAGGAAAATGTTGTTTCTGAAATATATTTTTTCGCCTACTCCGTATTTGTTCGTATAGTCGGAAATGTTCAGCAGATTTTGGCTCACCAGCCCTTCGGGCATGAGCACGGTATTGTTGTCGATATACAAATTATACATATAGCTCGATATGACGAACGCGGAGGAATGCCCGTTGGTGCCGTTGTCGGCAAACACGTTGTTTCTTATAAATACGTCGTGCCAGGGCGCTATGGTGGTTTCGTTCTTCACTTTATTGCCCTCGGCGTCGTAAAAGGCGAAATTTTCCGTTCCGGAATTGCACAGCAGTATACCGCCGCCCGCGTTGTGATGGCTGTAATTGTACTGAAAAACAATGTTGCTGCAGCCGATATCGATGTCGAACCCCTGGCCGTCGCCCGCGCCGTTATCCAGGTGGGTATATGCGGCCTCATTGTATTGCATAACTATATCCGAACAGCTGTGCGGCCATATGCCGGCGTTGAAAAAACCGCTCCTTCCGAGATAATTCGCGTGATAACAGGTGTTGCCCTCCAAGAACGAGTTTTTCGAACCGAGAAGTACGATACCGTCCCCGCCCGTATGGCTCACAAAATTATTCTTGACGACCACGCGCCGCGAGGGATAATACCCCGTTTCGTCGTCGCAGTATTTGTTTACGCCCCATTCCATGCCAGGGCGGCATGCCCATTGCGAGGTGAGGAACATGCCGCTCCTCGCCACGCGGCGGATCGTGTTGTTTTCTATCCAGACATCTTGATACCACGACGGCCCTATCTTTGTAGAACTCTGCGTATCGAAGATGATTCCGCCGTTATTGTAGCTGAATTCCGCGTCCGAACAGATCGCGCGTACGGCGGAGATATCGAGTTGCTGATCTTCCGAATCGCCTTCGCCGGTCCAGTTGTAATTCACGTCGTGAATATAGCATCCGCTGATGACTATATTTTCCAGCGCCCCTGCCGAAACGGCCTTAACCGTAAATCCCGTTTTCCCAGTCTTGTTGGAAAGCGCAATGTTGAAAACGCGAGTATTACCCGCCGTGACGTAAACGGCGTACGGTCTGTTCCCCGCCTCTATTTCGGGCAGGTCCCCCGTGCCGTAGGAATCGACGATCAGCGGTTTGTCATTTTCCGCCGCATATCCCGAAAGGTCGAGATATCCGTCGGCAAACACCGATCCCTTTTTGAAAAGGAGTTTGGTGGGAACGTATTCCTGCGAAAGCGCGTCCACCACGGCATTTGCCGCCGATATCGTCTTTTTAGGGGAACTTTCGCTCAGTCCGTCGTTCGCGTCGTCCCCGTCATCCGCGAAATACCATATCTTATACCCGCTTTCGTCCACCTTTCCGTAAGTCGGGGAAACATATTCCGCATCGTATCTCTTATCATCCGTGTCCGTTCCGTCAGGCGGTGTATTCGGTTTTCCCGACGTATTGCATCCTGTAAAACACATAACAACTCCTATTGCAAAAATCAAAATTTTTTTGAATAATTTATTCATCATTCCTCCTAATAAATATCTCCGAGCGACTTTACGGAGTTGCCCGAAAGACCAAACATAATGAAGGGTATCGGCAAGAGCAGCAGGCTCAGCGCGCACCAAAACGCGTAATGTCTTGCCGAAAAACGCCTGTACATCTTTGCGGAAGATTTCAGCGCCGCGAGATAGAACAGCGCCGCGGAAACCGCGAGCGGCAGGATCATAATCTGCCAAAGCCCCGTTCTGCTCGGCTCCGGCAGCGTGCCGCTCCATACTGCGAGCAGCCCAGCGACGGCCGAAACGACTACCAGAACAAACACGAACGAACCGTATTTTTTCATTGGGATGCTGAGCACCGTGAACGCGCCCGTCAGTTTTTGCAGCACCGCAAAACTGTAAACGGGTATGAAAGCGAGTTTCCATTTTTCCTCGCCGCATTTTTTAGCCATGACCGCCGTTCCCGCGGCGAAAAGTTCGAGCATTAGGAACACGGCGCAGGCCGTTATCGCATAATTCGCCATATTTCTACTTTCCGTTCACTGCCGGATTCAGAATCTGATAATACTGCGAAACGGTATTTATGTACGATTCCGCCACGCTCAGAAACATGCTTTGGTAATACGGGAAAAATTTTATGCCCGAGGAAGAGTCGTACACGGTATCGGGATCGAGTTCTCCGTACCATACCTTCGTCGCAAATTCTCCGTAAAACGGGTTGGCCGCCGACTTGTAATTCTCGTTTAGCTGCGAATTATACGGCAGCAGAAAATTCACGGTGTCGTTGTTTATGTAGTTATCTTCATCCGCGGCGGTGGCAATCCAGGACTTTTCTTCCTCGGTATACCCCGCGTACGTCAAGTCGGATATCTGCTGATTTTCCACCAACGCGATCGCGCCCGAATAGGGCTTTTTCGTCATATACTGTTCGTTGGGATAGGAATACGTGCCGTCCTCGTTTTTAACCCAGTGCGTCCCCTCTATGCCGTACGTGCAGAGTTCGTAATTTTCGGGTTTGGAATACATCCAGTTATAGAATTTGATTATCTCTTTCGCGTTCGCGGAATTTTTCATAATGCAGGCTACGAAAGTCGCTTCGGAATTTTTCATAAATCCCTTTTTCGCGCTCGTTCCGTCGGCGGGAAGAGCGCCTAATACGGCGAATTCCGCGGACGCATTATAAGACTTCACTTTCCTCGAAACCTGTATGAGGTGCTGTACGGTCGGATCGCAGACGAATACGCCCGTTTTGCCCGCGATAAATTCCGATTCGAACAGTTCGAGCGACATATTGTTTGCGCTCGTGGAAACCAGCCCGTTTTTAACCCATTTGTATTCGAGTTTCAAAACGTCCTCATATTCGTCCGTGGCAAAGCCCGGCAGCACGCTTTCGTAATCGCCGTTTTCGTCATATTGTTCTGTATAACTCCAATAGCCTGCGTCCGCATAAGGCCCGAGAACGAGGACTTTTTCGAGATCCCAGATCGCGCCCGAAACGACGTGCGTACAATCCCCTACCACTTGCTCGATATGCGCTTTCATCGCGACCAGCATTTTCTCAAAAGTGGCCATGTCGCCGACAAACGTCTTACTCGTATCTGTCGGATCGTCCGTAAAACCGCAGGCTTCCATGTAATCCTTCCGCACGAGAATTCCGAACTTATATGGACTGACCACCGAAGGGATGCCTATCACCTTTTTATCGTAAGTGGTAACGGCGGAAAGAGCGTTATCGCTCAAACTGTCCAGAATATTGCCGCCGTAATCTTCGAGCAGATCCGCGATATCGTAATAACAGTTGTTGGCGAGGACATACTCGTCCAGCCCTTCGCCGCCGCGCGTGTGCGACACCACTATGTCTACTTGATCGCCTCCCGAAAGAGAAGTGGACAACTTGGATTTCATGGACGTACCGAGGTAATTGACTTCAAAATCGAGATTGACGCCCGTATCTTCAAAGTACTTATCCTCAATCGCCTTGATGGCTGTATCCTCATCCGAACCTTTGACGATGGAAAATTCCGAAGAACCGCCGTTGTAAATAACGATCTTCGTGGCTTCGCCGCGGTCGTCTCCGCCGGGCGTATTGCCCGGATTTTTCCCGCCGTTGTCGCACGCGGCGGCAAATACCATGGAGAAAGCCAAAATCAGACATAAAACTTTTTTCATAAAACGCTCCTTTCCGTTAATAATATTTGTTCTGCGTAATCGCAGAACAACCCCGCGGGGTTGTTAACTTTTCTGTATCGTTCAGCCCTTTACCGCGCCCACCGTTATACCGCCTACGAAAAATCGGTGTACGATCGGGAAGATCACTACGAGCGGCGCGACCGTAATGATAACGCCGGCCGATTTCGCCGTTTGCGCAGGCGCTTCCGACAGCGAACCTATAGAACTGCCGAGCAGCCCCTGCATATCTTCAAGCAACCGTTTGATCACGTATTGCACGGGCCAAAGTTTTTGGCTGGATGGCCCGAGATAAATAAGCGCGTCCATCCAGCTGTTCCACCTGTCGACGAAAGTGAAGAAACCGATCGTCGCCACCATCGGCAAAGAGAGCGGCACGAAAATCCGCAGTAATATCTGCATGTTGCTCGCGCCGTCTATGACGGCGGCTTCCTCCAGCGCCGCAGGCAGAGAATAAAAATAACTGCGCATGAGCACTATGTAGAACACATTTCCTATCGAAGGAATGATGAGCGCCCAGATCGTGTCGTACAGCCCTATGGACCGGATAACGAGATAGGAAGGGATAGTGCCGCCCGAAAAAAACATCGTGACGACAAAGAGCAAACTGAGCCATTTCACTCCCGGCAGATATTTTTTGGAAAGCACGTAAGCCGTCATGGTCACTATGACCACGGTCAGCGCCGTCGCGGTCAGCGAAATGATTACCGAGTTTTTGATCGACCCCAGAATGAGATCGCTCGCTCCGAAAATAAACTTAAACCCTTCCAGACTGAATTTCTTCGGCACCAGCACATAACCGTTTATCACGAAAGTCATTTCGTCGGTAACCGAACTCATCAGCACGAGCCAGAACGGCAGCAAAAACAAAAAGCAGAAGAAAATGATCAAAATCCAGTTTATCGTGCGGAGGGCTGTCTCGCCTTTAGAAACGATACCTTTCATCACAGCACCCCCTCGTTGCCGGATTTTTTGGCGATCTTATTGGTGAGGAGTACCAGTCCGAGCCCTATCAAGCCTTGAATCAGTCCCAGCGCCGTCGCCACGGAATAGCCTTCGCCGGACAGTATCGCGTTGAATCCGATTGAGCCGACAACCGTAGTCGTATCGCCCACCGCGCCGCTGCCGTTTAGCATCGCCATGATCTGTTCGTAATTATCGCGGACAATGTTCGCGGAATCGAGGATCAGCTGCAGCATAATCACGTTCATAATGCCGGGCAGCGTTACCGTGATCGCCTGGCGGAACATTCCCCCGCCGTCTATGCGGCAGGCGTCGTAAAGTTCGCCGTCGATGCAGCTCAGCGCCGACATGTAAATGATCGTGCCCCACCCCATGGATTTCCAAAGCGAACTGAGCGCAAGTATCAGCCACCAAGCGTCCGACTGCGCATACCAGTTCACGGGATCGCCGCCGAAAAGTTCGACCACCTTATTCAGCATGCCCGTATCTTTGTCGAGTATACTGAACATCATGCCGCCTACAGCCACCCATGAAATAAAAAACGGCAGATAGGAAATGGTCTGCACCGCACTTTTCGCTCGCGCGCTCTTCACTGTGTGCAGCATGAGCGTGAAGAGCAGGATCATGGGAAAATTCGTCGCTATCCTGATCAGCGATATATATATTGTATTCCTGAATATCCTGTAGATCGTGGGATCTTCCGCCAAGAGGATATGCTTAAAATGTTTCAGCCCAACCCATTCGCTGCCGCCGAATCCCGAAAGCAATTCGTAATCTTTAAATGAAATGAGCAAGCCGAACATCGGCGCATAGTTGAAAATGAGAAGCACGATTAAACCGGGGATAAGCATAAAGTAGAGCGTTTTGTATTTCAGCGCCCTCTTCATAACGCCGCTCTTCAGTATTTTTTTGAAAAAACCGGTGAATATCCCGACAAGAATCAGCCCGATCAGCGCCGCGCCGCCCGCAATGCAGCCGACGATCACCCCCGCGTTTGACGTTTCAAAGACGAAATAGCCGAAAAAGCAATTGATATCCTCGTTGAAAACGACCATCTGCATTTTCGGCGTGCCGTCCGCGTTGAATACGGGCAGGCCTTCGTCGTCCGTTACCTGCACGTAACGCTGCACTTCGGCGCGTACGGCGACCGGTTTAACGGTAACGGTGTTTCCTTCGGCTGCGGAGCCTGCGGATATGTAATGCAACTTTCCCGCAGTTTTTATCCGCATTTCCGAAATCGCCCCCGTATCGAGCAGGCGGAAAGCCGCGAAATATGAACGGGCCGACGAAGCATCCCCCGCAGCATAAAAATCTTCCGTGTCTACGCTTTGCCCCGCCGCGTCCGTCGGGGATATCTTAATGTCTGCGGCGTCCCTGTCCAGAGAAACGAGGCCGACATAGCCGTCGTAATGCCGTTCGAGCGAGCACTTCAGATTTCCGTTCGAAAGTTTATCGATTAGAAACTGCGTTTCGCTTTCCCGTGCGACGGCCGCAGAAAATTTCGACCATACGAAATCGCCTACGCCGCGGATCCCGTCGATCCTTCTGAAAGCGAGCTTGACTTCAAAGGAAGTTTCGTTTTCCTTTATTTCCTTGAGCGTTACCATATCTTTTTCGCCCGAAGCGGTGTTGACCGAGCCGACGAGCACATTCATATGGTTTTCGAAAGCGTTCCGTTCGGCAAGGCTGCCGTCGAGCTCCGCTTTTTCGTAAACGAGAGTCAACGTGCCTTTGCCGTCTGCGCCCAGACTGACTTCCGCGCGGGAAGAACCCGAAAAACACGCCGCCGCAAGCAGACAAACGCATATAAGAATTAAAATTTTCAATCTCTTTTTCATACCGTTTCCACACAAAATCCTTCCGATCACAATTTTATTATAATCTACGCCGAGGGGGCTATTCTATTCTTTTTTTAATGCGTATTTGGTGTTTTTTAACATTTTTAATTGAAAAAACAGAGTAAAAATAAAATTTTTTGGTAAATATTGACTTACAAAAAAAAGTAATGTATAATGTTTTCATGGAACAGAGAAATTACCCCGTTTATACTTTTGAACTGATCAAAAACTTCCCTTATTCCATTCTGCTGGACGTAGCCTACACCGAAGTGCACAGTCATATTTTCTGGGAATTGGTCTATTGTCTGAAGGGAGAATCGCTCAACACGATCAACGGGACGGCGCATAAGATCACGCGCGGAAAAGCGCTCATTATACGGCCGCAGGACGTACACGGCAATCGTTTGAAGCGCGGTCCGTATACCCACCGCGACATATACGTTTCGGCAGAACGTATGAAAAAGGTGTGCGGCATGATCGAGGAAGGTCTTTACGAACGTCTGCTGACAGCGGAGGAAACGCCGATGTTCGAGCTTTCAGAGATACACATAGAATCGATAGAGAGTTCGTTCAAGATATTCGACAACGTGCGCACGCCCGACCATACCTACGATATGATCCACGAAACGCTGATCGCGCGGTTTTTAGGGCTTTACTTCGAATCGCTGATGCCCGCTAAAACGCATCAGCCTCAGTGGCTGAGCAACATGCTTGCGGACATCAATAAAAATCCCGTGGAGTACTCTCTTGAAGAACTGATCGCCAAAACGAATTACAGTCACGGGCACATATGCAGGGAATTCAAAAAATATTTGGGGGTTTCTCTGAAAAAATATCTTATCACCGCAAAACTCTCCTTTTCCACGTCGCTTTTATATAACTGCGACATGAGCATAGCGGAAATTTCCCAAAGGCTCGGTTATTCCAATCAAAGCAATTACGTGAACGAATTCAAAAAGTATTATCGCATCGCGCCCAGCAGATACAGAAAATTGCACACCTCGAAAATAAACGACTGAAAAAAAGGAGCGGTTAAAAACCGCTCCTTTCTAATATGCTCCTTTTTTATTCCGTTATCATGCGATCTATCTTTTCGCGGAAAGCGACGTGCCAGGCCGCGCTTTTCGGATATTTTTTGAATCCCTCTTCCACGCCCTCGGCTTTGAGCAGAGCGAGCACCTTGTCCCGCCCGATCTTTTTTTCCAGCGTTTTCAACGCACGGTAGTCGTGCAGTCCTTCGCAGAAAACTTCGTGGCGGGCGGAATCGAGCGGGCCTTCCCTGCCGGGATACACTATAAATGCGTCCCCGCTTTCAAACGTGCCCCCTCCGTCGGTAACGGAATACGGGTCAACGGGATACAGCGACTCGCACGAATTGTAAAAATTATAGCCCCAATGCAGAAACCCGACGATCTCGTTTACGTAAAGCTGCATGCCGAGTATGCGGTTGCGCTGCGGCGGAAAGTTCATGAACCTGTTGGAAAGGCAGTATTCTTTCTGCCCGCAGCAGGTGTAAACCCAAATCCCCTTCACCGCGTGTTCGCGGAACGCCTCGTAGGCGTTCGTCGCCACGACGGGCGTCTTTACGTACCCTAAGCGGTAAAAGTCGTAGTGGCTGAGCGCCTCTATGTTTTTACAGTCGGGCAGACTCTTTTCGAGCAGGGCTCGCGCTTTGGAATAGCTTTCGAGCATAGTTTCGTTCGGCTCGTCGGACACGTGGAAATAACTTTTTTCGTACACGCCCTCGCTTTGAAGGAAGCGTTTCAGTTCGGGCAGCAGCTGTCCGAGAAATGCGGCGTATTCGGGCGAATCGCCCGCGACGTGCCAGCCGAACGCCTTTTTACGCGCGCCGTTTTCGAGGATTTCTATCTTCGGCGTGAATTTCGCGCCCCATTGCGTGAAGAGGTGGGGCATTTCGAAATATTCTATGCCGCATTCCCGCGCGAGCGCTAAAAACGCCGCCGTCTTTTCAAAGGAAAAGATATACTTATCCCCCCTTTTTTCTATATCGAGCAGCTGCGCGGTCATGCGTTCGCCGCCAACCGCGGTGTCGAGCGGAGGCGTGAACAGCGGCACGTAAAGCATGTTCATGCCGTGTTCCGCCGCGTTTTTCACGTAATTTCGCAAAACGGCGTTATACTCAGCGGTGAAAGGCTCCGCCCCGTAAATCCGCGAAAGGCCGTCGTAATGAAACCAGTTCGTATAGATGAGGTCGCTCTTTTCCAGTTCCGCGCCGAGAATTTCCAGTTCGAAGGAGGTTTCCGCCACCTGCGCGCCGCAGTTATCCGATAAAATAAAGCGGAGCGTGTGCCTGCCCGCAGGAAGATCATCCCCCGAAACCGTTACCCAGGCCGCCTGCCACATATCCTTGCGCAGGCAGATGCCGTTTTCCCCGTATTCTCTGAGGATATCGGGGTAGACGGTCGGTTCTTCCGAAATAAGGTATTCCGTGCCGGCCACGGGCATGGTGCACGGCGCGAGCGCCTCCTCGCGCACCGTTACGCAGCCGCCGAGGTCGTTTTCCGCGCGCAGCCTGCATTTCCACGTGTTTTCGCTCGCGCGGTACGCCACTTGAAAGGAATAGCGCCCGTTTTTCAGCATGACGCCCTTTTTAAGCGGGAAAAACGCGCCCGTCCCCTTGATCACTTCCAACGAACTCGCGGTTTCGATAAAATATTTCATTTCGTATAACTCCTTTCAGATATTTTCGCCGTTGCTGCGGACGATCTGCCGATAATAGAAAAAACTGTCTTTCGGCGTGCGTTTCAGCGTTTCGAAATCGACGTGCACCAGCCCGAAATGCTGTTTGTACCCCTCCGCCCATTCGAAATTATCGAACAGCGACCAGTGGAAATACCCCGCGACCTTCGTTTCGCCGTCGTTCGCCGCGCGGCGGAGCGCTTCGAGATAGGTCTTTATGTATTCCGCGCGGTAGGCGTCGTGCACCTTGCCGTCGGAAAAGACGTAATCGGGGCAGGATATGCCGTTTTCCGTAACATAAACTTTCTTTTTGTACTTCCTGTACAAAAACTTCGGCCCCCAGTACATCGTTTCCGGCGTGATATCCCAGCCCATCTGCGTTTTAGGCGCGCCCGTCGGCATGGGCTTTTCCTGAATCTCGCCGTCTTCGTCCCTGTAGACGAACTTCCCCTCGTATATGTTCTGCGCGACGTAATCGACGGGCGCGGATATGACGTCCATATCGCCGACACCGATTTTCGGCAGGATTTCTTCGGGATAGGTATAGTATCCGTCGGGATAACGCCCCGTGAAGATCGGTTCGGAAAAGGTCGCGATCGTGCCCAGCGGATTGTCCTTTTCAAAGCGGAACGTGCGCTCGAACGCCGCTTCTTCGTCCTCCTTTTTTTCCGTGGCGGGCGAATACACGTAACCGCAGGAAACGTAGCCCACTTCAGCCTGCGGCACGGTTTTGAGCACGCGCGCCGCCGTACCGTGCGCCAGGAGCAGGTTATGCAGGGCGAGGAGCTGTTCTTTTAAAGAATACTTCAGCCCCGGCGCATGGGTGCCCAGCCTGTAACCGCAGCCGAGCACGCATTGCGGTTCGTTGATGGTGGTGAAATTTTTCACTCTGCCGCCGCAGAGCTTTGCCGCGGCTTCGGCGTATTCCCCGAACCATGCGGCGATATCGCGGTTCAAAAATCCGCCTTTCGCTTGCAGACTCTGCGGCAAATCCCAATGATATAGCGTTACGAAAGGCGTTATGCCCCTTTTCAGCAGACCATCTATCAGCCTGTCGTAAAACGCCGCGCCCTTCGCGTTGATCCGCCCGGTGCCGTCGGGCAGGATTCTCGTCCATGCGAGCGAGAAACGATAAGCGTTTATTCCCGATTCCTCCATAAGATCGAGATCTTCCTCCAGCCGGTCGTAATGCCCGCAGGCGGTATCGCCGTTTTCCCCGTTCAGAACGGCGCCCGGTCTGCGGCAGAAAACGTCCCAGATGGATTCGCTCTTGCCGTCCGCGTCTTTCGCGCCCTCGATCTGATAGGCGGCCGTAGCCGCGCCCCAGTAAAAATTTTTTCCGAAGTCCATATCTTCACCTGTTTTTTATCATTTCCGCGAGTTTTATCCCCATCATCACATGTCCGAATTCGGAAGGATGCAGGATATCCGCGCTCAAATAAAAGTCCTTGTCCAGAAGTTCATGCCCGTCGAGAAGCACCGCGTTGGCATGTTTCGCGGCGTGCGCTTCGATGACGGATTTCGACCGTCTGAAATTTTCGGCATAATCCGAGGCGCTCGAACTCACGTCCGACAGCCCCCTGACGGGCGTCATGACGTACACCGTTCTCGTCTTGTCCGAACGGCACGCGGCGTCTATCAGCCGGCCCACGCGCTCTTCGATCACCTCCGGCGGCCTGTCCGCAATGTTGGTGCCCGGTTCGAGGTACAGCGCGTCCGCCCGTTCGCTCAGCAGATAGTCGATCATTTCCTTTTCGCAGAAACAGCCGCCCGAAACGGCTTTGTTCAGTATATCCGCGCCGAGGAGCTGAGCCGCCACGCCGAGATAGCAAAGCACGGGAAAGGGCGTGCCTACGCCCTGCGAAATGGATGAGCCGTACGCGAGTATCCGCTTTGCGGGCTCCTGTCCCGCCTCGGGCGGCCGGATATTCTTTCCTTTGAGCGCGATAAAGCGGATATTCCCGTTGCCGTTGACGGCGATGCGCCACACGTCTTTGGAAAAGCGGGAAAACGAGCGCGCTTTCACGCCCTCCATGGCGGGATTTTCAGAAAAAACGAATGTGTTTTTCCCCGCCGCCGTCTGTACGTGAACGTTCAGATAATCGCCGTTATACACGGTCAACTGGTCGGCGAACTCCGTTTCTATTTCGAGTTCGACGGGCCCCTCCGCCAGAAATCTCAGTTCCGCGCCGTAAGTAGAGCGCGCCGAACCTAAATGCCCCTTGAATTCTCCGAGGTATTTTCCTTCTCTGTCGTATTCGGGAACGCTCAGCGCCCCGCATACGCTTTCGGGAAAGCGGTATAAAACGCCGTCCCGAATTTCAGCAACGTTAAAAAATTCTATATTTTGGTAAATCATGTTTTCATATTAACACATACGCCGCAAAATGTAAACGTTTATGCGGAAAATTATTCGTCGTCGCAGCGTTCTATCGAGCGAATGAACTCGTTGGCCGCGAGGATATCTGCAAGTTCGGCTTCGGTAACGTCCTCCGCGGTCGTTACCGTACCCGTGCAGAGCACCGCTCCGTCGCGCCGTTCCGCGCTTAGTTTGCTGAAATGCTCCGCGCCGAAGAGCGCGGTGATCTCGGAACAATGGCTTTCGCCCTCGAAACACACGCGGATGCGCACGTACTTTTTTACGGTGAAAAGCCTGCATTTCAGATGCAGAACGCACTGCACGGCGATCAATATGGCGGCGGAGCCGAGCGCGACGATATAAAGCCCGCCGCCCGCGGCCATGCCCACGCCCGCCGTGGCCCAGACGCCCGCCGCGGTCGTAAGCCCGTGCACCGCCTGCTTGCGGTAAATGATCATGCCCGCGCCGAGAAAGCCTATGCCCGAAACGATCTGCGCCGCCACGCGGGAGGCGTCGTATTCGGGTATATCCGCAAAACCGTATTTGGATACGACCATCATCAGGGCGGCGCCCGCGCAAACGACGGTGTGCGTTCTTACGCCCGCTTCCTTGAAGCGCAGTTTCCGCTCGAAACCGATACAGAACCCCAGCGCGACGGCAAAGAGAATGCGCGCGACGCAGATCAGTTCTTCCGTCATTTCGCCAAAAGCTCCCAAAGCGCCCGCCCGTCGCAGTCGGGGAAGGGTATATCCATGGCGGCGGCGAGGGTCGGCGCGAGATCGCAGATACTGCCGCGGCCGCCGAGGAAGTTCTTCCTGAACGACGGACCTTTCGCGCAGAACACAGGCTGCGGTCCCTTTTCGGGCATGTATCCGTGCGAAGCCCAGCCCTGGCGGTAGTCGCTCATGTCGCGGCAGCGCGCCAGCGTGGGGTGCGACACGTCGTCGCCGAACCCCGTGAAGTCGTCCGTTTCGATAACGAAGGAAAAATCCCCGTACAGGCCGTAACGCTCGCGCGCCTCTTTCTCGTCGAGCACCGCCCCGAACCCGTACAGGCCGTCCTTCACGATACCCGCGAGCGTGCGCGCGACCTCCTGCCTGAATTTTTCGTCCGAAGGGTCTTTCAGAAACACGTAGGAACTGAACGCCGAAGAAATGGTCTTCGCCCGCCAACTCTTCACCCTGCCCTTATCGTCCGTTTCTATCCAGCCGAGATCCGCGAAAAGGGTGTTCGTGTTGACCACGCGTTTCATATCCATCTGCCCGTGATCGCTCACGAGGATAAAGTTGAATTTATCCTTCAGCCCCGCGGCTTCCGCCGCGCGGCAGACGATGCCGATCATGTCGTCGGTGTCCCGCACGGCGTCCTCCACTTCCTTTGCGAACACGCCGTACCCGTGCCGCGCGCCGTCCACGTTGGCGGGGTGAATCATCATCAGATCGGGCTGATGCCGCCGTATGATCTCCGCGGCGCAGTCCGCGATAAAGTAATCGCAGTCGGGATGTATCCCCGTGCGCGGCATTTCCCGCGCGTATTTTCTGACGATATCCATCACCTCCGGCGAAGTCCCCTGCGAGGCCAGCGCCCGCTCTATGGGCACGTCCTCCGCGCAGCCCGGCCATTCGTTGATGAGATAATCAATGTCGGGGTGATTGCCCGTTACCGGCCAGAAAACCGCCGCCGTGCTCCTGCCCGCGCGCTTGGCCGCGGTGAAGATGTCGGGCACCTTCACGAATTTATGGTCGAGCACCCAGGGCAGCGCGTCCGCCGACGGATCGAGTTTTTCGCAGTTGCTCAAAATACCCGTCTTTCCCGGCAGACAGCCCGTCGCCATGGAGGTATGCGCGGGATACGTAACCGAAGGGTATACCGAAAGCATGCTTTCCATGCGCGCGCCGCCCTCCACGTATCTTTTGTAATTCGGCTGCGTTTTCAAAAGTTCCAGATCTTCCGTTACCAGCGCGTCCGCAGACATCACTATAAATTTACGATCGTTCATGTCAACCTCTTTTAAGTAAAAATTTATTGCCGCCCTCCGACAGGCGCAGGCTTTCCCCGCTTGCGGCCCGCCAGCCGTCGTGCAGCTTCAGTTCCCCGTGCGCGCCGCGCGGAAGACAGACGAAAAGCCTGATTTCGTTTTCGGAAATACGCTGCCACCCGGCAGACGCCTCTCCCGACCGCATTTCCCGCGAGGCGGAAACGTAAGACAGCGCGGAAACGAAATACGGGGAAATATCGATCCTGTCCGCGTCGGTAAGATCTTCGTTTATGCGCATGCCCGCGAGATACGTTATGTACCACGCCGCAATATCGCCCCAGAAATGGTGGTTCATGGACTTTATCCGCCCCACGGAAACGTCGTCGCCCGTATAGCGGTAAAGGTTATACGGCAGCACCGTGAGCGCGCCGTCCCACGAGGGGCCGCTCCCCCAGCCGTACCCCCAGCCGCCCGTGGGAACGATGCAGGGCACCGCGCCGTTTTCCTTCTGTGCGGCGCGCAGGCAGACGAGCCACGCGGCCAGCGATTTCCCGCAGTCGAACAGCAGGGAAAACTGTTCCGAAGAAAGGCTGATATCCCCCGTCCAGCCGTTCTTTTCGCGGTGCGGGCAGTCGGTGGGGAAATAAAAGAAATTGGAAAAATCGCTCCTCACCGTGTTTTCAAACGTTTTGTTCGCGTATTCGTCCGAACACGTGAAAGAACCTATTTTTCTGATCGCGGAGCTCTGCTCGGAAAATTCCACAAGGCCCGTTACCGCCTGTTCGGGCGTTATTCCCGTTACCTTGACGTAGCGCCCGCCGTAGTAGCTGAAACAGGGCGTAAATCCCTCGCCGGCCTCGCCTTTGCAGATGTATTCCACGGTCTGCGCTTCCCTTTTGAATTGTTTTTGCGCGGCAAAGCGTATGTTTTCCAGCTCCAGATCGCCGTTTTTGAACCATTCACCGCACACGAGCGTGATCTTCTGCCCCGCCTTGCCGTCCGTTTTCAGCACGGGCACGCCCGCGGTATTCACGCCGAAGTCGTACAAATACCCGTCTTCGAGCGGAACGACGCGCACGGCCCTTCTCCGCTTGTGTTCGGCGATCGGTTCGAAACGGGCGGGCAGGAAACGTCCTTTCGGCGCGGGCGCGGCGACGGCGGCCCGCCATTCGGTGTCGTCGAAACCGGGGAGCGCCCACCCCTTTATTTCCAGACGCGCGTCGTAGACCTCCCCCTGGCGAAGTTCGTCGAAGAGAATGGGCGACGGCGCGGTTTTGATCTCGTTTTCCGTTGAAAAAATCTTTTCCCCGTTCACCTCCACGGCGAACGCGGTCTTCGGCGCGGCGCGGAACGGCGCTTTGTCGAATTCCCATACGAAACCGCCGAAACCGTTTGAAAAGCCGTTGCCGAGAATGAGCCCCACGGCGTTTCTGCCGCGGCGCAGATACCGTTTCACGTCGTATCTGTCGTATACGACGATCTGATCGGGATTGCTGATATACGGCGCGAGAATGCCTTTCGTGATACGCGCGCCGTTGACGTAAAGGTCGTAAAAACCCAAAGCCGTTATCGTGATAAAGGCGTTTTCCGCCTCTTTTTCAAGCAGGAACGTGCCCCGCATATAGGGCGCGGGCACGCGGCGGTCAAAATCGCAGTATTCTTCTCCCGCCGAAACAAAACGTTCGTTTTCCAGCATTATGCACCTCGTAAAAAATATACGGCGGCGGCAAAAGCCGCCGCCGACACAACAAGTTACGGCATCATTCCGCCGCGGGATACATGACGTCTATGATCGCCTGCGAAAGAGGTATGCCCTTGGACATATCCCAGCCGCTGAAACCTGCAAAACTCTTGCTTTCGTCCGCCGCAAGCTCCTCTACGCTCGCCTTGGCCATAACGCGGGTATTGACCGCTTTGTCGCCTACCTCATCGGCAATCTTCTGGCTTTCTGCGCAGACGGCGTAAACGTCGGTCAGCGCATACGGCTTGCCGCCGGCGCCCGTACCGTAAACGATCCCGTCTTTTGCGGCAAGGGGCGCGCCGTTGTGAATGACGACCACATTTTTAACGACCGCTTTTGCGTTGACGATCTTGCCGATCAGAATGCCCGATCTGCCCCAGCCGTCGTTGGAAGCGCTCGAGCGGCTGCCGTGTACGATCACGTTTTCTATCGTGCCGCCGAAAACGCAGAACAATCCCGCGTTGCCGCTGACCTGCACGTTTGCGAACGCCACGTTTCTGACGACGCCGATTTCATTGACCATGCCGAGGAAACCGCTGTTGCCGCCCTCGATCTTCATATTGCTTATGGTATGGTTGCGGCCGTCGAAAATTCCGATAAAGCCTCTGTTTACGGTGTCCGTCGAGGGACCGCACTGTGCGTATCCGCACCATTGCGGTATGCTCTTGTTGCCGTAGTCGATATCCGCGCCGAGCGCGAAATACCCGCCGAAGCGGTAAGCCGAGACGTCGCTCGTGGAATCGGCTTTGCTGAGTTCCGCCATCGAATCGAGGTCGGCGGCCGTCGTGAGTATTTTCGTAACGAGCGCGGCCTTGACCACGTATTCGGTAACCACGCCGTCTTTATTCGCAACGACGGTATACGTGTAGTCGCCCGCGTCCTTTGCTTTCAGCGCGGCGACGGCGGTTTCGCCGAGCGTAACCGTGCCGTCTGCAAACGTGGCTTCGAGTTTGCCGCCGTCTTCGTCGTACATGCCGAGGAAGGAAACGCCCTCGCCTTTGAGTTCGTCCAGCGTCAAGGCAAAGGCGCCGGAAGAACTTTTATCCCAGTATTCCGAGATCGCCGCGGTTTTGTCCACCCGCACGGAGGCCTTGACTTTGAACGTCCTTTCGAACTGCATTTCGCCCTTTTTCGCCACAACGGTAACTTCCGCGCCGTCCGCAACGCCGTATTCCACGGTAACTACGCCCGTTTCCGCGTTTATGCTCACTTTATCCACGGGTTCTTTCAGGCTCCACGAAACGCCGTCCGCATTGGCGGAAAGCTTGTTTTCGCCGACCGTCAGTTCGCCCGTATCCTCGATGTAAAATTCGTAAAGAAGTTTATCCGAGATCACCTCGATGATCTTATCGCTCATGGGAACGCCGAAAGTCATATCCCAGCCGCTGAACCCCTCGAAACTTGCGCCGTCGTCGTTTTTGAGCGTATCCACCGTCGCTTTTACGAGAACGCGCGTCATCGCCGCCGCGTTGCCCTGCGAAAGGGCAACGGTCTGCTTTTCCACGCATACGCCGTATACGTCGGTCAGTTTAAATGCCTTGCCGTCGTCGCCCTTGCCGTAAATCACCGCGTCCATATCCGACGGAGCGGCCTCCGAAAGGACGAGCACGTTATTCACCGTCGCCGAAGCGTTCACGATCTTGCCGAAGAGCAGGCCGGAGCTCCCCCAGGTTGCGGAAGTGCCCGTCTTGGTGCCGTGTACGATCACGTTTTCCACCGTGCCGCCCAAAAGACAGATCAAAGAGCCGTTTTCGCTGATTTTCGCGTTGGCGAACGCCACGTTTTTGAATACGCCGCTCGCGTTGAGCGTTCCGATAAACCCGCCGTTGCTGCCGGGAATGACCATATTGCTGATGGTGTGGTTCTGCCCGTCGAACGTGCCGATGAACCCCGTGGTCGTGGTATCCGTCGAAGAATTGTTCTGCGCGTAACCGCACCATTGCGGAACGGTCTTGCCGCCGTAGTCGATGTCCGCGCCGAGCAGGAAGTAGCCGCCGCGCTGATATTTGCTGAGATCGGTGGACTTATCCGCCTCGCTGTATTTGCCCATATTGTCGATATCGGCCGCGGTATTGATCACTTTTGTGGCCATTACCACCGGCATTTTATAAACGGCGTCCGCCGTTTCCACGCGGTACGTTCTCTCGCCCGACCAGATATCCGCCTTCGTCAGCATGAGTTTGCCGTCCGAAACGGAAACCCCGATCGAGGCGTTCTTTTCCACGTCGGTAACGGAAACGACTTTGTCCGCCGTAACGCCGTAACCGGAAAGCGCACTTATGTCGAGTTCCAGCGCCTTCGCCGTATCCGCATTGATATCGGCCACGAGCGCTTCTTCTCCGACGGCGACTTCGGGCTTGAATACCGTTACCGCAACGGACGCGTCGAACAGATCGCCGTTGGCGCTGGTATATTTCGCCGTTACCGTAACGGCGCCGCCGTCCTCCGGCATGGCCACCGCCGTAACGAGGCCCGCCTCGCTCACCGTAACCGCGTTTTCGTCAGAACTCGTATACGTAACCTTACTGAGGTCGGTAACGGGACTGCCGTTTTCCGTGATCTCCGGCACCAGCTGGTGCGTGCTGTGGAATTCCTCCGTCGGTTCGCTCAGCGCGAGCGAAAGAGAACTGACGTCCAAATTTATGGAAACGTTGTCGCGCACCGTAACGGCGACTTCCTCTTCCATGGAATAACCGAAGTAAGCCGCCCGCACGAATACGGTGGTCTTACCCGTTTTCACGCCCGTTATCGTGCCGTTTTCCACGGTGGCCACGGCGGGGTCTTCGCTCTCGTAGGTAAAGGAAACGTCTATAACGCTGCCCTTATATTCCGCCTGCGGGGAAAGCTTGGCAGTCGTACCCAATTTAAGGGTAACGCTCGAATTTATCCCCACGATCTGCGGCACCGCGCCCGAAGGCGTTACCTTGATCGTGCAGTCGGCCGACTTGCCCGCCGCCGACGCGGTGATCGTGGCGCTGCCCTGTTTCAGCGCCGTAACCACGCCTCCCTCCACCGAGGCGACCGCGGAATCCGAAGTCGTCCATACGACCTTTTCTTCCGTGCCCGTAACGGTGGCTGTGAGCGTAACTTGTTCGTAAAGATCAAGTTCGTACTCCGTCTTTTCGCCTAACGTTATCGTAACTTCCGTTTTCGGCGTCTTATCACATGCCGTGTAAAGACACAATGCGGAAACTACGACGAGCGCCAGCGCCAGTAAAATTTTACTTTTACCTTTCATCTTTTTTCCTCCTGTTTTATTAAATATCTCGATAACCGAGGTATTTTCAGATTATATCCTACGCTATGCCCCAGCTCGCCCAGAGCTCGCTTATGTCCCCGCCCTCTTTCACTTTCGTTACGTTGAGCGCGGTGCAGTCTTCCTTGAAAGAGTTTTTCTCTTCCAGCGCTTCGCCGGAGGTCATTCTGCCCGAATACAGTTCGATATAGAGATAGCGGTACGCCAGGCTTTCGAGGCATATCCTGTCGCGGAGAGAAGCGTACAGTTCGCCGTCGCTCTCTTTGAGCGGCTCTATGGCGGCGTAGGCTTCGTCTATTTTGCCGAGCAGCGCGTTGAGCGTGCTCTGCGGCCAGAATTCCGATTTTACGTTGTTCAGGTAAATGCCGCCCGTGGTGTTCAGCGTTTCTTCTATATAGACGCACTGCATGCGGTAGAGATCGAAAAGTTCGCGCATCGGCTCCGCCGCCTGCTTATAATAATTCCCGAAAAACTCGTCGATCAGTTCGTTCATGTTGAGCGAGCTGTCCCATTGCAGCTTGCTGTTGAGCCATACTTTCAGCCTGCCCCAGCCCGTGGAGTTGGAATTGTTCCACTGCCCCTGGTCGAACATATAGCTGCCGCCGCGGTTGAGCGCGAACCAGTAATTTCCCTGCATGCTGTTGAAGCTGTTAAACGGGTAGAGATAGTAATGGAAGTTCGTGCTGTACAGCCACAGATACAGTTTGTCGGAAAGCGCGCGCCACGCGTCCATCGTTTCCGCGAAAGAGGCGTTTTCCGTTTCGTAGAAGGAATGCGAGTAATCGGCGTCGATCGGCGCGTAGAACACGCACACGTTGTCGCGGCACACCACGGAATCGTCCACGGGAGAATAGCTGCCGTCCGCGTTTTTGATCACGGGCGCGTTCGTCGTCATATGGTAGGCGAAAAAGCAGATGTTCACCTGCCGCGAACTGTTTTTCTCCGCGAAGTATTTTTCCACGTCCTCCGCTATCCTGTTGCAGAACTGCACTACGGTCGCGGCGTCCGTGCCGTATTTTTGCAGATTTTCTTTGCAGGCGGCGCAGTCGCACCACGTGCGCTTGTCTTCCTGCGTGATGGTTATGTTCTGCCTGTCGGGATATTCTTCGAGGCAGGATATAAGCTTTGCGAGCAGCGTCTGATAGAGTTCCTCAGCCTCCGCTTCGTCTCCGTGCGCGAGGAAACAGAGCTGCGTGCCGTCCCCGCTGTACCATTTCGGATGCTCGGTCTTATAAGTTTCGGGCGGCAGATATTTGAAGGTATTGTGCCACGTCGCACCGTCCACGGGGATCCACACGTCGTCCGACTGGTTATAGCGCAGCCTTCTCGCAAGGTAGGCGTCGTTGGTGGAAAGCCCGTATGCGGTAACGCGGTAGTTGAAATCGGGAATGTCGGTAACGTCGTATTCGCTGAAAGCGATCTCCGTCTTTTCGTCGTAGGCGTATTCGTCCGAACTGTAAGCGCGGAAGTTCACCAGATCGTACAACAGTTCGTAGGCGCCGAACAGCACGCCGCTGTCCGTTTCGCCCAGCACGAAAACGCACTCGCCCTTCGACTTGATCTGATAGCCCGAAAACCCGACTTCTTCCGTGAGAGCCACGCCCGCCGCCTCCGCCGTTTTCGTATCCCCTAAGGATATGTATTTCGCAGAGGAAGACCACGCGGCGTCGGCGTCGGTCAGCGTTTCCAGGATCACGCCCGTGGATTTCTGCACCCAAACCTTAATCTCGTCCGCCGCCACGGTTATTTCGCTTTCCGCGTCCGCGGGAACGACGATTTTATATTCGCTTTTCCCGTTTTCCACGATATTGCGGTTGGTCTTTTTGATGTTGAAAACGTGCGTGCCGCCCGTGTACGGCACCTCCCCTTCGGAAACGTCTATCGTGTCCACGGGCTGCGCGCTCCTTTTACAGCCGACCAGCGAAAAAGCCATGATGAGGCAGCAGAGAACGGCCGTTATTTTCCAAATCTTCATTTATCTGCCCTCCTTGATCGTCAGATTGTAACGGTAGGTGCCGATATTGCCCGCTTCGTCGCGGGCGGCGATCACCACGGCGTATTCCCCCGCTACGGACGCGATGAAGGAATTGCCGGGAAGTTTAATCATTCTGCCCGTCGGCAGCAGCACGTACGTTTCCACGGTTATCTTTTCCGCGGAGGAAACGTTGTCGCTCACCGTTACGGAGGGCACGACCACCGTTGCGCCGAGTTTGCCTTCCGAGATCATTTTCCCTTCGGGGGAAATCACGGGCGCGACGTCGTCCACCACAAATACGGAATACGACTTGCTGCCGCTGTTGCGCCAGTCGTTGAGCTTGAAGCTGATCTTGTACGTGCCGAACGCGTCCAGTTTGAATTTATACGCGGCGGGTGCCACGTTCTCGAGCGTAACGCCGTCCACGGAAACCACGGGGTTCCCGTCGGGCGCGCTCACCGTGAGCAGCGCCTGCGGATTCGGATCGAGCACGTCTGCGCATACGATTTCGTTGACCGATATTTCAGAACCGTATTCCATCGTTCCGCCGTAGCTGCCGAGAATCTGCACGCTCGGCTCCACTCTGTCGAGCGGCGCTTCGTTGAATATCTGTTTGTTGAGTTCCCTTACGAAAATTTCGCTGTCCCCTTTCACGCCCGTGATCTCCAAGGTGAGATAGACGAGCCCGCTTTCAAAACCGTCGAACGCCGTTCCGTCCGCCGCGGTCGGGACCTTCACGTATTCGCCGTCGCCCGCGTAGGAAACGCGCGGATCCGCGTTGTCGTAGCGGAAACGGAATTCGTTCACCTGCGCGTTCGAGAAAGAAGACGAAAGGTTATATATCGTCGCGCCGTCGTTGATGCGGAAAGAAGAGGCGTCCCCGTTCCTCCGGTAGGTGAATTTCAGCGTTTCTCCGCTCTTCGCGTCTTCCAGATAGACGTTCACGGCGTCGTAAGCGTTTTTCTCGGTATTGACGCGGAAGTTAAGCGCAAGCTCGCTCGTGAGCAAGGGATTGGCAAACGTAAGTTTTGCGGTATCCTTCGCGCCGGTCGTGCCGAACCATACATAATCCTCCGCCGCGCCGCGCGTCGCAAACCCGTCGAGGGCGAAGTAGTTTTCCATATCCAGCGTGCCCTCCTCGTTCCATACGTCGAGCAGGGGCACGGTATAGCTCTTCTCCGCGCTGCCCGTGGCGGATTTCGCAACGTAGGTGATCACCACCTCGCCGCTGCCGGTAAATTCCGTTCTGCCGTCCGTGCCGAGCGTGCGCTCGCCCGAACCGTCCTTGACCTTAATGCCCGTAGTTATTTCCGTACAGCCGTTTTCCGTGTAATTGAGCGCGGTAAGTTTTGGCAGCGCATACGTCGATCCCGTAATGAAATACCGCGGGAGCGCGGCCTCATCCTCGAACACGGGATCGCTGCCGAGCGTTACGTTCACCTTATATTCGTAGGTCTTTTGCTGCGACACGTAGTCCTGCGCCGTATATTTCACGGTATATTCGCCCGCCGTGCGCGGCACGAAATATTCTTCCGCGGCGATCTCCTCCCCGTCGGGACCGAGCACGGTCTTGACTACCCTGCCGCCGCCTGCGCCGCCCGAAACGAGCGCTTCGCTGACGGGTATTTTCGTGCCCACGTAACCGCTCGTAACGCGTTCCGCTTCGTCTACGTCGAGAACGAGCGCGGGCGCGCTGTCGCTCACGACGATATCCACGGGATAGCGGCTGACGTTCCCCGTCCAGTCCGCCGCGCTGTATTCTATGGTGTATTTGCCCGCATGGTCGGGCAGGAACACGCCGTTTTCGACATACGCGTCTATCTTGTTGCTGCTGTAATAATTTTCGTATACGTTCGCGGAAACTTCCACTTCGCCGTTATACTGGTCTATCGCGACCGCCGTGAACAGGGGATACGGATGCCCCGTCAGTCCCTGCGGCAGGGCGTCCGCCGCGAATTCGCCGAAATCCACCGCGATTTCGGGGCCGAGATCGTCCACCAGCTTGTTTTGGGAAAGATCGTGCCCGGCGATGGACTTGATCTCCAGCCCGAACGTGGATTTCTGCAAGTCTGTCGCATAAATGGAAAGGAATACTTCGCCCGTGGTAAAACCGCCGAAGAGATCGGTGAAGTACGCGGGATCGTCCAGATCGACGACGAGGTTGCTGTTGCCGCCGCCCATTTTGCTTAAAACCTGGTTGGTTTCCGTGTCGAAATAAAGATCGACGCCGTTGTTTTCCATTTCTCCGCTCTTCGGCACGCCGTAGAAGGACGCGCTGATGGCGAAACCGTAAATATTATTTCTGTGGACTTTGCCGAGATTCCATTCCACGCCCGTGGTAGGCTGTCCCGCTGCGCCCGCCTGCAGATAGGTAACGCCGTGGCCGATCCCGTCGCGGGTGGCGTTGCATCTCACCGTAACGTAATTGTTCTCGTCGTAAACGTCCGTAAGCGTGAACCAGAGCGTAAGCCCGTCCATTTCCCCTACCTTTTCGGGCGAATAGAACGTGGTGATGATCGGCGTATCCCGCCCAAGTTCTTTGAGGTCTATCACCCTGTTGTAGCGGAATACCGAACCGGAATCGAGCCGCAGGTAGATGCCGTCCACGTCGGGCACGAGGGGCGAAGGCTGATAAACGGCCGTCGCGTTCATGCCGCCCGTCGTTTCGTAAAGGTCTTTGTATACGGTGAAATAAAGGTATTCCCTGTAAAGCCTGCCCCCGACCGTCGCGCGGTTTTCCACGGTGTATCTGCCCATTTCGGAAAGCGTGATTTCTTCCGACGCGTACGCCGCGCCGCTTGGAAAGCGGATCGTGGTGTCGGCGTCGTACTTTTTGCCGTCCACGGTAACCTGCATGTCGGGAACGCTCAGAACGGTATTGATGCGGTACTCGTCCTGCAGTTCGCTCTGCGCGTCCGTCCTGCGCGCGAATATCATCGTCGCGCAAAGACAGACGAGCAGGATTGCGAACGTAGCGATCAGGGCGCTTCTGCGCCAGGCATTTTTCTCTTTCATTCCAATCCTCCTTATTTATTCTTTTAATCCGCCGATCGTAATGTTGCCGATCAGTCGGTTGCTGAAGAACAGAAACAGCACCAGTATGGGAACGAGAACGGTCATACAGCCCGCGAGCCGCATCGGCACGTTGGAGTTCGACTGCAACGACGCGCTCGTAAACCAGTACAGGCCGTAAGCCGCCGTCGGAAAGTTCGGCAGGTAGATGAGCGGCACCTGATAATCGTTCCAGAAAGCGATAAAGTTGAGCAGCATGACCGTAAAAAAGGTGTTTTTCACGATAGGAAAGACGATGCGGAACAGCACGCTCAGATTGCCCGCGCCGTCCACGTAAGCCGCGTCCGAAAATTCCTGCGGCACGTTTTTGAACACGCCGTGGAAAACGAGGAAATACATGCCCAGAAAATTCGCCTTCATCAGCCACAGTCCCCAGATGTGGTCGAAAAATCCGAGTGCGCGCGCCATCTGGATTTCCGAAGGCAGAGAGCCTACGATGGGTAAGATCATCGCCACAATGACGATCGTATACACCACCTTGGAAAACTTATAGGGAAACTTCGCCACGAGATAAGCCACTATGCTCGCGACGAACGTCGCCGCAAACGAACACCCCACCGCGTACAGCAGGGAGTACCACATCATTTCGAGAAAATACACGTCTCTCGAACCCGCGCCGGCCTCCACGGGGATGGCGAAAGTGCGGAACACCGAACCGTAATTTTCCCATGCCCAGTTCCACGGCCAGCCCCCCGGCAGGCCGAAAAGGTTGTTTCTGAATTCGCCTTTGGTTTTCAGCGAAGACAGCATGCCCCATACGATAGGCACGACCAGGGATATCGAATATAGAACGAGTATGATCCCCAAGATCAGCATGACTATGCTGAAACGCCTTTTTCTCTTTTCCGCCGCCGTCGGCACCGCCGCGGCGCCCTCGTCATTAAACCAATGATAAGTTAATGTATTG